>Ga0315289_10002730_pt1 | contig 26976 bp, 21 predicted proteins | sample YL17G11_40_MG_FD_203452 | JGI IMG/M metagenome (GOLD analysis project Ga0315289, IMG submission 203452) | Sediment microbial communities from Yellowstone Lake, YNP, Wyoming, USA - YL17G11_40 | ecosystem: Environmental > Aquatic > Freshwater > Lake > Sediment | place: USA: Wyoming | collected...
GATGGTGATGCTGGCGGGCACCGTCGCGGCAGCATTGTTGCTGGAGAGGGTGACAAGGACGCCTTCGGCCGGGGCGGGTGAAACCAGCGTCACCGTGCCGGTGGCCGACTGCCCCCCAGTCACCGTAACGGGCAAGACGCTCAGGCTCTGAATGGGCCTATTGACTGGCTGCCCCGCTGCCGCCTGGGCGAGGAGCAGCAGCAGAACGCCGGCCGCGAGGTGTGACCAGGAAGCGCGTGACATGGGTCCCTCCCTCCCCCTCATGGCTTGCCGAAGCTGCCGGGGCCGGCGGTGATGGTGGTAGCCGGGCCCGGGGGCGGCGTGGTTGTGCCGGACGCGCCCTGCTTGCGTCTGGCCAGCGCCAGCGTGGCGCCGGTCGCCCCGCCCCCGACAATGATCAACACGGCGGCGATCTTCTTCCCGGAACCCTTCCGGGCCGCCACGGGCGCGACGTTGGTCTGGTTGACCACCGCGGCGGCGGTCTGCCCGCGCCAGGCGGCCGTCACCCGGATCTCAAACGGTCCGGCGACGTTGTTGGGCCGCAGCCCCCGCCCCACGGCCTCGCCCTTGGCGTCGGTCGTAGTGGTGAGGGTGTTCCCGGAAGCGAAGGTGGCGCTGGGACCGAGCTCGGTGGTCAGGAAGGTCACCGAGGCGCCGGCCACGCGGCGGAACTCGGCATCCACCACGCGCACCACCGGCTCCTTGCCGCGGCGCTCGCGGATGTTGTTAAGGGCGCCCTCGCCCTCCACCACCACGATCCGGAGTCCTGTGGAGGCAGGGGCTTGCGCCGCGACGGGCAGCCACGCCGCGGCTGCGAGCAGGCCGAAAACGGCCCGCGAAATCTGTCTTGAAGGCATCTCGACCTCGCCGCAAAGAGGCACCATTGTACCTCAAAGCGCCGCCAACTCAACCATCGAAGTTGAAAGCCGGCCCGCCATGGCATATCATCAATCCGAGCCGGCTCGCACGCTTGCCGGCTGAAACACGAACGGGAAAGTCTGTTTTATGATCGGGACCCAGCGCGAGGCCGACTTCCGCGCCTGCCCCCCGGCAGGGAGTTCCTGGTCTGTCGAGTACTCCGCGGCCGCGCTGAACGGGATCCTCGAAGCCGTCCTGGAAGGGTTTCTGGCTTTCCCCTACGGCGGCGTAGGGGCCGGCGGGGTGTTGTTCGGCGCCTGGGAAGGCGGCGTGATCCGCATCGTGGCCCAGCGTCCCGTCGCGTGCGAGCACGCTGCGGGTCCGGGCTACACGCTATCGGAGAACGACGCGCAGGGGATGCGGGAACTGCTGGCGAACTACTCCGAGGACGCCGGCCTGGCGGGGCTGGTTCCGGTGGGCTGGTACCACTCGCATACCCGTGGCGGGCTGTCACTTTCGGCCACGGACATCGAACTGCACCATCGGTACTTCCCCGAGCCCTGGCAGGTGGCCCTGCTGCTCCAGCCGCGCGATGCCCGGCCCACCCGCGTCGGGCTGTTCCTGCGCGAGCCGGACGGCACGATGCCGCAGAGGCCCAACTGCGAGTTCGAAGCCGGCCCCGTGTCCGTATCCAGGCCGCCCGTGCCGCGCGATGAACTCGCGGCGCCGGAAGAGGCGGCGGAACCCGCGCCGAAGCCCGTGAGCGCGGAAGCGGTCCCGGCTGCCGAAGCGGCGCCGGCGCCCGCAGCTCCGCCGATGGAACTGTTCACCCAGAATGAGGAGAAACGGCGCGCGTGGCTGTGGCCCCTGGTGGCCGTCGGCCTGGTGCTGCTGGGCGCGGGGCTGGTGCTTCCCAGCCTGTGGCGCCGGACGCCGCCCCCGGCCGCGCTGGCCCTGCGGCTGGTCGAGAAGGACGGGCGGCTGGACATCAAGTGGGACCCGGCGACGCCCGCCCTGCGCCAGGCCCAAAAGGGCTGGCTGGAGATCGCCGACGGCGCGGTCAAAGTGGTTTTCCCGCTGGATGCCAACCTGTTGCGCGCCGGTGCCTGGCCGGTGGTGCGCCAGTCGCCGGAAGTGCGCGTGCGGCTGAAGGTGGAGCGGGCGGGCGCAGAGCCGCTCGAGGAGTCCGTCCAGTTCCTGGGGCCGGCGCCCGCCGTGGCCGCCGCTCCCACACCTCCGAGTACGCCCTCCGCTAAAGGCACGGTGCAGGAGGAGGTGACGAAACTGCGGGCCGAGTTGGAGGGCCAGCTCGCCGAGAGCAGCCGCCTGGAACGCCGGCTGAAGGCGCTCCAGGAGGAGTCCCGGGTGGCGGAGGCGCCCGCCCCGCCCCGCAGGTCCCCGCCGCGCCGAGTTTTCCCGGCCCCGCTCACTGCCGCCCACCGGCCTCCGGCGGAAGTGCCGGGGCCTCCTCAGATCTCACAGCCGCCGGCGGCGGCCCCGCCGGTCACCCCCGGACGGCTTTCCGAGACGGCGCCGGCTCCGCCTCCGCCGGCGGAGCGCGCCGCGCCCCAGCCGGCCCCCGCCGCCGAGACCCTCAAGCCCGCTCCGGCCTACCAGGGACCGAAGTCGGGCAAACTGATGTGGACCGGTTTCCTGCCCGCGAACTCGGTCCTCACCATCGAGAACCGGCGCCCCTCGAACGGCCATCTCACGGGCGAACTGCCCGCCGTGCCCTACCGCGCCGGCGCTTCTCCGGCCGAGTTCATGGGCGGCGGGCTGACGGTGTACAGCGCCAATTCCCGGTTCGTGCGCGGGCCGGTGACCGAGCCTCCGGGGGCGCAGAACGGCTGGAACCGCACGGTGTACCGCTACGATCTGAGGCTGGCGCGGGACTTGGTGGTGATCGAGGCCCCCGGCCCGCAGAATGGCTGGAACCGCGTGGTGCTGCGCAGCGGCGAGCGCCAGCTCTCGGTGATTCTGCTGGAGTGGGAGATTATCCCCTGAGCCGCGGGTCGTCCAGGCTCACCTTGCGCATGTCGCGCATCAGCCGGTGCACCAGCACCAGCGCCGTCAGGTGGAAGACGCCCACGGCGAGGAAGACCGGGGGGTAACCGAAGCGCGCTATTACGTGGCCGGGAATCACGGACGAAAACAGGAACCCGCCCAGGGCCCCGGCGCAACCGCCGATGCCCACCACCGAGGCCACGGCCTGCTTGGGGAACACGTCCGAGGTGGTGGTGAACAGGTTGGCGGACCAGCCCTGGTGCGCGGAGGTGACTACGCTCACCAGGACCAGCGTCAGGAGGGGATTGGGCGCTAGCACGGCCAAGGCCCCGATGGGCATGCACACGGCGGACATCGCCATGGCCGTTTTGCGCGCCCGGGCGTGCGCCCAGCCGCGCCGCATCAGGAAGCCGGAGATCCAGCCGCCCAGGACGCTGCCCACGTCGGCCATCAAGTAGACCACGAACAGCGCCCAGCCTCGTTGCTGCGGCGTGAGGCCGAACTTGCTGTCCAACAGCAGCGGCAACCACCACAAGTAGAGCCACCACACCGGATCCGTGAGGAACTTGGCCAGGGCAAAGCCCCAGGTTTCCCGCAGCCGCAGGGCCTCTTTCCAGCCGATGCGCGGGCCGCTTTCTTCGACCGGCGCGCCGCTGTGGATGTACTCGAGCTCGGCGCGGTTGACGCGCGGGTGCTGGTCAGGTGCGTGGTAGGTGGCCAGCCACAGCACCAACCAGACGAATCCCACCGAAGCCGTGATGAGGAAGCAGGCGCGCCAGCCGTAGGCCGCCAGCATGACGGCCAGCAGGGGCGGCCCTATCATGGAGGCCACGTTGGCGCCGGCGTTGAAGAGGCCGGTGGCGAAGGCACGGTCCTGGGCCGGGAACCACTCGGCGACCGACTTGATAGCGGCCGGGAAGTTGCCCGATTCGCCCAAACCCAGCATGGCCCGCCAGAAGGCCAGGCTGAGAAAGCCGCTCACCAGGAACACCCCGACCGCGCTGAAGATGGGAAGGCCCTCCTGAGACGGCCACTCCGGAAGAGCCGTCCTGGCGAGGCCGTGGAGGCCCGCCGCGACCGACCACAAGGTGATGGCCACGGCAAAACCGCGGCGCGTGCCCACGCGGTCGATCCAACGGCCGGCGAACAGGAAGCCGATCATGTAGGCGATCTGAAACGCGCCGGTCACGTAGCCGTACACCGGAGTCCAGGCCTGCTCCGTGAAGCGGAAATCGTTGCGGATCTCCGGCGCCAGGAAAGAAAGGACGATGCGGTCCAGGTAGCAGATGGTGGTGGCGAAGAACAAGAGTGCCAGCATCCACCAGCGCACACGGGTCATGCGAGAGGAAGGCACCCAGCGATTATAGCGGGGCGGGCCGGTCAGTTGCCCACATACCTGGCGTACAGGCAGCGGGCCAGGCCCATGTCGGTGGTGCCCTTGATGATGGCGCGGCCGTCGGGGAAGATGGTCATCACGTAGGGCGGGATCGCGAAGCGCAGAGCGAACTCGTTGGCGCGCACCTCGCCCAAGGGCGCGAGGCGGGCTTTGAGTTCGGCGAGATCCAGGGGCCGCTGGCGTTCGTGGATCTGCACGGCGTTACGCCCGCACAAGCTGATGGGCGCGCGCCCGGCGCCCTCGAGATGAGTGAACCGCCGGGCGCCGCAGGCCGGGCAATCGGCGAGCGGTCCCGGCTGCTCGATCTGCCGGATCTGGCCCGCCCAGAGGTCCAGCGTGGTGATGCGCGGGGCGAGCGCAGCGGCCTGCCCGGCGAGGATCTTGAGCGCGTCGCCCACCTGAATCGAGGCCACTGCGGAGGTCACCGCATTCAAGATGCCCACCGTTTCGCAAGTGGGCTGTGCGCCTGCGGGCGCCTCGGGGTAAAGGCATTTCAGGCACGCCGTGCGGCCGGGCAGCACGGGCATGGTCAGGCCATAGCTGCCCACGGCGGCCCCGTAGACCCACGGAATACCCTGGCTGATGGCGTAGTCGTTGAGCAGGTAGCGCGTCTCGAAGTTGTCGGCGCCGTCCAGGATCACCTCCGCGCCTGCGAGCAACTCGGCGATGTTGGCCGGGGTCAGGTCGGCCACGTGAGCGGTGAGGCGCACCTCGGAGTTGATGCGGGCCAGCCGCCGCGCGGCGGCCACCGCCTTGGGGAGGGCCTCCTCGGCGTCGGCCTCTTCGTAGAGCCACTGGCGGTGTAGGTTGCCGAGCTCGACGTAGTCGCGGTCGATGAGCACCAGGTGGCCCACGCCGGCCCGCGCCAGGGCGCCCGCCTGGAAGCTGCCCAGCGCGCCCAGACCGACGATGGCCGCCCGGGCCGCCAGCAGCCGCTGCTGCCCCTCCTCGCCGAGGCCGGCCAACAGGATCTGCCGCGAGTAGCGTTGCTTCTGGCCGGCGGTCATCAGAAACATTCTCGCGCAGGGCGGGGCGGGGTAGTTGGGCGAGGCCTGCCTCGCCCCTAGCCAGTGTAGGGGCCGGGCCTGCCCGGCTTCTGGTGCGCAGGGGCTGCTAAGATCGAGGGGAGTGAGGAGGACTGGGCCTCGCAGCATCGCCAAGTGGCTCTCCACGCTCGGGATGGCCGCCGGGATGGCGCTCGGTGCGCCCTCCGGCTTCGAGGGCCAGACGGTGGTGAAGATCGAGTTCAGCCCCCCCGAGCAGCCCCTGGCCGGCGCGTACCTGAGCGAGATTCTGCCCGTCAAGCCGGGCGCGCCGCTGCGCGGGGCCGACGTGCGGGCGGCCATCGAGCGCCTGTACGCCACCGGCCGCTACCAGGACGTCGTGGTGGAGGCGCTGCCGGAGGCCGGCGGCGTCGCGCTGCGGTTCACCACGCGCCAGGAGTACTTCATCGGCCGGGTCGCCGTCGAGGGTGTACCGGAGCCGCCGAACAAGGGCGTGCTGGTGAACGCCACGCGCCTCGAGTTGGGGGCCGCCTTCCATGAAGATGCCGTCCGGCCCGCCGCCGAGGACCTCGAGCGACTGCTGCGCGGCAACGGCTTCTATGAGTCGCGCCTCGAGCCGCGGTTCGAGCACGATCCCAGGACCGGCCAGGTCGAGATCCGCTTCGAGGTCCGGAGCGGCCGCCGGGCCCGCTACAGCCCGCCCGCGGTCACGGGGGTCCCGGAGCGGGACCTCCCGGGCGTGGTGAGCGCCACGCACTGGCGGGGCTGGTTCGGCTGGCAGCGGGTCACCGAGAACCGGACCCAGGACGGGCTGGAGCGCATCCGCAAAGCCTATCGCCAGCGGGACCGCCTGACCGCCGAAGTGGCCCTCAAGGGCGTGGAGTACGAGCGCGAAGCCAACCGCGCCCGGCCGTCCCTGGAGGTGCGGACCGGTTCGCGGGTCCGCATCCGGACGGTGGGCGCCCAGTTGTCCGAGGGCAAGCTCAAGCGCCTGGCGCCGGTCTTCGAGGAACAGAGTGTAGACCGCGACCTACTGATGGAAGGGGCGCGGAACATCCGGAACTACTTCGAGCACCGGGGCTACTTCGAGGCCCAAGTGGATTTCCGCGTGCGGACGGTGGCGGCCCACGAGGAGCTGGTCGAGTACGTCATCGAGCGCGGGGAACGTCACAAGGTGGCCGCAGTGCTGCTGGAGGGCCACCGCTACTTCGACGGTGACACCCTGCGCGAGCGCCTGTACGTGCGCCCGGCCTCCTGGCTGGGGTCCCGTCACGGCCGCTACAGCCAGGAACTGCTGCGCCGGGACCTGGCCGCCATCACCGCCCTGTACATCTCGAACGGGTTTCGGGCTGCGAGCGTGACCTCCAAGCTGGAACATCCCTACCGCGGCAAGCGCGACGAAATGGCGGTCCGCATCCTGATCCAGGAGGGCCCGCAGTGGCGCGTGGGGCGCCTGGAGCTGAACGGGTTCTCGGCGGAGCACCGGGAGGCCGTCCTCTCGCAGCTCCAGGAGAGCGAAGGGCAGCCCTTCAGCGAGGCCAACGTCTCGGTGGACCGGGACAACATCCTGGACTACTACTTCAACCAGGGCTACCCCAACGCCGCCTTCGAGTGGAGCTTCGAGGCGGCCGCGGAGCCGCAGCGGGTCAGCCTGCGCTACGTGGTCCGCGAAGGCCCCCGCAGGTACGTGCGCGGGGTGCTGGTCAGCGGCCTGGAGCGGACCGATCCGAAGCTGGTCAGCGAGCGGATCATGCTCCAGCCGGGCGAGGCCCTGTCCCGCAGCGAGGTGCTGGAGACGCAGCGCCGCCTCTACAACCTGGGGATCTTCGCCCGGGTGGACGTGGCGCTCCAGAACCCGGAGGGTGAGGAGCGCGACAAGTACGTGCTGCTCAATATCGACGAATCCAGCCGCTACTCCGTCACCGGCGGCCTGGGCGCGGAAATCGCCAAGATCGGCGGCTGCCGGGACTGCTTCGAGGCGCCCGCCGGCAAGCCCGGCTTCAGCCCGCGCGTCTACTTCGACGTGACGCGCCGCAACGCTTTCGGCAGCGGCCACGTGATCTCGCTGAAGACTCGGGCCTCGACGCTGCAAAGGCGGGCCATCCTGAGCTACGAGGCGCCCCAGTTCCGGGGCAGCCCGGACTTGAGCCTGCTGTTCAGCGGCATGTACGAGGATTCCCGCGACGTGCGCACCTTCTCGGCCCGCCGCCAGGAGGGTTCCGTGCAGCTCGGCCAGAAGCTCTCGCGGGCCTCCCAGGTGCTTTACCGCTTCGCCTACCGCCGGGTGAACGTCGATCCCAACAGCTTGCAGATCAACCCGCTGCTGATCCCGCTGTTCTCGCAGCCCGTGCGGCTGGGCATCCTGGCTGGCAGCTTCATCCAGGACCGCCGCGATGACCCCACCAACTCGCACCGCGGCATTTACAACACCGTGGACGCCGGCTGGGCCTTCAAGTCCTTCGGCTCCCAGGCCGGTTTCACGCGCATCCTCGGGCGCAACACCACCTACCATCCCTGGGGCCCGGGCAACAAGCTGGTCCTGGCGCGCTCGGCGACCTTCGGCTGGATGCACCGCGTGCACCAGGACACCGACATTCCCCTGCCGGAGCGGTTCTTCTCCGGCGGCGCCGCCTCGCACCGCGGCTTCCCCGAGAACCAGGCCGGCCCCCGCGACCTGCTCACTGGATTTCCGCTGGGCGGCAAGGCCCTGCTGTTGAACCAGGTCGAGATGCGCTTGCCGGTGCTCGGCGACAATCTGACCGGGGTGCTGTTCGAGGACGCCGGCAACGTCTACTCGCGGATCGGCAAGCTGGCCCTGCGCGTCCGCCAGAACGGGGTGGCGGATTTCGATTACATGGTGCATGCCGTGGGCTTCGGCGTCCGCTATCGCACGCCGGTGGGGCCGGTGCGAGTGGACGTGGCCTACACGCTGAATCCGCCCAACTTCGTGGGGTTCAAGGGCACGCGGGAGCAACTGCTGTTCGGGGGCGGAGTGAGAACCCGGCAGCAGATCGGGCACTTCCAGTTCCACTTCTCGCTGGGGCAGGCGTTTTGATGGTTTCACGCGGAGCACGCAGAGGACGCAGAGGTTTTATAGGGTTAATCCTCTGTGTTCTCTGCGCCTCCGCGAGAAACTCCGAAGTGATCGACCGGATCGCAGTGACCGTGGACACTCAGGTCATCACGCAGAGCCGGGTGGAGGAGGAGATCCGGCTGGCGGCTTTCTTGAACGGCGAGAAGCCCGACCTCGGAGGGGAGTCACGCCGGCGGGCGGCCACCCGCCTGGTGGAGCGGCTGCTGCTCGAGCGGGAGATGGAGCTGACGCGCTACCCGGCGCCACCGCCCGAGGAGGCCGAGCGCCTGCTCGAGCAGCTCCCGCAGAGCCGCTCGCCGGAGGCGCAGCTCCGGCAGGCCCTGGCCGCCGCGCAGATCACCGAGGAGACCCTGCGGCAGTACTTGCTGCGCCAGGCGGCGGTATTGCGCTTCATCGAAGTGCGCTTCCGGCCCGAGGCGCAGGTCAGCGAGGCGGAGATCGAGAACTGCTCCCAGAAGCGCAAGCCCCCCACGTCCGCCGAGGAGGCGCGCGTCCAGTGCGAAGAGGCCCTGCTGGCCGCAGCCGCGGACAAGGCCGTGGATCGCTGGCTGCGCGACGCGCGGGAACGCTCGCGCATCGTCTATAGGGAGGAGGCGTTCCGGTGAGGCGCTTGGTCAAGATCGCGCTGTGGTGCCTGGCGGGGCTGGCCGTGCTGCTGCTGGCGGCGCTGCTCGTACTCCAGAGCCGGTGGTTCCACGACCGGGTGCGCGGCCGCATCCTGGCGGAGCTCGGGGACGCGACTGGCGGGCGCGTGGAGCTGGCCGATTTTGACTTGCGCTGGCGCGGGCTGGCGGCCGAGCTCCGCGGCCTGGTGATCCACGGCACGGAGGGACCTGGCGAGGCGCCCCTGTTCCGCGCCCGGTCCGTCCGCGTGGGCTTGAAGGTGGTCTCGATCTTCAAGCGTGAAACCGACATCCAGTCGCTGGCCGTCGAGGCGCCCGAGATCAACCTGATCGTCTACCCGGACGGCCGCACCAATCTGCCGGCGCCCAGACTGCGCCGGGCGCAGCGCGACGCCGTCGCTGTGATCCTTGACCTGGCGGTGAAGCGGTTCACCGTCACCGGCGGCGTGGTGCACACCGGCGTGCGCGCGATCCCGCTGGAGGCGGAGGGAGAGGACCTGAAGGCGCAAGTGGCCTACGAGATCTCCGGCCCGCGCTACCGCGGGGAGATCTCGTTGCGGCGCATGACGGTCACGCCGTTGGCCGGGAGGTCTGTGGCGCTGGACCTCGAGGCCCGGCTGACGCTGGAGCGGAACCGGCTCGAGATCGGCAGCCTCCGCGTCTCCTCGAACGGTTCACGCCTGGAGTCACGCGGCGTGCTCCGGGACTTCGTCTCCCCGCAGGGAGAGTTCGAGTACACGGCCAGCGTGGCGGTGAGCGAGGTGACGCCGGTCGCGGGTCTGGAGGCGCTGCGCCCGCATGGCGTCGCAAAGCTCGCGGGGCGCGGGTCCTTCGGCGCGAGGGGCTATTCCGTGAGCGGCCGGCTCAAGGCCGCAGGGTTGTCTTTCCAGCAGCGCGGCCTGCGGGTGGCGAACGTCTCTCTGTCGTCGGATGTCGAGCTGGCCCCGGGGAAGCTCGCACTGCGCCGCCTGGCTGTCGCGGCGCTGCGCGGGCGCTTCGCCGGAGAGGCGGAAGTTCGCGGCGTCGAGCGTTTCCGCATCGCGGGCGAGGTGCGGGACTTTTCGCTGGAGGAGCTGACTCGCTTTCCGGGCGTGCCGCGGGTGGTCTGGAGCGGCATCGTCTCAGGTCCGGTGCAAGCGGCCGGAACGCGGCGGGAGCTGGAGGCCAGCGTCAAGCTGGCCGTCAGGCCAGCGCCGGGACCGCATCCACTCGAGGGCCTCATCGACGCCGCCTATAGCTCGCGCCGCGGGCGGCTGGAACTGGGCGAGTCCTACCTGGCCACGGCCTCCAGTCGCGTGCAGTTCACCGGCACACTGGGGCAGCGATTGGAGGTCAGCCTCCGCAGCGCCAACCTCGCGGACTTCGAGCCGGCCTTGGCCCTGGTGAACGAGAAGCCCCCGCCTGTGCCTGTGCGTCTGGAGAATGGCGAAGCGAGCTTCCGGGGCGTGGTGACCGGGCCGCTCGAGGATCCCCGGATTCAGGGCCGCGTCGCGGCGTCCAGCTTCGTCTACGAGGGCCGCAAAGTGGACCGGCTGGAAGCCGCCGTGACCGCTTCCGGTGACCGGGTTCGGATGGAGGACCTGCTCGTGCGCCAGCGCCGGATGCGGCTCACGGGGTCGTTCGAGGCTGGTCTGCGCAACTGGTCTACGACGCCCGAGGCGCCGTTGTCGGGGAGTCTGACTTTGCGCGCGCCCGACCTGGCCGAGCTAGTGGCCGAGACGGGCCCGAAGCTGCCCGCGACCGGCGACCTGACCGCCGCGATCACGCTGGCCGGCACCCTCGCTGCGCCCCGCGGCACGGCGCGCATCACGGCGATCAAAGGAACCTTCTTCGAGCAGCCGTTTGACCGCCTGGAAGCGCAGACCCGTTACTCGGAGGGTCTGCTGGAGGTGATCCCGGCTGCGCTCCAGATCGGCCCGGGGCGGGCGGAGATGACGGCCACGCTGCGTCATCCCCCGCAGGATTTCACGCGCGGGGATCTTCAGTTCGATCTGACCGTGAAAGACCTGCCACTGGCGCGAGTGCGCGCCGTCGCGGAGCGCAGCCCGGGGCTGGAAGGACGACTGGAAGGGCGCTTGAGCGGGACGCTGGCGCTGCCCGCCGTGCGGGTGGGCGCCCTCAATGGACAGCTTCGGGTGCATGACCTCGGCGTCGAGCAAACGCCGCTGGGGAGCTTGCTGCTGACGGCAGCGACCGGAGGCCGCACGCTGAATGTGAACCTCACAGGCACGCTGGCCGGTTCGCCGATCCACGGCTCCAGCCAGTGCACGTTGGAGGGCCACTACCCCGCCCAAGGAACCGTGGAATTCGGACGCATGAACTTCACGGCGTTGCGGGCCCGCCTGGGGCCGCCGCAGCGCCGCCCGGATCTTCCCATCGACGGGTACCTGACCGGGCGGGTGACGTTTTCGGGAGCGCTACTGGAGCCGCCGACCTGGCGCGCGGCCATCGATCTGCCCGCGGTCGAGCTGGCGCCGCGCATCGAGGCTTCGCGCCTGGCGCCCGGCGTGGACCTGACCCTGCGCAATCGTGGCCCCGTGCGCGTGGACGTGGACTGGAAAGGCGCCACCATCCGCAAGGCCGAACTGACCGGGCCGAGCACGCAGGCCAGCGCGTCGGGAACCGTCACCTTCCGCGCCAAGCCGCTCTGGAATCTGCGCTTCCAGGGCAGCGTGGACCTGGGGGTGCTCCGGAGCCTCGACCCGGAGCTCACCGCCTCCGGGCGGCTGCTGCTGGACGCGGTCTTCCGCGGCACGCTGGATCGTCCCGAGGTGTACGGGCGCGCCGAGATCCAAGACGGCGCCCTGTATCTGGCAGGTTTCCCCAACGGCCTGGACAAGATCCGGGCGCAGGCTTTCCTCTACCGGGACCGCGCGACGCTGGACCGCTTCACGGCGGAAAGCGGCGGCGGCAAGGTGACGGTGAGCGGCTTCGTAGGGTTCGGCGCGCCGCTGACTTACTCCTTGCAGGCGCGGGCCGAGCAGGTGCGCTACCGCGACCCCACGGGCGTGAGCGTTACCGCCAACGCCAACCTGAGCCTCACTGGCACCAGCGAGCGCAGCGTGCTGGGCGGCGACGCCACCATCACCCGGATTGCCTTCAACCCGCAGACCGATTTGGGCTCGCTGCTGGCAGCCAGCGCGCAACCCCTGCCGCCTCCGTCCCGCCCGGGCATGTTCACGGAGGGCATCGGCTTCGACGTGCGCGTGCGGACCGCACCCCAGGCGCGCCTGGAGACGGCGCTCACGCGCGGCCTCCAGGCCGAGGCCGATCTGCGCCTGCGCGGCGATCCGGCGCACCCGGCGCTGCTGGGGCGAGTGCTGGTCAACCAGGGCGAAGTGCTGTTCTTCGGCAACCGCTACACCATCGACTCCGGGGAGATCAGCTTCGTGAACCCGGGGCGCATCGAGCCGGTAGTGAAGCTGGACCTCCAGACCAAGGTGCGCGGCGTGGACGTCACCTTGACGCTGAGCGGTCCCATCACCCAGATGAACGTGACCTACCGGTCGGATCCACCGCTCCAGCTTGCCGACATCGTCGGGCTGCTGGCCACCGGGCGCGAACCCGCCAGCGCCCCGGGCCTGGTGGGCGCGCGCACGGCGCAGTCGCAAAGTTGGGAACAGGCAGGGGCCACGGCGCTGATGGGCCAAGCCATCGCCAGCCCCCTGGCCGGGCGTTTGCAGCGCTTCTTCGGCGTCAGCCGTCTGAAGATCGACCCCACCATCTCGGGCACCACCGGCACGCCGGAAGCGCGCGTCACGCTGGAGCAGCAGCTCTCGCCTACCCTCACCTTCACTTACATCACCAACCTGACCAGGGCCCAGGAACAGACTATGCGGATCGAATGGGGGATCACCAAGGGCTGGTCGGTGGTGGCCCTGCGCGAGGAAAACGGGCTGTTCGGCGTGGACTTCCTTTACAAGAAACGGTTCAAGTAAGCTGATAGCTGGCCGCCCCGGCCACACACGCATGGAGTGGGCAGAGCAGCGCAGGCGGATGGTCGAGAAACAACTCCGCGCCCGGGGCATCCGCGACGAGCGCGTGCTGGCCGCCATGCGGGAGATCCCGCGGGAGGAGTTCGTGCCCTCGCCCTACCGCGGCGCCAGCTACGCCGACGACCCCGTCCCCATCGGCCACGACCAGACCATTTCGCAGCCCTACATGGTGGCCCTGATGGCCCAGTGCCTGGAGCTGACCGGCGCGGAGACGGTGCTCGAAGTGGGCGCTGGCTGCGGCTACCACGCCGCGGTGCTGGCCGCGCTGGCCGGCCGAGTGATCACCCTCGAGCTGATTCCCGAGCTGGCCGAGATGGCGCGCAAGAGCCTGGAGAAGACCGGGTACGCCGCCAACATCACCGTCATCTGCGGCGACGGCGCGAAGGGCTGGCCGGAGTGCGCGCCGTATGCGGCCATCTCGGTGGCGGCGGCGACCAGCGAGGTGCCGCCCGCGCTCCTCGAGCAACTCCAGGAGGGCGGCCGCATGGTGATCCCCGTGGGCGGCGGCTGGGAACAGGAGCTGCGGGTGATCCGCAAGCTCGCCGGCGAAATCACCTGGCGCATCGCCACCTGGTGCCGCTTCGTGCCGCTGCGGTAGGGGCTCGCCCTACCGGGCTTGGCCCGTGTGCAGCGCCACGATCCCCCCGGCCATCAGTTCAAAACTCACTCCCGCGAAACCTGCCGCGCGCATCTCGGCGGCCAGTTCCTCCGGGGAGGGGAAGCGGCTGACCGAGGCGGGCAGGTAGCGGTAAGCGCTGCGGTCGCCCGAGACCAGTCCGCCGATGAGCGGCAGCAGGCGGCGCGAGTAGAAGCCGTAGAGCGCGGCCCACAGGCGGTGCGGGGGCCGCGAGAACTCCAGGATCGCCAGCGTGCCGCCGGGCCGCAGCACCCGGCACGTCTCCGCCAGGCCCGCGCGGTAATCGGCCAAATTGCGGAAGCCAAAGGCCATGGTGATGAGATCCAGGCACTGGTCGGCCAGCGGCAAGCGCAAGGCGTCGGCTTCGACGAGCAGCGCGCGGCTGTGCTTGCGCCGCGCCTGCTGCAGCATGGCGCCGGAGAAGTCGCAGCCCAGCACCCCCCGTCCGCCGGCGGCCTCGAGCTCGAGCAGCAGGTCGCCGGTGCCGCAGCACAGGTCCAGCACCCGCACATCGGGCCGGCGCAGGATCCCGGAGAGGCGGCGCACCGTGCGCGCGCGCCACCGCCGGTCCTGGTTGCACGAGAGCAGGTGGTTGAGCAGATCGTAGCGGGGCGCGACCCGGGAAAACGTGGCGCGCACCCAGGCCGCGGCGTCCTGCTGGCCAGGGGCGCCCGGCAGTGCGCCGCGCGCGCGGTTCATCCCAGCGCGTCCCCGATGGCCGCGCGCACCAGGGCTTGGTCGAGGCCGGTGACCACGCGCACCTGGCCGATGCGCTCGGGCAGCACGAAATGCACGCGGCCCTGGATGGTCTTCTTGTCGCTTCTGAGGCGGGCGGCCAGGGCCTCGGCGGCCAGGCCCGCAAGCGAGGGAATCGGCCCATACAGGTCGATGGCCTGGCGGATCCGGGCGCCCTCGGCGGCGGCCAGCAATCCGGCCCTCTCCGCCAGGCACGCGGCGGCGCGCATGCCGAAGGCCACCGCTTCTCCGTGGAGGAAGCGCGCGTAGCCGGTCTCGGCTTCGAGCGCGTGCCCGATGGTGTGGCCGAAATTCAAGATGCGCCGCAGGTCGCTCTCGCGCTCGTCCGCCGAGACCACCTCGGCCTTGATGCGCACCGCTTCGGCGATCAGTGGCTCGAGGACCTCCGGCGCGCGGGCCAATACGCGGTCGCGCTGCTGCGCCAGCAGGCGGAACAGCTCCGGGCTGCGGATGACGCCGCACTTGAGCACCTCGAACAGCCCGGCGCGGTACTCGCGCTCCGGCAGGGTGGTGAGCACTTCCGGATCGATCAGCACGGCCAGCGGCTGGTGAAAGGCACCCACGAGGTTCTTCCCGGCCACCAGGTTCACCCCGGTCTTGCCGCCCACGCCGGCATCCACCTGCGCCAGCAGCGTGGTGGGGATCTGGATGACCGGGATGCCGCGCATGAAAATGGCGGCCAAGAATCCGCCCACGTCGTTGACGATGCCGCCGCCGAAAGCGATCACCAGGCTCGAGCGGTCGCCGCCGCGCGCCACCATTTCCTCGGCCAGGGCTTCGACCTCCGCCAGCCGCTTGCGTTCTTCGCCGCCGGGGAAGAAGAGGAGTTCCGGGTCGCGGCCGCTGCAGAGCCGGGCGCCGTAGAACCGCCAGACGTCCGCGGTGGTGAGCACGAAGACCTTCCCCGCGCGCGGAGGCAGGTAGTCGGCCGCCCGCCCCAGAACGCCGCGCGCGACCACGACTTCGTAGGCGCGCAGCGCGGTGGTGACCGCGAAGGAGGGCCGACCTGTTGTACCATCGTCGCGTGCGGTAATGGCTGCCGGGCGCGCAATGCTAAGATGGCCTTCTAGTGCTATCGAATCCATGACCTCTGATTTCCTGGTGGTGGGCGCGGGCGTGGCCGGCTTGCGCGCGGCCATCGAGCTGGCCAAGGCGGGCCGGGTCCTGGTGGTGGCCAAGGACAGCCTGCGGGAGTCGTCTTCCGAGTACGCGCAGGGGGGCATCGCGGCGGCGCTGGGCGAGGACGACACGCTGGGCCTGCACGAGCAGGACACGCTGGCCGCGGGGGACGGCCTGTGCGACCCCCCAGCGGTTCACGTGCTGGTGCGGGAAGGCCCCGGGGCCATCCAGGAACTCCTCGAATGGGGCGCCGAGTTCGACCACGAGGGCCCGCGGCTGGCCCTGGGCCGCGAGGGCGCGCACAGCCGCCGCAGGATCCTGCACGCGCACGGAGACTCGACCGGGCGCGAGATCGCCCGCGCGCTGCACCACCAGGCGGCGTCGCTCGCCAACGTCGAGTTCCGCAGTTTCTCGGCGGTGACGGATTTGCTGCTGTCGGAAGAGGGCGTGGCGGGGGCGGTGGCCTGCGACGCCTCGACGCAGCACGCCACCGAGCTGGAGGCCCGCGCCGTGCTGCTGGCTACCGGAGGGCTCGGCAAAGTCTTCTCGCACAGCACCAACCCCGAGGTGGCCACCGGCGATGGCATCGCGGCGGCCTGGCGCGCCGGAGCCGAGCTGAGCGACCTGGAGTTCGTGCAGTTCCACCCCACGGTGCTGGACGTGGAGGGCGCCTCGGGCTTTCTGCTGTCGGAGGCGCTGCGGGGGGAAGGCGCGTACCTGAAGAACGCCGCCGGCGAGCGGTTCATGACGCGGTATCACAGGCTGGCAGAGCTGGCTCCCCGCGACGTGGTTTCGCGGGCCATCGTGGCGGAGATGGAGCGCACAGGCGCGCGGCACGTCTTCCTGGACCTCACCCACCTGGAGGCCGCGTTCGTCCGCAGCCGGTTCCCGCGGATCTACCGGACCTGCCTGCGGCACGGCATCGACCTGGCCCAGGACCTGGCGCCGGTGCGTCCGGCGGCGCACTATGCCATGGGCGGGGTGCGTACAGACCTGGAAGGCCGCACCAGCCTGCCGCGGCTGTACGCCGCCGGCGAGGCGGCCGCCACGGGCGTACACGGAGCCAACCGGCTGGCCAGCAACTCGCTGTTGGAAGCGGTGGTGTTCGGGGCGCGGGCCGGCCGCGCCATGCGCGAGCTGGCCGGCGCGCCTCTGGAGCGTCCGCTGCCGCTCGCGGAGCCCCGGTTTCCCGACGTTACCGCGGATGAACTGCGGCGGCTGGCCTGGCAGTACTGCGGCATCCTGCGCTCCGGGGACGGGCTGGCCGAAGGTTGCCAGCGGCTGGAGCAGACGCCGCTCGGTCGCACCGCCTCTCCCAACCGGGCGCGGTTCGAGCTGCGCTCGATGCACACGGTGGCGCTGCTGGTGGCCCGCTGCGCGCTGGCGCGCCGGGAGAGCCGCGGCGCCCATTACCGCACCGACTACCCGGAAAGCCGCGAGGAATACCGGAAGCACTCGCTGGTCGAGGAGGATCATGACGTTAGGTTTTTCTAGCGGCGCAATGCGGACGCCGGTCCCACGCTCGCCGCTGATGGCCGGCCTGCTGCTGGTGGGCGGGCTGGAGATCATGCAGGTGGGCCCGGAAGCCGCCCTGTGGGCCGCGCCCGCGATCCTGATAGCCGCCATGATGATCGCCTGGGCGGCCGAGTCGGCCCAGTTCTTCATCGCGCAGGGGTTCGCCCTGGCCATCCTGGCCTGGCTGCAAACGCTGCCGGAATTCGCCGTCGAGTTCGTGTTTGCCTGGAAGCAGCAGGTGCCTCTGCTGATCGCCAACCTGACCGGCTCACTGCGGCTGCTGACCGGCCTGGGCTGGCCCATGATCTACTTCGTGGCGGCTTTTTTCCACCGTCGCCGCTACGGCCGGCCGCTGCGGCGGATCAGGCTGGAGGAGCAGCAGTGCGTCGAGGTGATCGGGTTGTTCGTGCCGCTGGTATACGCGGTGGTGATCTGGTGGAAGGGATCGCTGAACGTGCTGGATGGGGCCATCCTGATCGGCATGTACGTGGCCTACTTGCTGGTGCTGGGTAAGATGCCGCCGGAGGAGGCCGAGGGCATCGGGGACCTGGAGCTGATCCCGCGGACCATCGTGAGGGCGCCGCGGCGCGTACGGATCGCCGCCATCGCGGGGCTGTTTCTGAGCGGGGGCGTGCTGATCTACTTCATGGCCGAGCCCTTCGCGGGGAGCTTGCTGGCCGTCTCGGCGGCGCTGGGCGTGCCGGCCTTCGTGTTCGTGCAGTGGGTGGCGCCCTTTGTCTCGGAGTTCCCCGAGAAGGTCTCGGCGTTCTACTGGGCGCGCACGGTCCAGAAGGCCCCCATGGCGCTGATGAACATGGTCTCCAGCAACATCAACCAGTGGACGCTGCTGGCGGCCATGCTCCCCATCGTGTTCTCGATCAGCCGGGGCGCCCCCTCGGCGATCGTCTTCGACCAGCACCAGGAACTGGAGCTGCTGATGACCATCGCCCAGTCGGGCGTAGGCATGATTTTCCTGGTGAACATGGAGCTGGCCTGGTGGGAGGCCGGGACGCTGTTCGGGTCGTGGGGCCTCCAGTTTGCGCTGTCGCCGGTCAGTCCCGGGCCGGGTTTTTGGGGCTTCGTGGCGGGCCACATCCACTGGTGGGTGACGGTGGCCTACCTGATCTGGATTGCGCTGGGGATCGCAGGGATGCTGCTGGGACGGCGCCAGCCGAACGCCTTCCGGCTGTTTGCGGTAGTGTGGCGCCGGCACGTGTGGCGGGCGTGAGGGGGACCGGCGCGCGCCGCCTGAGCAGGCTGCTAGAATAGAGCCTGTTATCCCATGAAGAAGCCAATCCGGGGGACGACCGTCCTGTGCGTGCGCCGGGACGGTAAAGTCGTCATGGCCGGCGACGGCCAGGTCACTTTCGGCCAGGAGGTGCTCAAGGCCACCGCCAGGAAACTGCGGCGGCTATACACCGACAAGGTGCTGGCCGGCTTCGCCGGCTCGACGGCGGACGCCTTCGCCCTGTTCTCGCGCTTCGAGTCCAAGCTCGAGCAGCACAACGGCAACCTGGCGCGCAGCGTGGTGGAGCTGGCCAAGGACTGGCGCACGGACAAGATCCTGCGGCACCTGGAGGCCTTCCTGCTGGTGGCCGACGTGAAGAGCATGTATCTGTTGAGCGGGAGCGGGGACGTGATCGAGCCCGACGAGGAGGTGGCCGCCATCGGCTCGGGCGGGTCCATTGCCAAGGCCGCGGCTACGGCGCTGTTGCGGCACACCGGCTTGGGGGCGCGCCAGATCGCCGAGGAGGCCATGGCCATCGCCGGCGCCATCTGCATCTACACCAACTCCCAGGTCACTTACGAAGAGCTCGGATAGCCATGGTCATCTACCTGCCCAGCGCCCCCAACGGCGACACTCCGCCGCTCGATGAGATGACGCCGCGGGAGATCGTCCGCGAGCTGGACAAGTACGTCATCGGCCAGCAGGAAGCCAAGCGCGCGGTGGCGGTGGCGCTGCGCAACCGCATCCGGCGCCAGAAGCTGGAAGGGGACATGGCCGAGGAGGTCATGCCCAAGAACATCCTCATGATCGGCCCCACCGGGGTGGGCAAGACCGAGATCGCGCGGCGCCTGGCGCGGCTGGCCAACTCCCCGTTCATCAAGGTGGAAGCCAGCAAGTATACCGAGGTGGGTTACGTGGGCCGGGACGTCGAGTCCATGATCCGCGACCTGGTCGAGACCTCGATCGAGATGGTGCGCCAGGAGCGGCTCGACGAGGTGGGCGAGCGGGCCGAGAAGAACGCCGAGGAGCGGCTGCTCGACCTGCTGATGCCGCCCCAGCCCGAGCCCAGCGAGAGCGTCGAGCGCACCCGCGAGAAGCTGCGCGAGCGGCTGCGCGCCGGCCGCCTCGACGACCGCATGGTCGAGCTCGAGGTGCGCGAGCGCGGGCCCACCTTCGAGATCACCACGCAGTCGGGCATCGAGGAGATGGACATCAACTTGAAAGATGTTTTGCCGGGCATCCTCGGCGCGCGCACCCGCAAGCGTAAGGTGAGCGTGGTGGACGCCCTGGAATACCTGGCGCAGGAAGAGGAGCAGAAGCTCATCGACATGGACCAGGTGACGCGGGTGGCCCTGGAGCGGGTCGAGCGCAGCGGCATCATCTTCCTGGACGAGATCGACAAGATCGCGGGCCGCGAAAGCGGCCACGGGCCGGACGTGAGCCGCGAGGGGGTGCAGCGCGACATCCTGCCCATCGTCGAGGGCACCACGGTGAACACGCGCTACGGCTTCGTGCGCACCGACCATATCCTGTTCATCGCCGCCGGCGCCTTCCACGTCTCCAAGCCCAGCGACCTGATCCCCGAGCTCCAGGGCCGCTTCCCCATCCGTGTGGAGCTGAAGTCCCTCACCGAGGAGGACTTCATCCGCATCCTCAGGGAGCCCAAGAACGCGCTGGTCAAGCAGTACACGGCCCTGCTCGAAACCGAGGGCATCAAGCTCACCTTCGCCGACGACGCGGTGGCGGAGATCGCGCGCCTGGCTGCCTACGTCAACCAGACCACCGAGAACATCGGCGCGCGCCGCCTGCACACCATCATGGAAAAGGTGCTCGAGGAGATCTCCTTCGAGGGGCCGGACCTTAAGAAGAAGAAGGTGAAGATCGACGCGGCCTACGTGCGCGAGCAGTTGTCCGCGATCATCAAGGACCAGGACCTGACCCGCTACATTCTTTGACCGGGATGCCGCGCCTGATTCTCCGCTCAAAAATGCGGACAGACAGCCATTTTTCGCCGAGCGCAGGCTGTTCTCGACCACTGGCGTCCGTCCGGCGAAGAATGGGGGCTGTCCCCATTCTGGGAATCTTGCTGGCCGGGTGCGGCTACGTGGGCGAGCCGCTGCCGCCCTCGCTGGGCATTCCGCAGCGCATCACGGATCTGGGCGCCGTCGAGCGCGCCGACAAGCTGGTGGTGCGGTTCAGCGTCCCGGAGCTGACCACCGACGGCGTCGCCATGAGGCGGGTCGGGCGGGTCGAGCTGCGGGTGGGGCGCGGCGGCGAGCCGTTCGAGGCGGAGCGCTGGGCGGCCCAGGCCCGGGCGATAGAGAACAGCCTCAGCGCGCCCGGCCCGGCCGAGCTGACGATCCCCGTGCGCGAGTGGGTCGGGCAGGAGGTGATCCTCGCGGCCCGGACGTGGGGCCGCAAGGGCCGCGCCAGCGACTGGTCGAACCGGGTGGCGTTCCGCGTGGCGGCGCCGCTGGCGCGCCCGGCGGGGCTGAAAGCGGAAGCCGCGGCCGAGGGCGTCCGCCTGATGTGGCAAGGCCCGCCCGGCGCGGCGTTCCGCGTCTTCCGCAACGATGCCGAGCTGGCCGCCGCGGAGGCGCCGCAGTATGTCGATGCGGCCGCCGCGTACGGCAAGACCTATCGCTATGCCGTGCAGGCGTTCTTGAAAAGCGGCGACAGCCTGGCGGAGAGCGAGGTCTCGGAGGCCGTCTCGATCACCCTGGAGGACCGCTTCCCGCCGGCGACGCCCGAGGGGCTGAGCGCGGTGGCCAGCGTGCGGTCCGTCGAGCTGAGCTGGGAGCGCAACACGGAAGGCGACCTCCAGGGCTACTACCTGTACCGCTCGGTGGAGGGCGGGCTCTTCGAGCGGCTGGGGGAGTTGCGCGTGGTGCCGGCGGCGAGCGACCGCCAGATCGAGCCCGGCCGCCGCTACCGCTACGCCGTCACCGCGGTGGACCAGCGCGGCAACGAGAGCGCGCGCTCGCAGCCAGTGGAGATCGCGGCGCCGTAAACCCCCAGCCCAGGGCCGGCTGAAGCCGGCCGCAGGCTGAAAGCCCGCCCCACTTCACCTTTGGAGCGGGTTCTCGCACCTGAGGCCGGGGAAGCGGGCGAAGTCGCCGTCGGTCGAGCAGAGGATCAGGCCGTGCTCGATGGCCAGCGCGGCCAGGTGGGCATCGGGCACGAGGTTGGCTCTCACGGCCTGGCCCCGCAACAACGATCCCAGGACCCCGCGGTGCTGCTCGGTAGGCTGCGGGATCCAGACGGAGGGGCAATCGAGCCATTCTCCCACCTGCCGCCAGGCGTCGCTCCAGGTGTCGGGACGCTCGAAGATGCGCGGGTTGGTCACCAGCCTCAAGAAGGCCAACAGGCTGGGCCAGGGCAGGCCCACCGGGGCGGATCCGTTCAACCGCCCGTCCAGCCAGGCGCGCGCCGCCGGGTGTTGCGGCACCGAGGTCACGTGACCGTACACCAGCAGGTTGGCGTCCACCAGGATCACTTGAAGGACTCTCCTTCGGCGATGGCCAGAGCCTCGGCGACATCGTCGAGGCTGCCAGCCAGGCAGCGGCCCAGGGAGACCGTGCGCGTGCGGTACGGTTTGCGCCTCCGGGGCGGGGCGCTCATCTGGCGCAGGCCCGCGCGAAGGGCCTCGTTGACCAGTTCCTTCAAGCGGACCTGGCGGGCGCGGCGAATGCGCGCCAGCAGCGCCGCGACGTCGTCATCCAGGCTGAGGGTGGTCCTCACGCATCAGAGCATAGCTCCTCTGATGTCTTGATGTCAAACCGCCCACCGGCCGGCAGGCCGGCGCCGGTGTCCCCGCGCCAACTACGCTTGGGACCCTGGAGCCAGTCCCGGGTTTTCAGCCCAGCCAGTTCCCGGTTCTACGGGGCGCGCTTGTCGGGATAGCGGGGCGGCTTGGGCACGGGGACGGGCTGGAGGCGGATCTGCTCGAGCAGATGGGCGACGGCCGCTTTGAGCTGCGTGTCCTCGCCGTTGAAGGTGGCGTGGGGGAGGTTATCCACCACGATGTCGGGGTCCACGCCGTGGCCTTCGATCAGCCACTGTCCTTCCGGCCCGTAGACGCCGATCTCGGCGGCGGTGGCGATACCGCGGTCCACCAGCACATTGCTCATGCTGAGCCAGATCTCGCCGCCCCAGGTCCGGGTGCCGATGGCTTTGCCCAGACCCAGGCGGCGGAAGCCCTCGGTGAAGGCCTCGCCGTCGGAGGCGGTCCGCTCGTCGCACAGCGCCACCATGTGCCCGCGGAAGGCGTACTGCATGTTCCAGGTAGGCTCGCCCACGCGGGGCTGCCAGTAGAACCAGGCTTTGCGCAGGAGCTTTTCGAGGATCCAGCTATCGATGTTGCCGCCGTTGTTGTGACGGACGTCGATGATGAGGCCCTGGCGGTCGAAGACCGGGTAGAAGTGCCGCGCCCATTGCGCCATGTCCCCCGATCCCATGGCGCGGAGGTGAACGTAGCCGATCTGGCCTTTGCTCAGCTCCTCGACCTGCAAGCGCCGGGTGTATTCCCATTCCTCGTAGCGCAGGTCGAAGTCCCTTCCCTGGTGGATGGGCTTCACGATCACGTCGGAGGAGCCGGTCTGGCCGGCGCGTTTGACGCGCACGAGCACCTGCTTGTCGGCCTGGTTGCGCAGCAGCACGCCGGGATCGGGCACCGAGAGCAGAGACACGCCATTGATGGCCTCGAGGAGATCGCCTTCAGCCAGCTCGACGCCGGGCCGGGCCAGAGGCGAGAGCTTGTCGGGAAGATCGGGGTCGGCGCGGTAGATGTGCCGGATGCGATAGCCTCCGGCGCCCTGGTCGCGCTCGAGTACGGCTCCGAGGAAGCCGGCCTGGATCTGATCCTGGCCCTGGCGTTCATCGCCGCCCATGACAAACATGTGGAGCGCCGACAGCTCGCTGATCATCTGGGCGAGCACGTTGCTGAGCTCGCCGCGATCCGTGACGCGCGCGGCGAGCGGCTCGTATTTCTTGCGCACGGCCACCCAGTCGAGGCCGTGCATGTTGCGGTCGTAAAAGTAGTCGCGCTCCAGGCGCCAGGCTTCCGTGAACATCTGGCGGAATTCCTCGCGGGGGTCTAGCGCGAAGGTCCAGTTAGTCAGATCGACCTTGCTCTTGTTGAGGTCCTCCGGGTTGCGGAGCGCGGCGGCCTTGACGGCGGCATCGACCACGAAGAGGTCGTCCGCCTTGCGGAACATCAGCTTCTTGCCGTCCGGGGAGAGCTCGTAGTCGCGGATGTCGGCCATCAGCGTCTCGGGCTTGTCTCCCTTGTTGGCGATATCCAGGCATTCGAGCGAGCGCACGGGCGGCAGCGCTCGCAGGGTGCTGGCCCAGCAGAGCCGCTTGGGGGCGACGGAGAGTGACGAGTAGTTGCCCGGGGGCGCCGGGACCTCGATGAGCCTGCCCTGGATTCCTTCGAGATCGATCTCGACGCGGGGCGGCGCGGCGGCCGCTTCCTTCTTGGCGGCCGGTTCCTTTTCGCCCTTCGCCGCGGGCTCCTTCTCGCCCTCCGGCGGCTTGGCGCCCTCGGGATGGAGCTCGTCGGCGGGCTGGAAGGACGACCGCAGTTCCTTCTTGAGCGCCACGTGGTAGATCTTCACGGTCTTGTCGAAGTAGGGTTCGGGTTGGCGCGTGCCCCAGGGGCTGGGAATCAGGGATTCCAGGTTGCGGTCGGAGAGGAAGTAGAGCCACTTGGCGTCGGGGCTGAAGGCGGGGCTGGAGCTGTTGAAGCGGTCGGTGGTGAGGGCGGCGGTGGTTCCGGCCTCGAGGTTGAAGAGCAGGATCTGCTGGAACTGGTTGGGCGCGGACGCACAGTAGGCCAGCCAGCGGCTGTCGGGGGACCACCGCAAGCTGGAGAAGCCGCCGTAGGCGGAAGTGGCGATGCGCTTCTGCTGCTTGGTGGCGACCTCGAAGAGCCAGAGCTGCTGGTTCTTGTCGTGATGCGCGATCCATTTCCCGTCGGGGGAGGGGACGCCCTCCCAGCGCAGGACCTGGCCGTCGGCGGTCAGTTGCTCGGGCGCGCCGACGCCGTTGGCGGCCAGCTTCCAGAACTCGAGCTCGCCGCTCTGGTCGGAAAGCGCCAGGACGCTCTTGCCGTCGGGCAGGAAGCGGCCGTCGCGGTAGCGCACGCCGCTGTTGCGCGTGGCCTCGACCAGGCGGCCGCGTGGCGCGGGGGCGACAAAGACCTGCCCGCGGGCGGTGAGGATGACGCGGTCGCCGTCGGGCGAGAGATGGATCGAGGTGACGTAGTCCATCGGCTTCTTCACCCAGCGCTCGCGCTGGTGCTCGAAGTCGGAGGCCAGGCGGATGTCCAGCGGGCGGTCCTTGCCGGAGCGCAGCTCCAGCAGCCGGAGATCCGCGCCCAGTTGGTAGACGATGCGCCCGGCGTGCAGCGCCGGCGATTGCACGTCCCAACCCTTGTGGAAGGTGTGCTGGCGGAGGTTCTTGCCGTCCTCGGTCATGGACCAGAGGTTCATGGCGCCGTCGCGGTCGGTGGCGAAGTAGATGCGCCGGTCCCACCACATGGCGGCCTTGGAAGTGCCGGGGTAGTCGGCGGTCAGCGGAACGGCTTCCTTGTCGCCGGCGGTGAACTTCCACAGCTTTTGCACGGTGCCGCCCTGGTAGCGCTGGGTGTGGCTCCCCTGAGGGGGCAGGCGGGTGAAGAAAAGCGCGCGGCCGGTGGGCTCGAAGACGCCTTGATCGGCCTGGCTCAGGGGCACGACCTCCTGGCGGCCGGATTGCGGGTCGAGCTTGACGAGCTGGCTATTGGGCAGCGTCGAGAAGATGCCGGTGGAGTAGAGGATCTTGCCGTCGGGCGTCCAGCCCTGCACAGCCGCGCCACCATAGGTCAGCCGCTTGGGCAAACCGCCGTCCACGGGCATGAGGTAGACCTCGGTGGGTCCTTCGTAGCGGGCCGAGAAGGCCACCCGGGTTCCGTCGGGGGAGATGGCCGCGCGTGTCTCCTCGCCCAGGTGCGTGGTGAGGCGCCGCGCCGCGCCGCCTTCCGCTGAGACCTTCCAAAGGTCTCCCTCGGCGGTGAAGATGAGGGTGTCTTGGTGAATGGTGGGGAAGCGGTAGTAGCCCTGGGGCGCCTCGGCCAGCAGACACAAGGGCAGCAGAGCAGACAGCAAGACAAGGGGTAGTCGTTTCATGTATGGCTCTCTCATGGAGAATGGGGTCAGCCTGATCTGACCCGTATTATTATCGCAGCGCCACCGTCACGCCTTCGGGGCTGGTGTTGTTCCCGACCTTCAGCCGGACCGGCACGGCGTCTCCCGCGGGCGCGTTGGCGGGCACGCGCGCGTTCACCTGCATGGCCCCCGCCACCATGAACGGCGCAGCCGCGGCGTCGAAGGTGATCTGCACTTCCGCTAGCAGCCCGTGGGAAAAGTGACGCTGGACCGCTTGCTGACGCTCGCGGCTCAATAGGATCAACACGTTGCCGAGCCGCGACCGTCAGGGAGCGGCTGGCCCCATCCGAATGCGGCATCTCCGGGCTTGAAAGCGGCAACCCACATTTCTGAATACGCCCGCCACCCTTGTGACCGTAGCTTGATTCGGTTATTGCAGAGGCAGGAAGGAGGCTGGGCGGGCAAGCTTGGTCCTATACGAGTCGCCAGACCGTCTGGGGGAACTCGGGCCCTGGAAGCAGCTGGCCCCGCGGACGACGACAGAGAGACGGAGCAGGCCGTGCATCAGTGCACATTCGTTGCGGAAACTTGCGCCTGGGGCCGCCGCATGTCGGTTTCCAGGCTACAATAACTGTCATGGATCAGGCCGTACTTGAACGGCTCCTGCTGAGTCGAGCGCTGCTGGATGGTATCCGCTTCCCCTCGGTGGCCGACCCCGACCGGCTTTTCGTTGCCAAGCAGATCATCACGGCCCACGACGCAGCGGAGCTCGCACTTGCCGCCATCGCTCAGCACCTCAACGCATTGCCGGCGAAAGACAAGTGCTACCTCATGGACTACTTTGAGCCGATGCGCGAGCTGTATCCCGGCGAGGATGTCCCGGGAAGATCATACTTTTCACAATTGAATCGCGTCAGGGTTGACATCAAACACCTTGGTATCTTTCCAGATCCAAAGCAATGGGTCAGGACTGGAGAGCGCGTGTGGGAATAGGTTGACCAGTGGTGCACCGGCTACTTGGGAATCTCGTTCGCCGATCTGGACCGATCCGCGCTCCTCAAGAGTCCTGAGGTCAAGATGTATTTCGCCTCCGCCAAGGAGGCGCTGGCTGGCGGCGACTATCGGTGCGTCTTGGAGCGAATCGGCTTTGCTGTGCAAGTGCTGTTCAAGGAGAATCGTGCGTTATACGGGCTGAAGGTGGGGGTTCCCAAGACGGAGGACGCGATCAGGCTCACTGGGTTCGGGGTGCACGCCAATGACTTTCTGGAACTCCAGAACTTCGTGCCTGAGGTGGCGGAAGAGGCTGGCGGCCTGAAGTACAGGTGGCGCCAGGGAAAGTTCGGACATCCCGGCAACTGGAAGCAGAGGGCTGCTCAGTTCTGTTGTGAGGCGTTTCTCGATCTAGCGGTGAAGATCCAGGATGCGCCTTTCATTCCGGGTCCTCGGGGGAATCTGTGGGTCCGTCGCAGCGTAGAACAGGGCTGTGGCTGGGGCACGAAGCTGGGGGCCGGTGAGGGCACCGCAAGCAAACCCGTGGGCGCCCGGGGCGCTGCCCCAAGCCCGGCCATGGTGGACACCCCCTGAAACCTCCCTGAAGCC
>Ga0315289_10002731_pt1 | contig 26975 bp, 23 predicted proteins | sample YL17G11_40_MG_FD_203452 | JGI IMG/M metagenome (GOLD analysis project Ga0315289, IMG submission 203452) | Sediment microbial communities from Yellowstone Lake, YNP, Wyoming, USA - YL17G11_40 | ecosystem: Environmental > Aquatic > Freshwater > Lake > Sediment | place: USA: Wyoming | collected...
TCGCCTCGTCCACGATCTTCACGATCGCTCGGCCCACCTCCTCGGCGATCGCCTTAATGTCAGCCCCGGGATAAAAATCTGCAACCACCCGCGGTCTTAACGCCGAGATATAGGTTCTCCCCTTTTCCACGTAAACGCTGATCGGGCAGGGAAGCATCAAGGAAATCTTGACGTCCTTTTCCAGGAGCTGACTGGCGCTTTTGGCGTTGCAGATCTCGATGATTTTAAGAGGCTCGCGGTCAAATCCCTGGGCGCAAAGGGTGGCCTTGACGTCGTGGACATGGAGAACGGAAAAACCGTTTTCCTTGGCCCGGGCCTCGACCGCCGCCACGGCTTCATCAAATTTTTTCAGGGCCTCGACGGTGTAATCAAACTGTCCCATGTTTGCTCCGTTCAATAATCCCCCTCACCTATCCTCTCCCCACAAGGGGGAGAGGGAAAAATAGGGGACGCAACCTAAAGGTTAGTTCAAGCTTTTAACTCTTTTTACTTTTTACTTTTAACTTTTTACTTTTTACTTGAGGATGGCGGCGCCACGTTCAGGGCCTGGTAAAACGCCTTCCAGAACGGATCCACGATCGGATGTTTTAGCTCCTTCTCCTTCCCGCCTTCGACCAGGATCATCCCCCGCTTGGGTTCGACCAGTTCCCCCACGATCGAGGATTTGATTCCCTTCCTTCGAAGCGCCTGGACCACCCGGCCGGCTTTAGGTTTCCGGCAGGAGATGATCAGGGTGCCCTCGCTGATCGAGGCGTAGGGATCGATCCCGAAATATTCGCAGATCTCTGGGACGCACTCCTCCACCACGATCTTTTCCTTTTCCACCCGCACCCCGAGGCCGGCCGCCTGGGCGAGTTCGTAAAGCCCGCCCCAGATCCCGCACTCGGTAGCGTCGTGCATCGCGGTCACGCCGTCCTTCCGGACCCCCACGCTCACCGCGGTCATCGCGTCCTTGACCACGGTCATTTGGTAAAAAATCTTTTCCGCTTTTTCCCGGAATCGCCGACCGAACTCCTTTTCCAAAAGCCGGGGAAACATCGCGGCGAAGATCCCGCTGGCCTCGATCGCCGGGCCCTTGGTGATAATAATCTGGTCGCCCGCCCGGGCGAATTTCGGTGTGACATATTCATCCTTGCCGCCTACGCTCATCACCACCGCCCCGCCCACCATCGGGTAATTGCAGTTGTCGTAGCGGCCGGTGTGCCCGCAGATCACCGCGATGCCCATCTTCCGGCATTCCCGGTGGATCGTTTCCCAGACGATTTCGAGGGCCTGCTTGCCCATCCCGAGGGGAAGGTTCAGATCGATCGCCAGGTAGCGGGGCGGAAGGCCGGAGGTGGCGGCGTCGGAGGCGAGGATATGGATGGCAAACCAGGCCGCCCTTTCCCAGCCGTACTCGGGAACGATGAAAACCGGGTCGGAGGTCAGGGCCACCGCCTGCCCGCCGATCTCGATGATCCCCACATCCACGCCGTGCTGGGGTCCGACCAGGATGTTTTTATTCTTCGCCCCCAGGCGCGGATAGATCAATTCATTAAATATCTCGGGTGAAATCTTCCCGATTTCCGGCAATTTGCTCATTTTTCTCCTCCTGAAAGTAATAAATCCCCGGTTAAATTATTGCCACAAATGGCGGTTTTGCCAACCAACCATAAAAAGCCCGCGGCTTTTTGTGGTTTCTTGTTTCCAGTCTCGAGTTGGCAGTTTAAACCCGAAAAATGCCGTCATTATTTCCTAGTGTTTTGTAGTTGCCCGATTTACTTGTCCCGACTTCAGGGGGATTTATCCCGACAACGGAGGGATCGGGCGACTTTGAAAACCGCCGATCCCCCCAGAGACGGGACAAGTGAATCGGCAGACTACAAAAAATTCCGCCCACGAACTACGGAGGAATGGATTCAATCATATTTTTCGGGTTAATTGCTTTGGCTCGGATTTAACCGGCCACTGACTACCGGTTTACTGTCAGTAAGTTTTTTTCGGCGAAGCTGAAGTAGCCGTCCTTGCCCACCACGATATGATCCAGAATCCGGAGGTCCATCGGACGGGCCACCTCGGCCAGGGCCTGGGTGAGTCTTTTGTCCTCGGGTGACGGCTCCGAGTATCCGCTCGGGTGGTTGTGGACGAGGATGATCCCGGCGGCTTTATGCTTCAAGGCCGCCTCGATCAAACGGCGGGGATACATCACGGTGTGGTCCACCGTGCCTTTCTGAATAATCTCGTGGCCGAGGACCCGGTTCTTGGTATTCAGGTAAATCGCCAGGAAAACCTCGTGGTCCAGCCCGGAGATGCTGACCCGGGCGAAATCGATCGCGGCCTGGGGCGAAGAGACCAGGTCGCGGCCCTTCATCCCCTCGGACAGGTATTCCCCCTGCAGTTCCTTGACCAGCCGGATGAGCACGGCGGAGATGGGGCCGATCCCCTTGACTTCATCGAGCTCTTTCTGGCCGGCGTCGAGGACCCCGGAGAGGCTCCCGAATCTCTTGATCAGATCCTTGGCGATGGGTTTAACATCCAGCTGGGGGATGGCGTAGGTGAGCAGGAGCTCGAGCAGTTCATAATCGTGGAAGCCTTCCGCGCCCCCCTTCCCGAACCTCTCGCGCAGGCGTTTTCGGTGCCCGAGGTAATGCGGCTTTTCTTTCATGCTTTTAGCTCCAAGCGATCAGCTTTCAGCCTTCCGCGAAAACCACTTAAAGCTCGATAAATCGAGCAACAACCTAAGTACTGCAACTGATGAGTTGTTATCGCCTTCGACAATCGTAAATCGTCAATCGTCAATTTTCTCCTTGATCCCCCCGCAGGGCCTCCTACTGGACGCTGTATTCCGTAGTGGCCACCGTATTGTTTCCGGTCACCAGGATCCCCATCACCCGGAAGTTCCCCGGGCCGTAGGTATGGGTAAAGGACGACATCAGGATATGGCCATAACTCTGGGGATTCGGAAAGGTGAGAGTGCCCATCGGGGTGGTGCCCCCCAGAAGCTGCTGCTCGATCTCGAGCTCGACGGTTGAGCCGCCCATGTCGGCGGCGCTCTCGAGCCGGAAATAAATCTGAGGCGTGCCGGTAAAGGTGTCGGTTTCCCCCGTCAGGGTAAAATTATTCGTGTTCATTCCCATTCCCAGCGTCAGGCTGTCGGTAAACGAATCCCCTCCTCCGCCACAGCCGCCGGCCGCGATGAGAATAAAAATGGTCAATCCGATCAGCTTTTTCATCTTTGTCCTCCTCTACTTGTTTGATTCTGCCCGCGCTTTAATACCTGCATTCCTTTTGTTGACTCCCTCGAACCCTGGGACCCTCGGCCTCTTGAACCCTCATTGGTTTCTCTGGTTTTTCTGTTTGATCTCATCGTTCATTGCTCTCGCAGCCTAAAGGCTACGGCTACCCTCGGACCCTTGAATCCTTGAACCCTCGAACCCTGTCTTTCAGTGTTCCCCGAACTCGCCCCGGACGAGTTCAAGGGCGTGGTAGAGCACCGGTTCCAGGAACTCGAGGCACTCCCGGACGGCCTTGGGGCTCCCGGGCAGGTTGATGATCAGGGTTTTCTTCCGGATCCCGGCCCGGCCCCGGGAGAGGATCCCGTGCGGGGTTTTTTTAAAGCTCTCGGCCCGGAGGTGCTCGGCGATCCCGGGCATCTCCTTCTCGATCACCGCCAGGGTGGCTTCAGGGGTGACATCGCGGGGGGCAGGCCCGGTGCCCCCCGTTGTCATGATCAGGGCGATCTCGCCCCGATCCGATAATTCCCTGAGCTTCTTTTCAATGAGAGGCCTCTCGTCCGGGACAATCTCCAGGATCGGAACCCCGAAACCCTTCGCTTCCAGGAGCTCCTTTAACAGGGGACCGCTCTGGTCCTTCCGCTGTCCGGTGGAACCCTTGTCACTGATGGTGAGAACGGCGCAATTAAATTTGGTCATCTGGTCTATCTGGTTTCTTTAGTTTCTTTGGTTTGTTTGGTCCATCTGGTTTTCATTCGTCATTCGTCAATCTGGATATAAATTAACGCAGGCTACCCGTTCGGGTTCTTGTCCTGAGGACCCTCAGGGTCCGTAGGAAAGCCTGCGGCTATCACTATTTAGAATATGATTCCCAGCCTTCTAGCGTCCTATCTTGTGCTTGCGATAAACCGCGCGGAAGGCGAGGAAGATACAGACCAAGGCGGGGATGGTGACCACACCGAGAATGGTGATGTAAGGCCGGGTCACGATCAGCGAGGGCAGGAAAGCCGAGGTCAGCCAGAAAGAAAAGATCGCGATCAGTGGATAGTAATCAACTCGGTGCTTCATAGAATCACCTCGCACAGATTCAAACGGATGAAAGCAGATTCAGAAGGATAAATAATCCGTTTGCATCCGTTCCTTTCCGTTTGCATCTGTTTCCTCACTAGATTCCTCCTAGGGTCAGGTTGATCGGCTCGGGGAATAAAGGCATTACGATGGTCCCATAGAGCCCGAAGAAGATTAATATCCCCACTTCGAGGAGAAGCAGAATGCCGTAGAAACGGAGCATCGCCCAGGTCTGCCCGTAGCGTTTCTCCATCACTGTAAGTTTATCGAACACCAGGGCGAAGAGGAAAATCAGAAGGAACCAGCCGATGAAGTTGGAAAGCGGAATCGAGAAAATGTTGATCTTGTCGGGGGAAAGCCAAAACCACGTCTTCCATTCCGGCGAGGTCTGGACTGGGTCGACCCAGAGGTCAATGTTCATCGCGATCAGGCCTCCGCAGATTGCCCGGGTCCAAAGACCGCTGTTCTTCAGAATCAGCGAGGAGATGTAAACGCAGGCATAGGCGATGAAATACCAGCCCAGGCAGGCCATGACCGGGGTCTCGAAGAACCATAAGAAAGCCCGGCTGAAATAGTAAGTTTCTTGGATCCCGCTGAAGCGCCCCGCCAGGATCCACATCGATTCCTCGAGCCCGGTGAAAACGAAGGAACCGGAAAGAAACATCGAGGCCTGCCAAGGCCCGAAATATTTGAGGGAATGAACAAAGCAAATATAGGCAAGCCCGATCGGGATCAGGTCCTGTATCAGAAGCGAAGGAAAATCATAAAAGGGAATGCCCTCGTGCGAAGGGACGCTGAGCACCCCGGGAAAAAAGTGGTGGAGGATGGTGCTGGCGAGGATCAGGACTCCCAGGATCCCGAAGTTGATGGTAAGAAGCTGCTTTTCTTCCGGTTTGATTTTTCCCATGGTCGAGTTATCCCATTGTACCAACTCGGTCGATTTTTTCAAGGTAAAGAGAGTCAGCGCTGGGTTAGCCGCCGGTTATTCCTGTCCCACCCCATGCGGGAGGAATCCGGAAGAATAAGGAGTTCCTGGATCCCTGCTGGAGTTTATCCCGCACTCTGATGCGGGGCAGGAATGACGCCATAAAGAAGCAGGGCGGCCCTTCAGCCGCCTCGATTGAGCGCAACTTTGGTTTAACCAGAAACCAGAAACTAGAGACCCGAAACTGTCTTTATATATTCCGCAATCCCTCCGGGCCGTAAGCCCTACAGGGCCGGAGGCCGCATTCCGCAATCGTCAATCCGCAATTTGTTAGGCTCCGTACTTATCCATTCTTTTGGCGTTGGAGAGCAGGATCTTCATCAGGTCGCGGGAGGGGAACATGCCCAAAGCCCCGTGGACGGCCTCCTGCTCGGTCAGGCGCTGGGTCGAATCCCGGCACACGAACCTCGAGCAGACGAGGAGCGGCACCGGATGCCAGCTGTGCGACTTGAGGAGGGCCGGGGTGGAATGATCACCCGTGACCGCCAGGACCGCCGGCATTTTCGCCGTGAGGATCGGGAGGATCCGGTCCACTTCCTCGATCACCTTGACCTTCCGGGCGAAGTCGCCGTCCTCCCCCGCTGAATCGGTGCCCTTGATATGGATGAAGAAGTAGTCGTACTTATCGTAATTCTCGATATAGGTCTTGAACTCGTCCTCGTATGACTCGCCGCTGACCTTTAAAATCTCCATCCCCACCAGGCGGGCCAGACCCTTATACATCGGATAGGTGGCGATGGCCCCCGCCTTCACTTTGAAGCGCTCGGGAAAGAGCGGGATCGTTGGCGGGGTGGCCAGCCCCCGGAGAAGGATGGCGTTGGCCGGCGACTCGTTTTTCAAAATCTCCTGGGTCTTCTTCAAAAAGGCATTGATCACCCGGGCGGCCTTCTCCGCCCCGGCCTTCGTGGCCCTGATCTCGGGGAGCGGGCTCCCCTCCCGGTGGGGATCGGCGTCGGAAAGCCCGTCGGCCAGTCCTTCACCCCGGAAGACCACCACGAACCGGTGCTCCTTGGCCGGGAAGATCTCCACCTTTACGCCCTCGAAGACACCGATATTTTCCTGGAGCTTTTTACAGATTCCGATTGTTTTCTCCGTGGGGATCCGCCCCGCCCGCCGGTCGGTGATGATGCCCTTCGCGTCCATCGTGGCGAAGTTGGCCCGGGCCGAGAGGCTTTGCGCGTTCAGGGCCACGCCGATCCCGAGGGCCTCGAGCACCCCGCGGCCGATCTCGAGCTCAAGCGGGTCATACCCGAAAAGCCCGAGGTGGGCCGGCCCGCTCCCGGGGGTGATCCCGATGGCCACTGGGATAATTCGACCGAGCGCTCCCTCCCGGGCCAATCGATCGAGGTTGGGGGTTTTCGCCGCCTCCAGCGGGGTCTTCCCCCCGAAATCGGGGTGGGGGATGTCACCCAGCCCGTCGAAAACCAGGAGCACGATCTTCTCCCCTTCCGGGGCCTTCACCACGAGTTCATCTTCCGGGTATCTGTTCATCTACGGCCCTCCTTAGATTTCCCCGTTGCCGCCATACCCCAATCCGATAAAAATCATTGCCGATCAGGGATAGATCAACCGATAAAAGTCATCCAGATATATTTTGCATAACGTATCATAAGAAACCACCTCAATTCAAACGGAAAGAATGGCGATAATCCCAGCGGGAGCGATGAGAAAAAAGGGGGGGAGATTTATTTAATCAGGAGTCTTTCAGGAAATTCTCGGCGTCGTAGAGGGGGGCGCTGATCCAGAGGCTTTCCAGACGGTAATAGTTGCGGGTTTCGGGGGTGAAAATATGAATAATGGCTGCGCCGTAATCCATGAGGATCCACTCTCCCCCCCGCTTGCCTTCCACCCCCAGGGGACGGAAACCCGCCTCTTTCAGGTTCTCCAGGATGGCTTCCCGGATGGCCTCCACCTGTCGATCGGTCCGCCCGCTCGCGATGATGAAGTAATCGGCGATGTCCGTGAGTTCCCTGACCTCCAGGACCACCGGGTCCAGGCCCTGTTTTTCCACGATCGCTTCCACGCTCTTCCGGGCGATTTGCCGAGAAATGTCTTTCATCTTAATCCGTCCTCCATGTTTCTTTATATTGGGTTTTGAGCTTTGGATTTTGGATTTTCATATAGTCCTTTTTCCTGGATATATTCCTCCACCTCCGGGGGGAGGAGGTAACGAATCGACTGGCCGGCGCGCGCCAGGCCGCGGATCTGAGTAGAGGAAACCTCGGAACCGGTGATCGGCAGGATAAAAATCCTCTTGCTCGAATCGGCCAGGTCCCGCAATGAGCGGGAAAACAGCGGTTTGAGCTTCGGGGGGCAGCTGACCCGGCTGCCCCCAGGGAGTCCGGGCCGGGTCACCACCACCACCCGGCAGAGCTGGAGCAGGCGCCGGTATTCCTTCCAGGTTTCGATCTCCCGGAAGGAATCCATTCCCATGAGGCAGAAAATTTCGACGCTGACCCGGGAAAGAAAATATTCCACGGTCTGGACCGTGTAGGAAGGTTTTTCCAGGCAGGTGATTTCGACTTCGGAAACGGAAAAGTAAACGTTGCCGGCCACCGCCCTTTCCACCATCTCGAGCCGGTGATTGGGATCGGAAAGGGGCTCGTTCTGCTTGTGCGGAGGCAGGGCGGCGGGAATGAATATCACCTGGTCGAGGGAAAGCTTAAGGCGAGCCTCCTCCGCCGCCCGGAGGTGGCCGTAATGAATCGGGTCGAAGGTCCCTCCAAAAAGCCCGATCCTCTTTTTCTTATGCGCAGTCAGTTGCAGACAACTCCTTTCAGCATCGCTATTTTTCCCCCTCCCCCTTGAGGGGGGGAGGGCCGGCCTGTCCGCCAAAGCCTTGGCGCAGGCGGGGGTGGAGGTGACAAGACTTTATCTTCACCCTCCCCTCTATCCCCTCCCCTCAAGGGAGGGGAAGATATTTCGGAAATTCCCTCAGTAAAATAATTTGGATTTTTCCCCTTCTTTTCGAACTTTGAACTTTGAACCTTGAACTTTGGTTTTCCTATTCCCGAATTTGTCCCTCCCCCAGGGCGAAAAATTTCTGGGTGGTGAGTTCCCTTAATCCCATCGGTCCGAAGGCGTGCAACTTGGTCGTGCTGATCCCGATCTCCGCCCCCAGGCCGAGCTCGCCCCCATCGTTGAACCGGGTGCTCGCGTTGACCAGCACCAGCGAACTCTGCACCTCGCTGATGAAACGGCGGGCCTCATCGTAATCCCGGGTGATGATCGCCTCGGTGTGCGCGGAGCCGTATTTTTCAATGTGTTCAATCGCCGGGCCGACGCCGCCCACCACCCGGATGGCCAGGATCAGGTCCAGGTATTCGGCGTACCAGTCCTCCTCGGTGGCTTTCTTGATCCGCGGGACATGCTTCCGGGTTTCCGGACAGCCGCGGAGTTCCACCCTGGCTTCCTCGAGTTTCTTCGCCATCCGGGGCAGAAAGGCCGCCGCCGCCTTCCGGTCCACCAGCAGGGTCTCCAAGGCGTTGCAAACCCCCGGGCGCTGGACCTTGGCGTTGAGGATAACCTTCTCGGCCAAGTCGAGGTCCGCGCTCCCGGCCACGTAAATGTGGCAGACGCCCTTGTAATGCTTAATCACCGGGATGCGGGAGCGCTCGACCACGTAGCGGATCAGGCCCTCGCCGCCCCGGGGGATCACCAGGTCAATGTAGTCTTCCAGTTTGAGAAGCTCGCCGATCAGCTCGCGCTCGGTCCAGGGAACGATCGAGACGGCGGCCGGCGGGAGGTCCACCGCGTCCAGCGCGGACTGCAAAACCCGGGCGATGGCCAGGTTGGAATTGATCGCCTCCGAGCCCCCCCGGAGAATCGCCGCGTTCCCGGATTTCAGCGTGAGCCCCGCGGCGTCGGAGGTGACGTTGGGACGGGCCTCGTAGACGATGCAGATCACCCCCAGCGGGATTCGCATCCGCCCCACCCTCAACCCGTTCGGGCGGCTCCAGACCTCGGGGATCTCCCCCACCGGGTCGGGAAGCGCGGCCACCGCCCGGAGCCCGGAGGCCATCTCGGCGATCCGCTTCTCGTTGAGCTTGAGCCGGTCGAGCATCGCCCCGGAAAGGCCGTGGCCGGCGATCTGGCCGAGATCCTTCCGGTTCGCGGCCAGGATCTTCCGGGTTTCCTTTTCCAGCCCCTCCGCCATTTTCAAGAGGGCCCGGTTTTTCAGGTTGGTGTCGGTCCGGGCCAGTTGCCGGCTCGCCTCCCGGGCCCCGGCCGCAATCTTCAATAAATCATTTTTTCTATTCATTGCCTACCCCGTTAATTAAGCCGCCTTGGCCATTCCTCCGGCCGGAACTCCCAAGGTCAAAATCCCAATGACAAATAAAATCCCAAATCCCAATTCCCAACGTTTACCAGAAATCTGTTATCTTCCCCCGATTGCTTCTTTGTTTTTAAGCTTTAAGCTTGATTTGACCTCTTGATTTTTTCATTTATATTTTGCCATTTGGAAATTGGTCATTGGGATTTAATTGGGATTTTGGATTTGGTCATTGGAATTTTTCAGATTATCACCAGATCATCCCGGTGGATCACCTCGTCGCGGTATTTGTATCCCAGGATCCGTTCGATGTCCTGGGTATTATGTCCGCCGATTTTTTTCACTTCCTCCGAGCCGTAAGCCGTGAGGCCCCGCGCGAACTCCTGGCGCTTCTCGTTCAGGATCCGGATCGAACTCCCGATCTGGAACCTGCCCTCCACCCCGACGATCCCGGAGGGCAGCAGGCTCTTCCCCTTTTCCCGGATGGCGGTCTCGGCGCCCTGGTCGACTACAATGGCTCCCGCCGGTTTCAGGTTGTAGGCGATCCAGGACTTCCGTCCCTGCAATCGCCGGGACTGGGGCGGGCAGAAAGTCCCCACCGTTTCCCCGGCCATGACTTTTTGGAGGGTCCTGGGTTTCAAACCGTTGGCGATCACCACCGGAACCCCGAAGCGGGTGGCCCGGGTCGCGGCCTCAATCTTGCTCTTGATCCCCCCGGTACCGAGGGGATTGGCCTTCCCCAGCCCGGCGAGCCGGGCTTTCTCCTCTCCCAGGAGGAGAACCGGAACCAGGCGGGCATCCTTATTTTTCCGGGGATCGGCCGAAAAGAGCCCATCGATATCCGAGAGGATGACCAGGAAGTCGGCCTTGACCAGGTTGGTCAGATGGGCGGCGAGATTGTCGTTGTCCCCGAACTTGATCTCCTCCACCGCCACGGTGTCGTTCTCGTTCACGATCGGAAGCACCTTGAGCCGGAGCAGGGTCTGCACCGCCGCCCGGGCGTTCAGGAACCGGGTCCGGTCGGCCAGGTCCGCGTGGGTCAGGAGGATCTGGGCCACCCGGATTTTGTGCCGGGCGAAGGCCTCGATGTACAAATTCATCACCTGGACCTGCCCCACCGCCGCCGCCGCCTGTTTCTCCGGGATGGTGCGGGGGCGTCCCTTGAGCCGGAGTTTCCCGGTCCCGGAAGCGATGGCCCCCGAGGTGACCAGGATGACCTCCCGCCCGGATTTGCGGACCCGGGCGATGTCGTCGGCGAGCCCGAAGACGATCTTCCGGCTCAGGTTCCGCGTCCCGGCGGTCAGGGCGCTCGAACCGATCTTCACCACCACCCGCCGGGATTTCCGGACCAGGCTTTTCCTCTCGCGCTCAAACTCTTCCATGGTCTGATTTTTTTTGTACCATCCCCAAAAGATAATCGGCCAACCCCTGGATTCCTTCCCCGGTCAGGGCCGAAATCGGAAAGGTTTTGACCTTCTTCCTTTTCAAGGCTTTCTCCACCGCGGCTTTTTTCCCCCGGCCCTCTTCGAGATCGATCTTGTTCAGGGCCACGATCCGGGGTTTTTCCGGGAGGCCCTGGCCGAAAGCGGTGATTTCCCCGAGCAGCACCTGGTAATCATCCTCCGGGTCCGGGCTGGAAAGGTCCAGGATCAGGAGGAGAATCCGGGTCCGCTCGAGATGCTTCAAAAAGCGGATCCCCAGCCCCTCGCCCCGATGCGCTCCCTCGATCAGCCCCGGGATGTCCGCGATCACGTAGTTGACCAGGCGGTCCGGGGACTCGGCCACCCCCAGGTTGGGCGAAAGCGTGGTGAAGGGATAGTCGGCGATCTTGGGATGGGCGCTCGTAAGTTTCGAGATAAAAGTGGACTTGCCGGCGTTGGGCAGTCCGACGAGTCCCACGTCGGCCAGGAGCTTGAGTTCGAGGAAGAGGTTTTTCTCCTCGCCGGGCGCGCCGGTCTCCGCCCGGCGGGGCGCCTGGTCGGTGGAGGTAGCGAAGTGGGAATTGCCGCGTCCGCCCTTTCCACCCCGGGCGGCGATATACCGCTCGCCGTGGCGGTCGAGGTCGCGGAGGAGTTCGCCGGTCGCGGCGTCGCGGATAATCGTTCCGGCCGGAACCGGGACTGTCACGTCCCGGCCATCCCGCCCGGCCTGCTTTTTGCCTTTTCCCGTGATTCCGGACTGGGCTTTGAATTGTTGACGGAAGTGAAAATCGTAGAGGCTGGAAACCTGCGAATCAGCCTGGATGATTATATCTCCCCCTTTTCCACCATCCCCGCCGTCCGGCCCGCCGCGGGGAACGTATTTCTCCCGGCGAAAGCTGACGCAGCCATTTCCACCCGAGCCCGAGATGACCCGGATCCTGGCCTCGTCAATAAATCTCACCCGCCGGCTTCGGGGAAAATACTGACCCGCGTTCGACCACCGCTTTTTTCGTAAACCACCTTGCCGGGGATCCGGGCGAAGAGGGTGAAATCACTGCCCATCCCGACGTTCAGGCCCGGACGAATCCGGGAGCCGACTTGGCGGACCAGGATCGAGCCGGCGGTGACCACCTGGCTCCCGTATACCTTCACGCCCCGGCGTTGCCCGTGGCTGTCGCGCCCGTTTTGGCTGGAACCCTGTCCTTTTTTATGCGCCATAAATCACCCCCTAATTTCGGCCTTCAGCCGAAATCAAACTCCCAATCCCAATTACCAATCACCAAACAAATCCCAATCACCAATGAAATCGTCAATCGTAAATCGTCAATCGTAAATTTGATCAGCCGGCCTTGATCGACTCGATCTTGACCCGGGTGAAAAGCTGGCGGTGGCCCCAGCGTCGTTGATAGCTCTTCCGCTTCTTAAATTTCCCCGCCTTGATTTTCCGGGCCTTGCCCTGCTCGACGATGGTCCCGGAAACCGAAGCCCCCTTGACCACCGGCTTGCCGATCTTAACTTTGTCGTCTTCCCGGACGAGGAGAACGTCATCGAGATTAACCTTGCTCCCCTTGTCGCCGGGGATCTTCTCGATCCGGATCAACTCGCCTTCCTGGACCTTGTATTGTTTCCCGCCGGTTCTGATGACTGCGTACATTTTCTTTTCTCCTAACTTGGAAATATCCTAACGAAAATTAACAAGAATTCCAAGCCTGTCAAGGTTTTGCCGGGCTAGGGGCTAAGAATCGTGATATCCCACCGGGCAACATATTTTTGTAATTCCTCTAAACTGCCACCTGTCGAAAGCCTGAAAAATCTTTTGGCTTGGACCGAGGTTTAAAGACAATTTATCTTGCTTCCGAGGCTTATTCCCCAGTCCGGGAAAAACCTGGCCGGAACGCTTATTTTAATTCAATCCGATAAATTTTCATCTTGTAGTAAAGCGTCCCCGGCTTGATCCCCAGAATCCGGGCGGCCTCGGCCTTGTTGCCCTCCGCCCGGGCCAGGGCCTTTTCGATCAGGTCTTTCTCCAGGGCCTCGACCGAGGCGTCCAGGGGCTTCCCTTCCCCCGCCGCCGCTTCACCCGGCCGGGCCGGCGGGGCCTGGCCGACGAAAACCCAGGCGGGCAGATCCTCGACCCGGATGACCGGGCCGGGGGCCAGGACCATGGCCTGTTCCACCGCGTTTTCCAGCTCGCGGATATTCCCGGGCCAGGGGTAATTCGCCAGGACCTGGAGCGCCTCCGGGTTGAATCCCTGGATTTCCTTCCGGGTCCGCACCCGCAACTTCTTTCCGAAGTGCTCCACCAGCAGAGGAATGTCTTCTTTCCGTTCCCGAAGCGCGGGGAGGGAGATCCCGATCACGTTCAGCCGGTAGAAAAGATCCTCCCGGAATTTTCCCTTCCGGATTTCCTCCCGGAGCTCCCGGTGGGTGGCGCTCAAGACCCGGAGGTTCACCCGGATGGTCTCCACTCCGCCCACCCGCTCGAACTCCCGCTCCTGGAGCACCCGGAGCAGCTTGACCTGTGCGACCGGGGAAAGCTCCCCGATCTCGTCGAGAAAAATCGTCCCGCCGTCGGCCAGCTCGAAGCGGCCGGGCTTGCGTTTGACCGCCCCGGTGAAGGCCCCCTTCTCGTGCCCGAAAAGCTCGCTCTCGATCAGGGTCTCGGGATAAGCCCCGCAGTCGATCTTGATAAAAGGTCCCTCGTTCCGGGGGCTCAAACGGTGGATCGCCCGCGCCATCAGTTCCTTGCCGGTCCCGCTCTCCCCGTTGATGATCACCGAGGAATCCGTGGGGGCGATTTTCTGGAGCCGGGCGAAAACCTCCCGGATCTGCGGGGAGTTTCCCACGATCTCGTCCGGCCGGTAGCGCTCCCCTTCTTCCCCCTTCAGGTAAAGATTCTCCGCCTCCAGCCGCGCCTTTTCCTTTTCCAGCTCGGCCAGGCCGAGCGCCCGCTCGATCTTGACCTTTAATTCCGCCGGCGAGACCGGCTTGGTGACGAAATCAAACGCCCCCGCCCGCATCGCCTCCACCGCCCCCTCAATGGAGCCGTAGGCGGTCACGATCATCACCGGCACCCCGGGCCGGAGCTTGATGACCTCCTTCAGCACCTGCATCCCGTCCAGGGCCCCCATTTTCAGGTCGGTGAGCACCAGGTCGAAATTCCCCGCGCGGAAGGAGGCGATCCCCTCCTTCCCTCCCGGGGCCGCGGTCACCCGGTGGCCCATTCCGGTCGCCACCTCGGTCATCCCCTCCCGCATGGTCTGGTTGTCTTCAATAATCAGGATGCTCGCCATAGAAAATTCCTAATTTCTAATTGACCTAATTTCTAATCAATGCCCAATGCCCCAAACCAGTTTTAAATGACTAATTCCTAATGACAAATTTCTAATCAATATCCAAAAACAAAATGTCTAATATCAATTTTCAATTAAGTGAAGCTGCCACTTCAACTGATTAAGAAATTAGCGGTTCTGTCACCAATTATTTTTTTGTGATCAATATTTCTTTTTGTTTCTTCATTAGTAATAGGTCATTGCTTTTTAATTAGTCATTAGAAATTCGCCATTAGTCATTTTACTTCATCTCTCCAGGTATCCATATTTCGACCGTGGTTCCTTCCCCCTCCCGGCTTTTCACCTCGATCCTCCCGCCGTGTCCATCCACCACTTTTTTCACCAGGGCCAGGCCGATCCCCGACCCGCTCTCCCGGGTGGTAAAAAACGGTTCGAAGAGATGAGGCCGGTCCGCTTCGGGAATCCCGACCCCCCGGTCCGCGATCGTGATCCGGAGCCAGTTTTTCTCCAGGTCCGCCTGGATCGACACCTTTTTCCCTCTTTCGGAGGCGGAGACGGCGTTCTCGACCAGGTTGATCACCGCCCGGCGGAGCTTGGCGGGATCGAAATTAAAACCCGCCTCCTGATCCACCCGCGTTTCCAGTTCCACCCCCCGCTCCCAGGCCCCGGGGGCCTGGATTTCCAGAACCTCCGCGAAAAACCGGGAGAGCTTAACCTCCTCCCGCCGCAGTTCCTCGGGCCGGGCGTAATCCAGAAATTCCTGCACCACCCTTTTCAGGTTGCCGATCTCCCTCCGGATTTTTTCCAGGTACTCCGCCTCCGGTTCCCGGGAGCCGAGTTTCTCCGACAAGAGCCCGGCAAACAGCTCCATCCCCCCGAGGGGATTCCGCACCTCGTGGGCCACCCCCCGGAGCATCAGATTCAGGGTGCGATCCCGCTCCCGCATCGAGCCCCGCATCTGCTCAAGCGTCGCGGCCAGGAACCCGATCTCCCCCTTCTCCCGAACCTCGATCGGGGAATCCAGGTCCCCCGCCCCGATCCGGCCGGCCCCCTCCACCAGCCGGTGGACCGGGTTCACGATCCTCCGGGCCAGGAGGAGGCTGATCCCCGCGACTATAATCAGGCCCAAGAGCCCCCCGAAAAGGAGATCCCGGCGCAGGCTCGTCAGCCCCGCGAAAAACACGGCGCTGCCTTCCACGGCGACATAACCGATGATGTCTTCCTGCCCCGCCGGGGTTTTCATCAGGACCGGCGCGTATGCTTCCTTATACAGCCGGCGGTCCGGGCCGGAAAACAGAATCGAAACCTGTCCCCGGGCCGGGACGACCCGGACGATCACCTCCTGGTCCAGCTCAAACCGGGAAAAAGGATCCCCGATCCGGGAACCGCTGGTATCCGCCACGATTTTTCCCTTCCGGTCGAAAAGTGCGATCCGCGCCACCCCGTTCAGTTCCTTGACCTTCCGGCAGAAACCGCCCAGGCGCTGGTAAACCTGGCTCCCCTCATCACCCGGGGAAAGGATCAGAAAGGATTCCGGATCGGTCCCCAGGGCCACCGCTCCGGCCACCGAAAGGAGTCGCTGGGAGAACTCCTGGTCCAGGCTCAACTTGGTGCGGTAATAAGCGAAAAAGGAAAGCCCCCCGAGCAGCAACCCGATCGGGATAAGGTAAGCTAGAAGCAGTTGGTTCCGAATTCGCCCCTTGACCGATGAAATCATACCCTTAAAAAATTGAGGGGTTAAAACCCATGTGGGAAAAAGATAATCCCTGGCTCTTCATTATTAAATAGTTATAATTGCCATTACAGGAAGATTTTATATGATTTTTCCCCGTATTTCGACAAAAAACTTTCTTTTCGGACATCTCCCGGTACCTGTAGATTATGGCACTTTTCTTGCATATTATTTAATTTCATGAGATTCGCAACCACCAAAATCGCCAGTTTTCTGCTTCTGGCGGCCCTGATCACCATCCCGCGGATGGCTTTTGCTTCCGGACCGGAATCCCTCCGGGCCGATCTGACCGGCCTTTACGCGGAAGAACAAATCCTGCGGCAGACCTCCCTGAACCTGAGAGAAAAAGCCCGCCTGCTTTCGGAAAAGATCGCGGCCCAGAAACCCGAAACCGGTGAGCCCAGCCTCTCCCAGAGAACCCAGCTGGAGGATTTTCTCAAGGAATCCAAACAAATCGAAACCGATCTCGGCCGGATCGAAACCCGGCTGGACTCGGCCCGGGAAAGGATCAGCCAGGCCCGGGAAAATCTCCTGGCCGAATTGTCCCTCCGCATCACCGCGCTGGAAAAACAATCCCGGGAAAAACCTGATTCGCGCCTGTTCGCCGATCTCCTCGGCCTCCGCCGGGAAAAGGAAGAGTTGCTGGACAAAGTCTTCTCCGACCTGAACCCCCGGATCGTTCTCCCCGCCGCCGACCCGGGGGACAGCCCCCAGGAAATCCGGAACAAGCTCGAGGTTCTCGACCTGGCCCGGAGCCACCTCCAGAAACAACTGGAAGTGACCAGCCTGAGGCTGGAGGATCTGAACCAGCAATTGGCCCTCTCCCGGGGCCTGCGGGAGTTCCTGGAAGACACCTACGATTTTTCCGCCGAGGTCAGCCACCGGGACGAAATCATGGCGCGGGTCCAAAACCCGCCGGAAACCTCCTCGCCTTCCACCCCCTCCAAGGAATCCCCCGGAGGCGAGGGAATCGCGATTATCGATTTTGGAGATACGGGGAAAGGCTCCTCACCTTCCTCGGCTTCACCCCCGGAGATCCTCCGGCTTCAATCCTCGAGCTCGACCCTTTCCCTTCCGGCCGGTTCCGCCCACGTTCCCACCCTCGAGGAAAAAATCCACCGCTGGAAAACCCGGAAAACCGCCCTGGAGGAGCTGATCCAGCGGGTCAACGCCCGGGGGGACGAACTCCGGCGGGGGCAATAGCCAGTCCGTTTTTTTCTTTCCTGTTTTCCTGAATCCTTCTTCCTTCTCCGGTTATCCTTTGTTTATATCCTCCGTGTAAACTTATAATTTGACTTTTGCCTTTTATAATTAGAAATTTGACCGGTGAGGTTCTTCACTTCTTGCCGGAGGACTGGAAGCAAAGGGCTCCGAATGGGACGTTTTCGGGTTTCCCCGGGACTCTGGCTCGCGGGGTTTCTCCTGGTTGCTTCCCTTCCGCTCTCCGCCCCGTCCGCTTTCCCCGCCGATACCGAAGGCCGGGCCGTGTTCAGTCTGGGTTACAATGACAACGTCCGCGACACCCCTTCGGACCTGAAAAAAGGCGATTTTCTTTACCGGATGATCCTGGAAGGCCGGACCCGTGTTCCCCTCCTCCCCGCCTTCGCCTTCTCCGGAACCATCTGGAATGGGGCGGAATTTCTTTTCGTGGAGAAAGCCGAAAACCGCCTCCGGCAGAATCTCTCCCTCCGGGTCACCCACCTGAACCGCTTTTTCACCGGCGACCTGAAGGGAACCCTGGAAAACAGTTTTTATCCCTGGAAAGAAAATTATTACTACCTGAAACCGGGGGCCCAGCTGGAGCTCTCCCGGCCCTTGAACCCCATTTTTACCGTCGGGATTTCCGGCAACTACCAGTTTTTCAACTACCATCCGGAGGATAATCTCAACTACCATCTCCTCTCCTGGGCGGCCCAGGTCCGGGCCCAGGTTTCCGAGGAATTGAGCCCGCAGCTCTCCGGGGGACAATCCTGGCACTGGTATGGATCCCTGGCCCGCGTCCTGAACGAAGACGGGAACCTCGTCCCCGGCTTCAAGGATCGGGCCGACGCCATCAGCGAGGTTTCCGGCTCGCTTTCCTTCTCCCGGAAATTCCTGCTCAAGCCGGCCTACAGCTTTCAGAAAGGCGTATCCAACGCCTTCGGCCTTTCCTACATCAACCACCGGGTTTCCCTGACCTTTTCCTACCCTTTCCCAACGAAAACCCTCTTGCATCTTTTCGCGGTCATCCAGGTAAAAAAATATGGAGGCCTGGGGACCTACACGATCTGGGCCGAGGATCGGAGGATCATCCTGGCCGACGAGCAGGATGAGAACCTGAACGCGATCAATGTCCGGGTCGAGCAGAAAATGAATAAATATTTATCCCTGCAGCTGACCTACAACCGCTATTCCAACGAGTTTTCGAAATCGCGGCCCTACTCGAAAAACCTGATTTTACTGGGTGTCCGCTTCGGCACCTGACCGCATAATTTCATAAACCCGAAAAATGCAATTGAATCCGTTCCTCCGTCCTTCGCGGGCGGATTTTTTTGTAATGCCGATTCACTTGTCCCGTCTCTGGGGGGATCAGCGGTTTTCAAAAGCGCCCGATCCCTCCCTTGCCGGGATAAATCCCTCTGAAGTCGGGATAAATAAATCGGGCAACTACGAAGTATTAAGAAATAATAACTGCATTTTTCGGATAAAAATCCTTTACCGCCAAACCTCAAATTTTTAAGTTTATCCTCAAATTTTTGAGGGTCTTGGCCAGCCGAAAATTCGCGCGTTTTTAAATTCCGAGGCTGATTAACCTGATCTCCCGGCTTAAGGCGCGGCACGGACATTGCACTTAATAATACGGGGGAGATTAATAGAAATGAACAATTTTTTTCCCGATCAGAACTTGAGGAGGATGAAAATACCCGGGATTCTCCCCGGCCTGGCCGTGGCATTCTCGGTCGTCATCCTTTTTATTAGTTGCTCCGAGGAAAAATCCCCGGGGACGGGTACGGAAGCCCCGGATATCCCGGCCCAGGCGATCAGCGCCAGCACCGACTCCCAGGATTGGACCCGCTACCTCGCGTACTCCCGCCCCCCTTCCGAAACCGTGATCATTGAATCCTGCAAAAACACCGCCGATTTTCCCTCCCTCGTAACCCCCACCCTGGAAAAAATCGTCGATAACGGCTACCGCTCCCTCTCGGAAGCGTATTACCGGGGAGGAGGGGGAATATATTACGGGCTTGACACCGGCGCTCCCCTGACCGGAGGAGAAAAAAATCCCGTTCCCGCCGCCAGCCAGTCCCAGAGCCCGCCGGAACGGGCGGTGGCCGAGCCGGATATTTACGCCCTGGGAGACAACCTTCTTTTCACCCTCAACATTTACCGCGGCCTTCAGGCCATCAAAACCAACAACCCGGAAAATCTCCAATACGCGGGCGGGGTTTACATTCCCGGTTTTCCCAATGAACTCTATTTGAAAGGAAACCTGGTCATCTCCACCGTAGCCGGGTTTAAGCCGGGATACGGGTGGAGCTCGATGAATGCCCCCGCCCTGAACGGGGGGGATCCTCTCTCCGAGGCCCTGACCAAATACCTGGAGGGCAAGGTGGTGGTCCTGGACGTGAAGAACCCGGAGCGGATCGAGATCGTTTCCGAGCTTCCCCTTCCGGGAACCCTGATCGAAAGCCGGATCGTGGGGGACATCCTCTACGCCGTCACCTTCACCCCGGAATCCATCATTATTTCCTCTTTTAATCTCGCCGGGGCCCCGGACCTTCAGGCGGTGGACCAGGAGATCATCTCTTTTCCCACTAACTGGGACTGGAGTCTCCTGGCTTACACCCATCTCTACGTAAACCCGCAATACCTTTACATTTCCGTCCCGGTCAGCGTCGCCGGCGGATACGAATACTCGGAAAACACCGAGATTCACTGCCTCGACATTTCCGACCCCGGAGGCCAGATCGCCGCCCGGGGAACCCTAAACATCTCCGGACACGTCGCCGACCAATTCAAAATGGATCTATATCAACAGACTTTCCGGGTGATTGCCGGGGACTGGAACGGGAATAACAACTTGTATATCTTTGACGTTTCCAATCCTGACCAGCCCAACCTGCTTTCCACCAAACCTATCGGCACCTTTGAATCCCTCTTCGCCACCCGCTTCGACGGAAGCCGGGCCTACATCGTCACCTACCAGCGGAAAGATCCGCTCTGGATCCTGGATCTTTCCAACCCGGCCAATCCCATGGTGGTCGGGGAACTGACGGTTCCCGGCTGGTCCCAGTACATCGAGCCCCTGGGCGACCGCCTGGTCGCACTCGGGGTGGATGACGAAGGCGGGGGGAGAAGGGCTTCGGTTTCCCTTTTCTCCGTGGAAGACCCCACCAACCCCCGGCTTCTGGACAAGGTCACGGTGGGAAGCGATTATTCCACCTCCTACGGTTATGCCGATTACAAAGCCTTCAATGTGCTTCCCGACCAGAACCTGATCATGCTCCCCTGGTCGGATTACCAGGGGTTCGGGTGGTGGGGTTACCGGATGGAGGACCAGGTCACCCTGATCGATCTCCTCCGGGATCAGCTGAAAGAGCGAGGGTCCCTGGCCCACATCGGGACGGTGGAACGTCCCTTCCTGGCCGATAACCATGCCTTCATCCTTTCCCAGAGCGCGGTTCAGATCGCCAGCATCGATGACCGCGACCACCCCCAGACCCTTTCCCTCCTCCGCCTGCTCCGGTCGGCGAAAACGATTGTCCCGGCCGGGAAATTCGCCCTGGTGGAGGACGAGAATAACTGGTGGGAGGTGATCAGGCTTGGCGATTCCGGGCTCAAGCCCACCGCCCGGGTGAAAATCTCCGGGAGCGCGGTCAGCATTATGGGCGACGCGGAAGGTCTCTATATCATCCGGGAAACCGAGGCGGTCGATGCGGACCATCCGTCCCAGACCGAGGTTCACCGCCTGCTGATCCCGGAAAATGGCCAGCCGCAGGTGACCGGATGCTTCGCTTTCCCTTCCGATCTCCATTTTTCCCCCCAGACCCTGATCTCCCTGAGCGGCTCCCGCCTCGGCTTTTACGGTTCGGTCTCCCGCTGGAGCGATTCCTATAGCGGCGATGTGACCATCGTGAAGGCGGCCGAGCCGGACTGGTATTACAAGGAAGGCGTCCTGGTCCTGGAGGCCGCGGAGGCGGGGACAATTGCGCCCGCCAAGTTCATCGAAATTCAGAATCCCTCCGCCAGCCCGGGCTACTACTCCTACCTGTATTCAAACTACGCTTTCACCCCCCTCGTGCGCGGCCAGCATCTCTACCTGACGGTTTCCGAAACCATCGAGCCCCAGAATTATTACTATTCCTACCCGGAAACCGTAACCACCACTTACTACGCCGGCCGCCTGGATCTCGCCGATCCGGAGCATCCTTCCCTCCTCCTGGTCAATATCCCCGGCGGGCTGCTTTATGTCTCGGAGAACGAGGAAAAACTTTTTTACCAAAAAACCCAGCTCAAGTTATTGCAAACCCCGGACGGCTGGCCCTTCTATCAATCCGATTATTTCCTGGGGGCCTGCCGCTATGACACCCAGGGGTTCCAGGCCGGGGACGAGATCGCGCTTTCCGGCTATCCGGCGGTCTCCTTTAACGACGCTAACGCCCTTCTGCTTTCGGGCACCCCCTATTATTACTGGTACGGGGAAAACTCCGGGGAGCCGGCCCCCGAACAAAAACTTTCCCTGATCAAAACCGACGACATCGCCGACCTGCAAATCGTTGATTCCCTCGCGCTTCCCGCCTTCGAGGCCGGCTACAGCCTGAATGGATTTGCCGGCGGGCGCGCCTTCCTTTCGCTCGGTCCCTTCGTTAATCCCAAGCGGATCCGGGAGCTCGCGATCGCGCAGGGGTCTTGGAGCCCGTCGGCGGATGAAATGTACGCTTACCTTGACCTGATTTATCAGGTTAAAGATTCCCGGTTTGAGTTTGAACATATCCATCCCTCGACCAACTGGAACCCGGTCCCGGTTTTGTCGGAAGACCGGGTCCTGGTTCCCGCGGGGATGTATGGAATCGAGGTTTTAAGGTAGGGATTCACTAACCGCCCACCAAGCTCCTGGCCCCGGGATTCGGGCCCAATTCGGGTGCCATCCATCCCGGAGCCGGGATAAATGAACTCCCTACCCAACAAAAAAGGCCTGGGATACTCTCCCAGGCCTTTTTGTATTTATTCGGGGCGGGCGTTACTTCGCTTCGATCCTGATTTCCTTGGCTTTAGCCTTCTCCGCCGTGGGAATTCAGAGCTCCTGAACCAAATCTTTTTAAAATAATATATATTATTTAGGTAGTTACATCTTCCGCACTTGACAAACCTAAAAGGCATGATTAATTTAACTAAGTTCGTTGGCACTCCCCCATAGAGAGTGCTAACAGAAAGTATTATTTATCGATTTTGGGGCAAAAAATCCTAGAAAGGAGGCATACATATGAAAATACGGCCCCTCAGAGACAAAATCCTGGTGAAAAGACTGGCAGAGGAGGAAAAGAGCAAGGGTGGGATCATCATCCCGGACACCGCTAAAGAGAAACCCATGGAAGGTCTGGTGGTAGCGGTCGGGAGCGGAAAGCTCAATGACGAAGGCAAAGTCATTCCCATGGTGGTCAAGGTCGGAGACCGGATTCTATTCGCCAAGTACTCCGGAACCGAAGTGAAAATCGAAGGTGACGACCACTTGGTCATCACCGAGGAAGAAATTCTGGGAATTATCGAAAAATAATCCGAGCCTTGAGCTCCGGATTACGAAGTGAAAGGAGGAAAAAATGTCGTCGAAACTGATAAAATTTGACACGCAGGCCCAGGCCGGTCTGATGCGCGGGGTGGAAATACTCACCAATGCCGTGCGCTCCACCCTCGGGCCCCGGGGCCGGAACGTCCTCATCGAAAAAACCTTCGGCGCCCCCACCTGCACCAAGGACGGGGTCACCGTCGCCAAGGAAGTCGAACTCGAAGACAAGTTTGAAAACATGGGCGCCCAGCTGCTCCGGGAAGTGGCCAGCAAGACCAGCGACACCGCGGGCGATGGCACCACCACCGCCACCGTGCTCGCCGAGGCCATCTGCCGGGAAGGCGCCAAGCTCGTGGCCGCCGGTTCCAACCCCATTGACCTGAAGCGGGGCGTGGATAAGGCCGTGGAAATCGTGGTCGAGGAGCTGAAGAAGCTCTCCAAGCCCACCCGGGACAAGAAGGAAATCGCCCAGGTCGGAACCATTTCCGCCAACAACGACGACACCATCGGCAAGATCATCGCCGAGGCCATGGAAAAAGTCGGCAAGGAAGGCGTGATCACCGTTGAAGAAGCCAAGGCCATGCAGACGACCCTGGACGTGGTCGAGGGCATGCAGTTCGACCGCGGGTATCTCTCGCCCTACTTCGTCACCGACGCCGAGCGGATGGAGTGCGTCCTCGAGGATCCCTACATCCTGCTCAACGAGAAAAAAATCAGCAATATGAAGGAGCTCCTGCCCCTCCTGGAGAAGGTCGCCCGGGCCGGCAAGCCCCTCGTGATCATCGCTGAGGAAGTGGAGGGCGAAGCTCTCGCCACCCTGGTGGTGAACAAGCTCCGCGGCACCCTCACGGCCTGCGCGGTCAAGGCCCCGGGCTTCGGCGACCGCCGGAAGGAAATGCTGAAAGACATCTCGGTCCTGACCGGGGGCAAGGTGATCGCGGAAGAACTGGGGATCAAGTTAGAGAACATCCTGATCGAGGACCTGGGCCGGGCCAAGCGGGTGGTGATCGACAAGGAGAACACCACCCTCGTGGACGGCGCCGGGAAGAAGGAAGATATCGAGGGGAGAATCAAGCAGATTCGCGCCCAGATCGACGAAACCACCTCTGATTATGACAAGGAAAAGCTCCAGGAGCGCCTGGCCAAGATGGTGGGCGGGGTCGCGGTCATCAACGTGGGCGCGGCCACCGAGGCCGAGATGAAGGAAAAGAAAGCCCGCGTGGAAGACGCCCTGAACGCCACCCGTGCGGCTGTCGAGGAAGGCATCATCCCAGGCGGGGGCGTGGCCTACATCCGCTGCCTCCCGGCCCTGGAAAAGCTTAAGTTCGAGGGTGATCAAAAGTTCGGGGTCAACATCATTAAGAAGGCCCTGGAGGAACCCTGCCGCTGGATCGCCAACAACGCCGGGATCGAGGGCTCGATCGTGGTGGACCAGATCAAGAAGGAAAAGGGCAACTACGGTTTCGACGCCGCCAAGATGGAATACGTGAAGGACATGATGGAGGAAGGGATCATCGACCCGACCAAGGTCGCCCGCTTCGCCCTCCAGAACGCGGCCAGCGTCGCCACCTTGATGCTCATGACCAACGCTATGATCGCCGATAAGCCGGAAGAAAAAGGCCCCAAGGGCATGCCGGGCGGAATGCCCCCCGGTGGCGGCTACGGCGATATGTACTAAACCAAACTGATAACCAACTCAAACTCAAATCCCGGTTCGGGGAAACCCGAGCCGGGATTTTTTTCATATAAATCACCCTCATTCCCCCTTTTTACAAAGGGGGAGGGTTACCTCCCCACTTTATTAAAGAGGGGCGGTCTCCAACCCGTAGGTCTACGACCCGGAGGGGGGAGATTTAGATATCCTTATTTTATTCCACGACCTTTCCGCTCCAGACGATCACCGTGTTCATTCCCACATGAACCTTGGCCCGGAGGGTAAGCTCGCAGGGACCCGCGCCCACCCCTTTCAGCGTTACCTTCATTCCCTCGTGGGGCATAACCCGGCAGTTCTCGGGGTTATCCACCGACCAGTTGGGCAGATTGGCCGCGCTGGGGCTCTCCACTTCGCTGCCGGAGGGAGCCAGCGCCACGGCTTGAAACTCCAGGACCTGCCCCACCCGGATCGTATCCGGGTACTGACCCGGCCGGGCCTCCATCTTTTCCACCGCGATCGTCGCCGCGCATCCGAAAAACCAAAAACCGACTGTCAAAACCACAAGACTTAATTTGTTCCATCCGTTCATTTGCAATCCTCCTTTCGCAAACCTTATATCGAGATTATCCCTTATTTTCTCATAGTTGTTAATCACATCTTGCCTCTTTCAAAAACATATCAAAGTTATTTCACATTCATCTACACCCTCTCCCCCACCCTCCCCCCTCAAGGGGGAGGGAAGTATTGTGGATTTTTTCCTTTATTTTTCCCCCTCCCCTCATGGGAGGGTTCATCCTGAAGGGATTCACCCTGAAGGGAAAAAGGGGAGGGGGAAAGAAATAAAATATTTTTAAAAATACGTATGGAAGGACGGTGGATTTTTTGAACCACCTCGGTTATAAATTTAATTATGCACCCCCCAAAAGTTTTTCTCCCTTTGCTCCCGGCCGTCCTCGGTTTCTTCCTCGCCTGCGGCCCGGGCAAACCGGATCTCCCGAAAATGATCCAAGAGCTTTCCGCCCCGGGAGAATTCGGGGTCGGGCGGGAAACCGCGACCTTCCGGGACCAAAGCCGGCCCACCGATAAAAACGGCGAATACCCCGGGGACCCGAGCCGGACCCTGGTGACCGAGATCTGGTACCCCATCCGGGAATCCACCGGGACCGCGGAGATCAAAGGCGCTCCCCTGGCCGGCGGGACCTTCCCCCTGGTGGTTTTCTGCCACGGGTTCATGGGCAACCGCCGCCAGTCCGTCATTATCACCTCCCACCTGGCCAGCCACGGATACATCGTGGCTTCCCCGGATTTTCCCCTCTCCAACACCTTCGCCCCCGGCGGTCCCACCTCCGACCTGGTGAACCAGCCCGCCGATGTCAGTTTCCTGATCGACTCGCTCCTGGGCTTCTCCTCCCCGAGCGGAAACCGGTTTTCGGAGGCAATCGATGAAAAAGCCATCGGGGTGAGCGGCCATTCCCTGGGCGGAGGGACCACCATCATGACGGTCTTCGGCTCCAACGCCGATCCCCGGATCAAGGCGGCCGCGCCCCTGGCTCCCTTCTCCTGTCTGTTCGGGGACGAATTTTATTCCACCGGGGGAGTGCCCATAATTTTCATCAGCGGGAGCCGGGATATTTTCACCCGTTTCACCAGCAACGCGTCCCGGTCCTATAACCTGGTTCCCCCGCCCCGCTACCTGGCCAAGATCGCCGGGGGAACCCATATCGGCTTCACCGATCTTGATATCCCGGAAACCTCCGAGCTGACCCAGGTGATGTTTGGCCTGAGCCCGAACTCGGAGATGGTCCTGGGGTTTACCCAGCTGATTGAGGTCACCCACGGGAATTTCCTCCAGTGCTCTGACCTTTTCAGCTCCGCCGCCCAATTGGAAGCCATTCCGCAGATCGCCGGCGATCTCCAGCGGCGGATCAGCGGGGTCCTCCTGGCGGGGTTCTTCAATCTTTATTTGAGAAATCAGGAGAAATACCGGGACCTGCTGAAGGAAGATATAAATCAATACCTGCCTGATCTAACCTTGAAATGGCAGGAAAAGTAATTTCCTTCCTTATTTTCCCGGAACGCCCCGGCCGGGCTCAGCCCCGGAAGCCAAAAGCGATTTCAACCGATTGCTGATTTCCACCAGGTCCTCGGCCGTCTGGGTGGATAACTTGCTGAGGGACGATCCCTCACTGGCAATCCCGGCTACCCTGGTTGCGTGCTCGATGATCTTCAGGGTCAGGGTTTCCTGCTGGCTGGTACCCTGGAGAATCCCGTAAACCGTCTCGTTGGCCTTCCGAACCGAGCGGTAAATATTTTGAAACGAGTCATGGGCCTGGATCATCAGCCCCGACCCGACCCGGGTTTCAGCCAGGTTGCTCTCGATCGCGCCCATGATCTCCCGGGTGCTGGTTTCAATCTGCCGAAGGATGGGCCGGATCTGGTCCGCCTCCTTGACGATCAGCTCGGCCAGTCTCCGCATGTTGTCCGCGATCAGCATAAAACCCTTGCCGGCCTCCCCGGCCTTGGCCCCCTCCAGGGCCGCGTTCAGGGCCAGGACATCGCTCTTATTGGCGATCC
>Ga0315289_10002732_pt1 | contig 26973 bp, 20 predicted proteins | sample YL17G11_40_MG_FD_203452 | JGI IMG/M metagenome (GOLD analysis project Ga0315289, IMG submission 203452) | Sediment microbial communities from Yellowstone Lake, YNP, Wyoming, USA - YL17G11_40 | ecosystem: Environmental > Aquatic > Freshwater > Lake > Sediment | place: USA: Wyoming | collected...
TTTTGCAAAGTCTTTAAATTTTGTTAGGCATTTTTCATGAATTATTATCTGTGTTTATCTGTGTTCATCTGTGTCCAATATGAAATTTTTGGTTGCGGCGCAGCCGCGCTGTGTTTATCTGTGTCCCCTTAAAATTTTTGTTATAGGACTTTGGAAGATTTTTTAATCGCGCACAGCTCCCCGCACATGGTGCAGACGTCGCTCTCCCGGGGCATGCTGGATTCGCGGAGTTTTTGCGCCCTCAGGGGATCGATGGAGAGGCGGATCTGTTCCTTCCAGTCCAGCGACTTCCTGGCCCGGGCCATCCGGCAGTCCATTTCCATGGAGCCTTTCAGACCCCGGGCGATGTCCGCGGCGTGGCCGGCGATCCTGGAGGCGATGACCCCTTCCCGGACATCTTCCACCGACGGAAGGCGCAGATGCTCTGACGGAGTGACATAACAGAGGAAGTCCGCCCCGGCTCGGGCGGCGATCGCTCCCCCGATCGCTCCGGTGATATGGTCATAGCCGGGAGCGATGTCCGTCACCAGAGGCCCCAGGACATAAAAAGGAGCCCCGTGGCAGAGGCGTTTCTGAAGGAGGACATTTGCTTCAATCTGGTCCAGGGGAACATGACCCGGTCCTTCGATCATCACCTGGACCCCCTTGGCCCAGGCTCTTTCGGTCAGCTCCCCCAGCAGAATCAGCTCCTGGATCTGGCCGCGGTCCGTGGCGTCGGCCAGGCAGCCCGGACGGAGGCCGTCCCCCAGGCTCAGGGTCATATCGTAAGCCTTGGCAATCTCCAGCAGGCGGTCATACTCCTCGAACAGCGGGTTTTCCTTCTTGTTGTAATCCATCCACTCCACCAGGATGGCCCCGCCCCGACTGACCACTCCCATGAGGCGGCCTTCTTTTTTGATTCTTCCCACCGAGTTCTGAGTAACCCCGCAGTGGACGGTGATAAAATCCACTCCGTCCTGGCCGTGTCTTTCGATCACCTCGAAGAGGTCGTCGGCGGTCATCTCCACCATGGGACGGTTCTTCTTCCGGGGCATCTCGACGGCCGCCTGGTAAATAGGCACGGTCCCCACCGGGACGGTGGAGGCTTTCATGACCGCTTTGCGCGTCTCGTCGATTCCCTGCCCGGTGGAAAGATCCATGATGGTGTCCGCCCCGGCGTCGACGGCCGCCCGCACTTTTTCCAGCTCCTCCTCGATGTTGTTACGATCCCCGGAGGTGCCTACGTTGGCGTTCACCTTGGTGCGCAGCCCTTTGCCGATGGCCAGCGGGGGAATATCCCGGTGCTTCACATTCTGAGTGATGACCGTGGTCCCCTCGGCCAATCCCTGGCGAACGGCTTCGGCCGGGACATTCTCCGCGGCGGCGCACTTTTCCATGGCTTCTGTAATCCGGCCCTGCCGGGCATATTCCAACTGGGTCATGTCGCTCTCCTCCATGCCTAGAGAATCCGTCGAGCCCGTGGCGGGCTATCCCTTCCCGCCCTTGAGCCGATCCAGGATCATCCGTGCCACTTTCTCGCCCGAGAAAAGCATTCCCCCGAAGATGGGTCCCATCCGGTATCCACCCAGGGTGGCATTCACCGCCATCCCGGCCACGTAAAGCCCCGGATAGATTTCTCCTGTATTCTCGACCGTCGAAACCTCGGCGGCCTCCGCCCAGAGGCTCCGCTCGCCCTGAAAAGTCCCGGAAGGTGCCCTCAGGGTCACCCGGTTCTTTTTCTGAAGGACCTGAACCACCTCAGCCGGGTGTCCTGTGGCGTCCACCACGACCCTGGCCCGGACCGCCAGGGGGTCCACGTGGAGGCCGGCCATCTCCACCGCGGTCCAGTTGATCACCAGGCCGATTACCGATCCCTCCCTCACCATCAGGTCTTCCACGCTGATCCCGTTGAAGATCCTCGCTCCCGCCCGGCAGGCCGCAGAGCAGAGGGTCGAGACCGCCTCCACCGAATCGGCCGTGTAATAGCCTTCTTGGAATCTCTCCGAGGAAATGGAAAAATCATCCAGGATCCGCTTGGCCTCTTCCTGGAATACGATTTCGTTAAAAAGCATTCCCCCGCCCCACATCCCTCCGCCCACACTGAGTTTCCGCTCGAAGAGGGCCACCTTAAGCCCTTCCCGGGCGAGGTAATAGGCGGCCACCAATCCGGAGGGCCCTGCCCCCACGATGGCCGCATCCAGCTCCAGGCCCTGGCTGAATTTGCGCGCGAACCGTTCGATGATGGCCCGGGAAACGATCACTTCGTCCACTTTCATCTGGCCCTCCTTCAATTCCAGGTTTTGATCAAAAGAGAAACGGGGCCGAAAAGCAAAAAGCCGCCCATCCCTGAAAGGACCGGCGGCTTTCAATCTTTCTGGATTTGCTTCCCTCCGCTGGCATTATCCAACAGGTTCGAGGGGTCGCCCCGCCCTCGGCGGGGTCTCTCAGCCGGTCCAGCTCCCCCAGCAAATCTAGATTTATTTTACGCCCTGGCCGATAAATGTCAAGGATCAAAAGGCATAGCGCAGAAAAGAAAAAGCTCATAGCTCATGGCTGATAGCTCGTAGCTGAAAGCTCCTGGTTTGGGCCATCAGCTATGAGCTATGAGCCATGAGCATTCTTTAACTCTCTGCTCTACGCTCTCTGTTCTCTGCCTCCTCCAGGGCCTCTTCGATCTCCCTTCTGACGCCTTCGTCCACCTCCGGGGTTCTTCTCTTCCCTAACGCCCCCTTGGCCTGCTTTCCGCCAATCTTTCCCAGAGCCCAGGCCGCGTGGATCCGGACCAGGGGTTCCGGGTCCTCCAGGACGGAAACCAACGCCGGAATCGCCTCCGGGTCCCCCTGATTTCCCAGGGCCACGGCGGTGTTTCTCTGCCAGAGTTTCCGGTTCTCCTTGCGGATGTAGTAAAGGAGGGGCCACACTTTCTGCTCGTAGTGTTCTTGGGACATGGTCAACAACCGGGCGAGGGAAAAGTCCGCGGCCCGCTCCAGAAGCTTCGAATTCATGGGTTTCTTCTTTTCCATCCACTTCTTGTTCCGCGGGCAGGCCTCCTGGCACAGGTCGCATCCGTAAACCCAGGTCCCCATCTTGGGCCGCATCTCCCGGGGGATTTCTCCGGGAGTGAAATAGGTGTGGTAGGCGATGCACTTCCGGGGGTCCATTTTCAGGGGGGCGTACAGGGCTCCGGTGGGACAGGCCTCCATGCATTTGCGGCAATTCTCCGGGCATTCCACCTTCATCGTGGGGATGTCGGGCTCCAGTTCCCGGTCCACCAGATAGGGCTCATTGACGATCCAGGAACTCTTTCCGGCGGCCTCATTGGCGAAAGCAAAGCAGCTCTTCCCGTAATTGGTTACTCCGGCGCGGGCCCCGGACAGCCGGGCGGGGGCGGGGCCGTAGATGGTCCTTATTCCCTGTTCCTGGAGGAATTTCTTGAGATCCCTCCTCCGCTGGCCGTGAAAGTTATCCTCCGGGCAGAAGAGCCCTTTCAGGTAGCAGCGCCCGATCTTCCCGGCCAGGGAAGGCGGGAAATCCTCTTCCCAGTAGCTGTCGGTCACCACGATCAGGGATTTGACCCCCGGAATAAACCGGGCGGGATCCACGAACCAGGTTACATCCAGGTCTCTGACCGAAGCCCGCTGGCTCAGGGTTTTTCCCCACGCATACATCTCCGGGCGGCCGGCGATTTCTTCCGCATAGAGGGTAAAGGGTTCCGCGGTGGCCACACCCACGGCTACGAACCCCAGCTCCAGCGCCTTTTCCTTGATGATCTTGGTCAAAGACATGATTTAACTCCAGGGGAGAGCAGGGAGCAGGGAGCAGGGAGCAGAGAGTCAAAGTCTTTTTTCATTCTTGATTGTGCATTGTCCATTTTTAATTGTTCAATGTCCATGGTTTCTCTCTCTCCGCTCCTCGCTCCCTGCTCCATGCTCTCTGTTCCCCGCTTCTTTACGGCTTGAGCACGTACCTCTGCTGCTCTTGGGGAACAAACCACTTGTCCATATTATGGGAAATCCCCGCGGGGGCCGGCTCCACGCCATGGAACCGGGCATGGATGACGGGCAGGGCATAGGGAACGAAAAGGAAGGTATAGGGCTGCTCTTCCGCCAGGATTTCCTGGATCCGGTCATAGCAGGCCTTGCGGACTTTCGTATCAAAGGTGTATCTGCCCTTCTCCAGCAGGGAGTCCACCTCCTGATTTTTGTAGGATATGAAATTCAGCTCCTTGGGGCCCACTTTGCTGGAGTGCCAGATGTCGTAGAGGTCCGGGTCCTGCCCCATAGACCACCCCAGGATGACCGCTTCAAAATTCCTCTTGTCGATGAAGTCGTTGATGAAGGCCGCCCATTCCACGGTCCGGATCTTCACCTTGATCCCCACGCCGGCCAGCCGCCGCTGGATGATCTCCGCACACCGGGCCCGGGACTCGTTGCCCTGGTTGGTCAGAATGCTGATTTCGAAGGGTCTTCCCTCTTTCTCCAGAATCCCCTCTTTTCCCGAGCTCTTCCAGCCGGCCTCGGCCAGGAGCGTTTTGGCCTTCTCCGTATCATACGGATATTGTTTCACCTTCGGGTTGTACCAGGGAGTATCGGGCTTGTAGGGGCCGGTGGCGGTGAGACCCAGACCCAGGAGGACCCCGTCGATGATCTCCTTTCTATCGATAGCATGGGTGATGGCCTGACGGACCCGGGGGTCCTGGAATTTCCAGTCCTTGAGGTTGTAACCCAGGTAGGTATACCCGAAGGAGAGATATTGGTATTTGCGGAAGTCCCGGCGCATCTTGCGGGTGTCCGTCTGGCGCATGTACTGCAGGGGCGTGAGGCCCATGAAATCGATCCCTCCGGCCTTCATCTCCAGAAACATGGTGGCCGGATCGGGGATGATGCGGTACACAAACCCGTCGACGTAGGGACGTCCCTCAAAGTAATCGGAGTTGGCCTCCAGGACGATCTTTTCGCCCGTCTTCCATTCCTTGAACCTGTAGGGCCCGGTGCCCACGGGCTTCCGGCTGAAAGGGGCGGTGTTGATGTCCTGCCCTTCCAGAAGGTGTTTGGGCAGAACCACCAGGGAACCCCAGCTGGACAGCCCCGGGGCAAAGGCTCGTTTATAGGTGACCTGAAAGGTGTGGCGGTCGAGAACCCTGGCCTCCTTGACTTCGCGGTAATCGCCGGAATAGGCCGTGCGGGTGTTGGGGTGGATGATGGTCCGGAACCCGAACATGACATCTTCGGCGCTGAAATCCTTCCCGTCCTGCCACTTCACCCCCCGGCGGAGTTTAAAGGTGATGGTCAGTCCGTCCGGGGAGACTTCCCAGGACTCGGCCAGGTCCCCTACCAGATTCAGATCCTTGTCGTACTTCACCAGCCCGTTGAAGATCAACGAGGCGATCCCGTGGGAAGCGCTGTCCGAGGCCATCATGGGAATGAGGTTGCTGGCATCCCCGATGGATCCCTGAATCAGAAGATCCCCGTAGGCCGGCGGAGCCTTTTCCGCTTGGCCCTGCCCCTTTTCCGGCGAAGGACCTTCCTCTTTGCCCGGACCGCAGCCTAGGGAGAGGGATACCAAGAGAAGAAAAACGGGCAGACCGGCTTTAGACATCATGACCGCAGGGATTGGGAACGGAAAGGCTTCCAGTCATGGATTTTCTATTGCCCTTTTTGTTTTTCAACCGGCAACTTGCAACCATCTGTATAAAACCGTACCTTACCCCCAACCCTTTTTCAAGTTAAAAAGCCTTGTCAAAGAGACAATAATTTGATAGGAAAATGAAGGGCCCGGAGCTCGGGTTTCCGTCCGCACAGGAAAGGGAGTTCCTTGCTGGAAGAGATCACCAGGAAGATCAAAATCGTCGTGAATCCCAAAGCCGGAGGCGGCAAGGGCCGGAAGCTTTTCCCCCTTTTGCGGCAGAAGCTTCTGGACCGGAAGGTGTCCTTTCATCTCCAGTTCTCGGAAAGCCCCGACCATTTCACCCACCTGTGCCGACAGGCCCTGGGGGAGGGGTACAATTACATCGTCTCCTGCGGGGGCGACGGCACCCATCACCGGGCTCTCCAGGCCATGGCGGGCAGCCGTTTCATTCTGGGGCTCATCCCCATGGGCACGGGAAACGACTTTCCGGCCAACCTGGGCATTCCGGAGGATCTTGATTTTGCCTGCGACCTCCTCCTCAAGGGGAAAGTCCGCAAGCTCGATGTGATTCGGGTGAACAATGGGGAATACATGGGCGGGGTCGGGGGAATCGGTTTTGACTCCGAAGTAAACGCCATCTCCAACCGGATCAGCCGCTTTGTGGGAGGCCGGGCGGCCTACGTTCTGCCGGTATTGTGGAAGACGCTCACCTACCAGCCGAAAGAGATCACTCTTCAGCTGGATGACGAGCAGATCCAGGGGAAGGCCCTCATGGTGGCCTTCGGCAACATCAAGAGCTACGGCAAGGGGATGCAGATCACCCCCCTGGCCGAACCCGATGACGGGCTGCTTGACGTGTGCTGGATCGACCCGGTGAATACGTTCCGGCTCTACCGGTTCTTCCCCACCGTTTTCAAGGGCGAACACATCGAGATGCCCGAAGTTAAATATTACCGGGCCGCCACGGTCCAGGTGGAGACTGCCGTGCCCATGGACTTTTACGGGGATGGAGAGTACATCTGTAAAACCCCTTTCACCCTTCGCCTTCTTCCCCAGGCCCTGAGAGTTCTGGTACCTTAAAAGCAGGATACAGGAGTCAGGAATCAGGAGCTAGGAAAAGAGGATTTTCCCCTGCATCCTGAATCCTGTATCCTGACTCCTGTATCCTGATTCCTGGATCCTGACTCCTGAATCCTGATTCCTATGGCTATATCTTCCCGTCCTATCTTAACCGTCTCCCAATTAACCGCGGAGATCAAAACCCTCCTGGAGAGGAACTTTGACCACCTGTGGGTGGAGGGGGAGGTTTCCAACCTCCGCCTGCCCGGGTCGGGCCATCTCTACTTCACCCTGAAGGACGAGTCCGCCCAGATCCGGGCGGTCATGTTCCGGACGCAGAACCGGCTCCTGAAATTCCAGCTGGAAGACGGCCTCCAGGTCGTCGGTTACGGGAGGCTGACCGTTTACGAGCCCAGGGGGGAATACCAGATCGTCCTCGATTATCTGGAACCGAAGGGCCTGGGAGCCCTCCAGCTGGCCTTTGACCAGCTCAAAGAGAAGCTCTCCCGGGAAGGCCTCTTCGACCCGGCCCGCAAAAAGCCCCTGCCACCCCTTCCCCAGAAAATCGGCATCGTCACTTCTCCCACCGGGGCGGCCATACGGGACATTCTCCAGATCATCGACCGGCGGTTTGCCAACGTTCATATCCTTCTCTATCCGGTGAGGGTCCAAGGGGTCGGAGCGGCCCAGGAAATCGCCCGGGCCATCGACGAACTCGGCCAGTGGCCCGGGCTCGACGTCATGATCGTAGGCCGGGGGGGCGGCTCCCTGGAAGACCTCTGGGCCTTCAACGAAGAACCGGTGGCCCGGGCGATTCACCGGTCTCCGGTGCCGGTTGTTTCGGCGGTGGGCCATGAGATTGATTTCACCATCGCCGACTTCGTGGCCGACCTGCGCGCGCCTACCCCTTCCGCCGCCGCCGAGCTGGTGGTGCGCAACAAAGTGGAGTTGGTGCAAACCCTGGAAAGCCTGGCCCGGCGCCTCAGCCAGACGGTTCGGATGAAATTGGAGTCCAGGCAGGTACGCCTGTCCTCCCTGGTCTATCGTCTGGCGGACCCGCGGAAACGGGTCTCCGACCAGCGGCTGCGTCTGGATGACCTTTCCTCCCGCCTGGCAACCTCTATTCAGCAGAGCCTGGGACGAAGAATTGACCGTTTCCGGATGAAAGTCGAAAGCCTCACCCTTCTCCATCCGGGGAAGCGGGTGACGGATTATTCCCACCGTCTCAGCCAGCTCCACCGGCGCCTGGCGGTCGCCGGCCGCTCCAGTATGCGCTTTTACCGGCAGCGGGTGGAGGTCGCGGCCGGAAGACTCCAGAGCCTGAGCCCGCTGGCCGTCCTGGAGAGAGGGTACGGTATCGCCCGGGTCCTGCCTTCCCGGGAAATCATCCGCGACGCTTCCCGCCTGAAGGCTGACGATCGGGTGAACGTCAAAGTCCACCGGGGGGATTTTGTGGCCCGCGTGGAAAAGATCGGCGGGCCGGAAGAAGATCCACAACTATTTGCCCACCCTTTCAAGAAATCAGATAGTCGATAGCCCGGAGGCCGTGCCCGGCCCGGGGGCAAGGCCGTGGTTCTCGGCATGATAAGGCACGGATTCTTTCCTCGGTCCGGGCGGAATCGGCCCGGTGGTGCGCAGATGGCCTTGCCTTTACCGCCTCCCTCTGAGGAAGGGAAGCGGCTTTTCATCGGATCTTCGACACCCGCCGATCCTGCCTTCAAACCACGGCCTTGCCCCCGGGCCACAAGAAAAGGTATCTCCAAATTGTAAGGGGGACAAGCAGCCGTCCTTGACGCTGGGATCGAAGGGAGTATAATGATATTGCGGATTTCGGATTTCCAGATTTTTTTAATCCGCAATCCGAAATCGGCAATCCGCAATTGCTAGGGGGGTTTGGTGGCCGAGCAAAAGTTCGAAGACGCCTTCCAAAAACTGGAGTCCATCGTCAAAAAGCTGGAAGACGGGAACCTGAGCCTGGAAGAGTCCCTGAAAGCCTTCGAAGAGGGGGTGCGCCTGTCCCGCCTCTGTTCCAAGAAGCTGGATGAGGCGGAGAAGAAGGTGGAAATCCTCCTGAAAGACAGCGACGGACGTCTGGTTCCCAAACCCTTCTTATTAGCGGAAGAAGGGGATTGATTTGAACCTGGCAGATTATCTCCTGCGCCGGCGCCGCCTGGTTGATGGGGCGCTGAAACGATGGATTCCCGCGGAAAACGAGTTTCCCTCTCAAGTTCATAAGGCCATGCATTACAGCCTCTTCGCCGGGGGGAAACGGCTCCGTCCCATCCTGACCCTGGCGGCTGCGGAAGCGGCGGGGGGGCGGACCCGGGATGCTCTTCCCCTGGCCTGTTCCTTCGAACTGATCCACACCTATTCCCTGATCCACGACGACCTTCCTTCCATGGACGACGACGACCTGCGCCGGGGGAAGCCCACCAGCCACAAGGTTTTCGGAGAAGCCGTGGCCATCCTGGCCGGAGATGCCCTGCTGACGGAAGCCTTCCATCTGGCCAGCCGGCCGGACCTGATGAAGGGGGTTCCGCCCCGGAGAAGAATCCAGGCCCTGTGGGTTCTGGCCCGGGCGGCCGGATCTCTGGGAATGGTCGGCGGTCAAACGGTGGATATCCTGACTCAGGGCCAGCCGGTGGATGCTGGAACCCTGGAATACATCCATACCCGCAAGACGGGCGCGCTGATCGCGGCTTCGGTGGCCGTGGGAGCGGTCATCGGGGGGGCCGGGTTGCGATCTTTTAAGAATCTGTTGGCCTATGGAGAGAAACTGGGGTTGGCCTTCCAGATCATCGATGACCTTCTGGATGAGGAAGGGGACGAGAAAAAATTGGGAAAGGCGGTCCGCAAGGACCACTCGAAGGGGAAGGCCACCTATCCGGCCCTTTACGGAATCCCCGAATCCCGGAGGAAGGCCGGGCGTCTCATCGAAGAAGCTCTGGCGCGCCTGAAATCCTTCGACCGGCGGGCGAACCCGCTGAGGGAAATCGCCAGGTTTATTCTGGAGCGTACCAACTAGAGATTTTTTTGTTTATTTGCTATACGCTCTACCATGTTTGCTTTTTAAATTTTGGGTTTTGTTCCAAATGTACGTGATTCGTCGGCATGCCCGATTAGCGTGCAGTATCTCGAAATTTGGCAAGAAATTGTGATCCGCCGACTCGTCTCTGAAATCCCCCCCAACCCCCCTTTAATAAAGGGGGGCAGGGGGGATTTCTGGAAGGCGCGAGGTCCCGGATGAAGCCTAACCCGTTTGGGTGAGACTTCTCCGCGCTGTGCACCTTTTACCGACATGGGAAATCTGCTCAAACAAATTCACACCCCCTCCGACCTCCGCCAGATGCGGGCGGGTGATCTGCCCAACCTGGCCCAGGAAATCCGGGAAGAGATCATCCGGGCGGTCTCCAAGGTGGGGGGCCATCTGGCTTCCAGCCTGGGCGTTGTGGAGCTGACTCTGGCTCTCCATTATGTCTTCGATACCCCGCGGGACCGGATCGTCTGGGACGTGGGGCACCAGACGTATGCCCACAAGCTGATCACCGGCCGCAGGGAAAACTTCCACACCCTGCGCCAGAGCGGAGGGATCTGCGGTTTTCCCCGCCGGGAAGAAAGCCCCTACGATACCTTCGGGACCGGCCATTCCGGCACCTCCATCTCGGCGGCCCTGGGCATGGCCCAGGCCCGCTGCCTGAGGGGCGAGGACTACAAAGTGATCGCCGTCATCGGGGACGGCTCCATGACCGCGGGGGAGGCCTTCGAGGGGCTGAACCAGGCCGGGGCCATGGAAAAGGACCTCATCGTCATCCTGAATGACAACGAACTCTCCATCTCCCCCAACGTGGGAGCTCTCTCCTCTTACCTGAACCGGCTGATGACTGGACAGTTCGCCACCTACTTCCGGGAAGAAATCAAGAATTTTTTGAAAAAGATCCCCGCCATCGGGGAGTCCGCCTTGAAATGGGCCAGGTACGCCGAAGAGTCCTTCAAGGGCCTTTTCCTTCCCGGCCTCCTCTTTGAGGAACTGGGGTTCAAATATGTCGGCCCCATGCCCGGGCACAAAATCGATTCACTCATCGAGACCTTCCGCAACATCAAGCAGCTTAAAGGGCCCATCCTGGTTCATGTTCTCACCACCAAAGGGAAAGGATACGCGCCCGCGGAAAAAGACCCGGTTACTTTCCACGGCGTGGGGCCCTTCAATCCCGAAAGCGGTGAAATCCTGAACCACAAGGGCGGATGCCTGTCCTACACCGAGGCTTTTGGCCAGACCATGGTCAAGCTGGGCCGGGAGATCCCCTGCCTGGTGGGCATCACCGCGGCCATGCCCCAGGGGACGGGACTGGATTCCTTTGCCGCCGAGTTCCCCGCCCGCTTCTTCGACGTGGGGATCGCCGAGCAGCACGGCATCACCTTCGCCGCCGGACTCGCGGCGGAAGGCTTCATCCCCGTGGTGGCCATCTATTCAACCTTCATGCAGAGGGCTTACGATCAGATCCTTCATGACGTCTGCCTCCAAAACCTTCCTGTGGTCCTGGCCCTGGACCGGGGAGGAATCGTCGGCGCCGACGGCTCGACCCATCAGGGCCTCTTCGATTTTTCCTTCCTGCGCCACATCCCCAACCTGGTGGTCATGGCCCCCAAGGATGAAAACGAGCTCCAGCACATGCTCAAGACCGCCATTTCCTGCGGCCGGCCCGCTTCCCTGCGTTACCCACGGGGAGACGGCTGGTGCGGATTTCTGGATGAAGAGGCAAAAGAACTCCCCCTCGGGAAGGCGGAGGTCTTGAGGCAGGGCCGTGACCTTGTCATCCTGGCCATCGGCTCCACGGTAAAGGCCGCCCTGGAAGCCGCCTCCCGGCTCCAGCAACAGGGGATTGATTCCACCGTGGTCAACGCCCGCTTTGTCAAGCCCCTCGATGGGGACCTGATCGGCTCCCTCGCGGCCGGATGCCGGCGCCTGATCACCGTGGAGGAAAATGTCCTTCAGGGAGGTTTCGGGAGCGCAGTCCTGGAACTGCTGGAAGAAAGGGGATTGACTGAAGCCCAGGTCAGGCGTCTGGGGATCCCGGATGTTTTCGTGGAGCACGGGCCCCAGGATTTCCTGCGGCAAAAATACGGGATCGATGCCGAAGGGATCGTACGGGCGGCGGAAGAACTCTTAAAAATGCGGAATGCGGAATGCGGAATGCGGAGTTGAAAACCAGTTGCTGGTTAATCGTTACTGGTTACCCGTTACTCATCGCTCGGGAAATGCCGGCCACCAGCAACGAGGATCGAATAACCAGCAACGTTTCTTGTCCCCTAACTTCTCACTTCTCACTCCTCACTTTTCACCATATCTCACCGGGCCAGCATTCGCGGAAACCAGAGGGCGATCTCCGGGAAGATGATGACGATTGCCAGCCCAAGCCCCTGGAGAGCGACAAAAGGTACGACCGATCGGTAGATATCCGTCATGGTCACGCCCGGGGGAGCGATGGCCTTCATGTAAAAGAGGTTGAAGCCAAAGGGAGGAGTCAGGTAGCCCATCTCCATGTTCATGATAAATAGAACGCCAAACCAAAGAGGGTCGAACCCCAAAGATTTGATCACCGGGACGAAGACCGGGGTGCAGATCATGATGATCCCGGCCGGGTCCAGGATACACCCCAGGATGAAGAAGACCATTTGAATGGTGATCAGGATGGCGTAGCGGCCGCCGGGGATGGAGAGTAACAGGTGCTCCATCAACTCATGGGCTCCTGTGCCCGTATAGACAGAAGTGAAACAATAGGCACCGATCAGGATCCAGATGATCATGGCGGTAAGGCTCGCCGTGCGGTGGCAGGATTCTTTGAGCAGGGTCCAGTTGAGCTTGCGGTAAACCCCCGCGGAGATGACCGCCCCGAGGCAGCCCAAAGCGGCGGCCTCGGTGGCCGTGCAAACCCCTGCGTAAATAGACCCCAAGACCATGACGATGATCACGACGGGCAAGGCCACCGCCTTGAGGGAGATAAATTTTTCGCGCCAGGTAGCCCTTTCCTCCCTGGGAAGGGCAGGCCCCATCCGGGGCTGGAAGAAACACCGGATGCCGATGTAGAGGATGAAAATCAGAGCAAGCAATAGGCCGGGAAACACGCCGCCGGCGAATAACCCCCCGATCGACTCACCGGTCAGAGTGGCGTAAAGGATCATGGGCACGCTGGGGGGGATGAGGATCCCCAGCGCCCCCCCGCCGGAGATGACCCCCATGGCCAGAATTTTATCGTACCCCCGCTTGACCATCGCCGGAAGAGCAATGAGGCCCATGGATACGGTGGCCGTTGCGCTGATCCCGGACATAGCAGCGAAGATGGCACAGATCAGCACTGTGCCGATGGCCAGCCCGCCCCTCACAGGGCCCATCCAGCGGTGCATCATGGTATAGAGATCATCCGCCACACCGGCCCGCTCGAGAACCATGGCCATGAGGATAAAGAGGGGAATGGCCAGGAGGGTGAATTTCCCCATCGCCCCGTAAGCCTGGGCGGTAACCACGAAAAGTCCCTTGCTCCCCCAGAGGAAATAGCAGCCCACCATGCCCACTCCACCCAGGACAAAGGAAAGGGGAAGCCCCAAAGCGAGGAAGAGAAGGAGGGCGCCGAAGAGGAGGAGGGTGATTAACTCGATGCTCATGCCCCCCTCTCCTTTCCGGTAATGGCCAGGCTGAGATCCCGGATGAACTTAGCCAGGCCTTGGAGGAGGATGAGCAGAGCTCCCAGGGGGATCATCATTTTAATGGGGTAGACCGGCGGAGCAAATGAGGTGGGTTCGGTCTCCAGGACCAGTAAGGAGTCCCAGGCCATTTCCCATCCTTTCACCAGGAGGAGCCCGCAGAAGTAGAAGAAAAGGAGCCAGGTGAATAGATCGATGACCGCCCGGGTGCGGGGAGTGAACCGGTTATAAAGGATATCCACATTCACATGGCCCTTGCGATGGAGTACATAACCCCCCAGGAGGATGACGTAGGCCCCGTAGATCATCTGGGAGATCTCGTGGGCCCATATGGTGGGGCTATTGAACAGGTATCGGACGAAGATCTCGTAAAGGACCACGGCCGTTAAAATAATAACCAGATAGCTGACCGCCTTACCCGTTTGTTCGTTGATCCGATCGATCGCTTTGAGGAATTTTTCCATCTTGGGCCAAACCTCCCCGGGTTCGCTGGAAAATACCTTTCAATCCCCCCAACCCCCCTATCGTAAAAGGGGAGAGGGGGGGGATTTTATGGATCGCGGCTGCCGAATCCTTCAACAAAATTGACGGAAGAAAAGAAGGCTGCGTTCCCCCAGGATGGATTCAATCGATGTAATCAAGTTTTTTGAGAAAATCTTTTAGCATGGACACAGCCTTGGCGGAAGGGGCGTCCTTAGCCGCCACCTTATCCCATTGTTTCATGGCCACTTTCATCATTTTCTTCTGGTCTTCGGGGGGAAGGGTGGACACCGTGACTTTAAAATTCTTCTTCATGGTGTCCAGCGCGTTGATCTCCTCCACGATGTATTCGTGCGAACGGTGCCAGACCCGCTCCTTCAAGACCAGGTCGAGGGTTGTCTGCAGATCCTTCGGCAAGGCATTGAAGGCGTCCTTGTTGATGATGATTACGTCGGTGCCCGACATGGCCAGGTTGGGCTGAATGTAATATTTGGCCACCTCGCAGAATTTCATGGTCAGGGCTCCCTGGGCTGCTCCCCAGTGGGCCCCTTCGACCACCCCGGTTTGCAGAGCCAGATAAAGTTCCTCTCCGGGGATCAAGCTGGGAGCCGCTCCCAGTTCCCTCAACATGTCGGCAATGGCGCCAGAAGATCGGATTTTATACCCCTTAAAGTCCTCGATCTTCCGTATGGGCTTTTTGCCAATCATCGCCGTGGGATAAATCTTTTCGGTGTAATAGAGGATGTTATGTTTGGCATGAGCCTCCTTAAGCATATCTTCAAACCCGAGGACGTAGTGAAAGTAGAGCCCTTCCCAGGTTTCCCGGAAGGTCATCGGGCAATTTCCCGAGACCCCCGCTATCGGGACGATGGTCATCCAATAGGCCGGGCTGCCCGTCCCTCCATCCACCGTTCCCTTGCGGCAGGAGTCGAACAGCTCTTTCGTGGGGACCAGCGAGGCCGCAGGATAGAGGGTAATCTGCAGCTGTCCGCCAGTGAGTTTGGTCAACTTGGTATCGAAGAAATCTTTCAGGGGCTTAAAGGAAGCACTGCCCGCCGGCCAGTGAGACTGGAACCTCCACTTGAAAACTTTGCCGGCGGGCTGCTGGGCGAATGCGGTGCCGGCTAGACAGAAAGCTAAGACCCCTACCAAAATCACGCTGGCCAATCTCTTCATATCTTACCTCCCTTTTCTCGGCCTGAACGCAGGCCGGAATGTGTTTGAATCCCTTGCAGGTAAAAAACCGATCAAGTTATTATCACCCCCACCCTTACCCTCCCCGAAGCTGTGAAAAAATTGAATTTCAGCCGTCACCCCGGTGAAAACCGGGGTCCAGTCAATTGCTAAGGCTGTGAAAACACTGGATTCCGGCTTTCGCCGGAATGACGTGAAAAAGAACCAAATCGTTTTTTTCACACCTTCCCCCATCAAGGGGGAGGGAATTGAGGGGGATCCAAATTCTCCCCCTCCCCTCGTGGGAGGGGGTTGGGGGAGGGGGATAAAAAAGGAAACTCCTATAGGCGCTTAACGCCTCCTTCATACCAACATGTTCGGAAGAAGGAAATATCCTTACATAGGGGCCTGTAGGGGCACGATGCATCGTGCCCCTACAACCGCACCGGGGTTGCCGGCGGCGCCGCTTTTCCCGCGCAACGCCGCGGAAAAAGCGTAGGACCTTTTTATTTCGAATCGGGGGGAATGTCAAGGGAAAACAGACTTGTAGGGGCAACCCTGCGTGGTTGCCCATCCTGCGGGCGGCCACATAGGGCCGCCCCTACAACATCGTGTTTGGTTCCGGCTATGCCGGGTTAGGGAATTCGGAATACGGGCACGCCGCCGCGTGCCCCTACAAACTCCGAACTGTCTTCTGCCGATATGCCTCGTACACCACGAGTCCTGCGGATATGGCCACGTTGAGGGAATTCACTGCGGGATTCATGGGGATGGTGAGAATCCCGTCGGCCGCTTCAACGAGTTCTCCGGAAAGCCCGGCCCCTTCCTGTCCGAACAAGACGGCGGCGGGGAGAGTGAGATCGACTTCCCACAGGGACGTGCCTCCCTCCGCGGCGGTGGCCCACACGCGGCACCCCAGGGATCGAAAGGCCCGCAGGGAATCCACGGGGTCTTGATCCACCAGAAAGGGGAGGCGGAAAAGACTTCCCATGGAGGCCCTGACCACTTTGGGGTTGAAGGGATCGATCGTTCCCCGGCTCAGGACCAGGCCGGCCCCTTTCCCGGCTTCCGTGACCCGAAAAATGGTTCCCAGGTTTCCCGGGTCCTGCAGCTCACAGAGCAGAAGAATCAGCCCTTCCCTCTTCCGCAGGTCCTCCCAGCGATGCTCTCTTTTTTCCAGGACGGCCAGGATTCCCTGGTGGGTCCGGGTGTCGCTGAGGAAGTCCAGGATTTCGTCGCTGACATAAAACCATTCGGCGGCGGGATATTTCTTCCGCGCCAGGGTAAGAAGCGCGGCCCCGCGGGGGGTATTTTCCAGGCGGGGGCTGTAGACGATCCGGCGGACGGCCTGGCCGGAGCCGAAAGCCTCCTCGGCCAGACGTACCCCTTCGATAAAATACTCTCCCCGGGCCTTGCGGTGTTTGGCCTGCTTGAGAAGGCGGAGGCCCTTGATCTTGGGGTTGGATGGGGAGGTGATCATCTTCAGAATGCGGAATGCGGAGTGCGGAGTGCGGAATCACCCCCTCCCTCACCCTCCCCCCTCGTGGGGGAGGGAAAGGGTGGGGGGGCCGCATGCCGTATCCCGAATTTATTCTTCTAATAGTTCCGTGTTCCAGTAGGACACGTTCACCATGAAGTCGAGGAAGGGGGCCCACTCCCGCCGCATCACCGCCGGGACCGAAAGACTGATCGGGGGCGTCCAGGCCGGCTTGCGCGGTTGGGTGATCAGCCTCATCCGGGCTTCTCCGGGCGTTCTCCCTCCCTTCCGGCGGTTGCACTCATGGCAGCTGCACACCACGTTCTCCCAGGTGGACGTCCCTCCATGGGCGCGGGGGACCACGTGATCCAGGTTGAGTTCACTCCGGGAGAACCTGTGCCCGCAATACTGGCAGGTACTCTTGTCCCGGGCAAAGATGTTGTACCGGCTGAAACGGACCCGGCGCTTGGGGACCCGGTCGTAGGCCAGCAGAAGGATGACTCTCGGGACCTTGATCACCCGGTCCACCAGCCCGATGGTCTCGTCGTTCCGCTCGATGGTGATCTGACTCCAGCTCTCGTAATCAAAGGTTTCGTACTGGGCATTCACCGCCCTGGCGATGCCCGCGTAGAGCAGGCAGAAAGCCCGCTTGACCGTGGTCACGTGGACGGGCAGGTACGATTTGTTGAGGACTAAAACGTGCGCGTCGACCATAGATACCTCAGTTTCGAGTTTGGAGTTTCGGGTTTCGAGTTAAAGGCAAAAACAACCGAAGCCTTTGATTGAACTTGAAACTCGAAACCCGAAACCCGAAACTATTCTTTCAAGGCCTTCTTCACCGCTCCCAGCAGGGCTGCTTCTTCTTCCTCAGCTACGGTCCGAAGGTCCAGCAGGACTTCCTCCTCCTTCACCCGGGCCATCACTGGCGGTTCGCTTCGGCGCAGCCTCTCCTCCAGAGCGGCGGCGGAAAGTTTTAAAGGCCGGATGGCCACCACCCGGGTCGGCAGCACCTGCAGGGGCAAAGCCCCGCCCCCCACCTGAGAGCTATCCTCCCGGAGCGTAATCTGGCATTCCCCGGTTATTTCCTTGCTGAGCTTCCTCTGAAAGCGTCTCGCCCGGCCCGCCAGCTCCCTTAAGGGGCAGGTCAGCATTCCGAGGGCCGGCAGGGCGCTCAGGACCCGGTTCTCATCCAGGTAAACCCGGAGGGTGGATTCCAGGCCCGCCAGGGTGAGTTTGTCGATTCGCAGCGCCCGGTTCAGGGGGTTCTTCTTGATCCGGTCGATGAATTTTTTCTTGCCCAGGATGATGCCCGCCTGAGGGCCTCCCAGGAGCTTGTCTCCGCTGAAGGTGACTACATCCACCCCTGCCTGGAGGGTCTCCTGCACCGTGGGCTCGTGCTCGATTCCGTAGGGAGAGAGATCGATGAAACATCCGCTCCCCAGGTCTTCCATCACCGGCAGGCCACGGGCGCCCCCCAGGGCCGCCAGATCCTTCAGGGGAACTTCGGCGGTAAAACCCAGGATTCGAAAATTGCTGGTGTGAACTTTGAGCAGGAGGGCCGTCTCCCCGGTTATGGCCTGTTCATAATCGCGCAGATGGGTGCGGTTGGTCGTGCCCACCTCCACCAGACGGGCCCCGCTCTTTCTCATGACCTCGGGGATGCGGAAGGAGCCCCCGATTTCCACCAGCTGCCCCCGGGAGACGACGACTTCCTTTCCTTCGGCCAGACTGTTCAATGCCAAAAAGACGGCTCCGGCATTGTTATTGACCACCAATCCGGATTCGGCTCCGGAGATCCGGCAAAGGAGCTCTTCCACATGTTCATAACGGGACCCCCGCTCCCCGCTCTCCAGATCCAGCTCCAGGTTGGAGTAACCGCCGGCGATCTCCACCAGGTTTCGAACCGCCTCCTCCGACAGAGGAGCCCTTCCCAGGTTGGTATGGAGGACCACCCCGGTGGCGTTGATCACCGGGCGCAGGGAGGGCCGAAAGGTCGCCGCCACTTCCTCTTCCACGGCATCCGTCCACTGATCCGGAGTCAGGCTTCCCGCCGCGGCAGCCTCTTCTTCGACGCCTTGCAGGATGGTCCGGCGCTTTTCGCCCAGAACCTTCCGGATGGAATCAACCACCAGGGGCCGGGAATGAATTTTCAGAAGAGTCTCGATCGGAGGGCGATGGAGAAGCTCGTCAACCGCCGGGAGGGTTCGCAGGTACCTTTGTCTGGCTTCAGGCTCCATATCCCCCCGTCACCATGCGGCCAGCAGGACAGGAACAATCTCCTGGGGATCGGTGACCCTGCGGAGGTTGGACTTCATGCCGGGATCGCCCAGCGCCAATTTGGCCACTTCCAGCATATTCTCCCGGGGAATGTTGACCTGGGAAAGTTTCTGCGGAAGCCCGGTCTTTTTGGCAAATTCTTCTACGGCCTGCACCGTCATCTCCCCGATCTGCGCATCACTCTTTCCCTTCACGTCCAGGCCGAAGGCTTCGGCCACCTGCCGGTATCGGGGAGCGCTGACCGGCAGGTTGAAGCGCATGCCGTGAGCCAGAAGGATGGAATTCGCCAGCCCGTGGTGAAGCCCGTACATTCCCCCCAGGGCATGGGCCATTCCGTGCACGCAGCCCACCAGGGCGTTCTGGAAGGCCATTCCCCCCATGGTCGAAGCGATGGCCAGCATCCCCCGGGCCTCCACGTCATCGGGCTTCTGCAGACTGACGGGCAGATACTGAACGACGAGCCGGATGGCCTGGTAAGCCAGGGCGTCGGAAATCGGCTCGTAGAAGCGGGCATGAAAACTCTCAATGCCGTGAGACATGGCATCCATGGCCGTGGCCGCGGTCATCCGAGGGGGAAGGCTGACCGTAAGCAAGGGATCCAGGATCGCCACCGGAGGGATCAGGCCAGGGTCGGACAGCAGTCTTTTCTCTCTGGCCTCGTGATCCTTGACGGTGGCAAACATGGTCACTTCGCTGGCCGTCCCGGAAGTGGTGGGAACGGCAATGTGGGGGACGATGGGCTCCCCGATCTTCCCGATGCCCACGAATTCCCGCAGGTCCTCTTTCCCTTTTTTGGCCAGGACGCCGATACCCTTGGCCGTATCCATGGAGGATCCGCCCCCGATGGAGATGAGGCCGTCCGCGCCCTTTTCCCGGAAAACCCCGGCCCCCCGGCTGACCACCTGCAGGGAGGAGTCCGGAATGGCTTCCCCGAAGAGTCCGGCAGCCCGGTCACCCAAGGTTTCCATCAGGGTCTTTACCATGGGGCTGTCTTTCAGGGTCCCGTCCGTGACCACCAGCGCCTTTTTCATCCCCAGGCCGTCCATCTCTTTGACCGCTTCTTGGAGAGAGCCGGCCCCGAAGACGATCCGGGTGGGAACGTGAAAATTGAAGGTGAAACGGTCTTTGTAGGTCATGATTCCCGCTCCAGGTCAGGGTCTAAGATCTCCACGAGCTCGATGAGATCCTTATTAATGGCCAAATAGGCCTTCGGAGAAGCAAAATCTTTTGATTCCACATCGGTCAGGCTGATAAACTGGCGCTCGTCGTTCATCACGTCGGAAATCCGGGTGTGGTCCTTCGGCAGATAAATGGTTCCCGTATAGGACGAACCAACCGTCTTGATCCAGGCCCTGACTTTTTTGAATTGAGGCTTTTTTCCCTTCATGCCCTTTTCCTCCGGGGGCTGCAGGCCTCGGGCCATCTTGTAACTCATCATAATTAAAGGAATATGCCCTTGTCAAGAAATATGTAGGGGGGGGGCTTAGCCCGGACCTGTCCTGAATCATTGGATTCTTTCCGGTGACCGTTTAAAATGAGGTAAGATAAGACATGCCGGGGAGGTTCCGCGAAGCGATCATGGATTCGCCCCGGGGGTTCCAAAAAATTTGACTTTTCCGCTGCAGGGGAATAGTCTTATTAGTTAGGTTAGTCTATTGGAGGTGTGATTTGTTTTTTAAGAACCAGACCAGCGGCAAATTTACCGAAGCAGAAATCGTCTGGTTAATGAACGCTCTGACTCCCGGGGACTGCAAGTCCTGTATCTGGCAAGACAAGGAAGAAGATAAATTCCAGTGTTTCCCCAATGGGAATTCACCCTGCAAGGCCTTTGCCGATAAGGTATTTTACGGATTGGAGAAATCAGGTCTAATCTAAGGGATATTCGCCCTTCCCCCTCTTCGGTTTTTCTTCCCCCCGATTCTTCCTCAGACCCCCTTTCGCCGACCGGATTCGCGGGGTATAATCTTTTATCTTTCCTCCCCGGAGAGGTCTGACATGGAAAACAAAGCCATCGCGGACGTTTTCACGGAAATCGCCGACACCCTGGAAATTCAGGGGGAAAACCCTTTTCGCGTCCGTTCCTACCGCAATGCCGCCCGGACCATCGGGGATATGAGCCAGAGCCTGGAGGCCCTGGTCAGGGCCGGGGAAAACCTGGAAGAGATCCCGGGCATCGGCAAGTCGATCAACGAAAAGATCCGGGAGCTTCTGGCCACCGGAAAGTCTCATTTTCTCGAGGAGCTTCGCTCCCAAATCCCCCCGAGCCTGACGGAGCTCCTGAAGCTGGAAGGCCTGGGCCCCAAAAAGGTAAAAGTCCTCTACGACGAACTGAACGTGGACTCCGTCGACCGTCTGGAGAAGGCCGCCCAGGCCGGGCGCCTGCGGAATCTCCCGGGCATGGGTTTGAAGACCGAAGAGAAAATTCTGAAATCCATCGAGCACTACCGCGCGGGCATGGGCCGCTTCAAGCTCTCCGTGGGATTCCAGTATGCGGAGGCCCTGCTTCGCCACCTGAAAGGGGTGGCCGGGGTCAAGCGCCTCGACCCGGCGGGAAGCTTCCGCCGTCGGAGGGAAACCATCGGCGACCTGGACATTCTGGCCATCTGCGGCAAAGGATGCAAGGTGATGGACCGGTTCGCCGGTTACGGGGACGTGGCCGAGGTGCTGGCCAGGGGGGAAACCAAGTCCAGCGTCCGGCTGAAATGCGGACTCCAGGTGGACCTGCGCGTATTGGAGGATGAGAGCTACGGCGCGGCCCTGCACTATTTTACGGGGTCCAAGGCCCACAATGTGGCCATCCGGGAGCGGGCCAAGGAAAAGGGCCTGAAGGTCAGCGAGTATGGAGTTTTCCGGGCCAAGGATGAGAAGCGGTTGAGTGGGGCCGAAGAGGTGGACGTCTTCAAGGCCGTGGGGCTTCCCCTGATTCCCCCGGAGCTGCGGGAAGACAGGGGGGAAATCCAGGCCGCCGAGAAGGGAACGCTCCCTCACCTGATCGAGTTGCCGGACATCCGCGGGGACTTGCAGATGCACACCACCGCCTCCGACGGGAAGAACTCCATCCTGGAGATGGCCCGCAAGGCCAAGGAGATGGGCTATGCTTACATCGCCATCACCGACCACTCCAAAGCGGTGCGGGTGGCTGGGGGGATGGATGAAAAGCAGCTGGCCAAGCACCTGAAGGAAATTGAAAAGGCCAACGGCCAGATTTCGGGTGTCCGGATTCTCAAGGGGGTCGAAGTCGACATTCTTCCCGATGGAAGCCTGGACCTTAAGGATGATATATTGGAGGAGTGCGAGGTGGTCCTGGCTTCGGTTCACTCCCGCTTCAACATGGAAGAGGAAGAGATGACCCGGCGGGTGATCAAAGCCATCAAAAATCCGAACGTGAAAATCCTGGCCCACCCCACGGGACGGCTGATCCTGGAGAGGGAGCCTTTCAAGATCAACCTCCAGGAAGTCATCCAGGCAGCCATCGATCAGGGGGTCGCCGTGGAAATCAACGCCTACCCGGACCGCCTGGACTTGAAGGACGTGGATGCCCGGATGGCCAGGGACCTGGGGGCCAGGCTGGCCATCAACACGGATGCCCACAGCGCCCCGCAGCTGGAGATGATGAAGTTCGGGGTCTTCACCGCCCGCCGGGGCTGGATCGAGGCCAAGGATGTGATCAATACCCTGCCGCTGGAAGGACTCTTAAGGATACTGAGGTAGATCGGGGGACGCGGGGAAAAGACAAGACGCGGAGATGGGGAGACACGGAATAGATGACGCGGAGACGCGGAGACGCGGAGATGGGGAGACGCGGAGTAAAGACAAGACACCATGTCACTCTGTCACCGCGTCCATAAACAACAGGGGGTATGGGGAATGAAAACTTGGAAAAATCTGATGATCTTTGGGTTGGCTGTGGCATTCATTTTGGGGACGTCAGTCCCCGGGATAGCCAACGGAAAAATCATGGTCTACTCTCCCTGGAAGGACGAAATCATGCAGAAGTTCGGGGAGATGTTTTCGAAAGAGACCGGTATCAAGTTGGAATCGATTAACATTTCCACGGGGGAAATCCATGCCCGGGTGAAAGGGGAGAAGGCTCGTCCCCAGGCAGACATCTGGCATTCCGTTCGGGCCGAACTCCTGGATAAAGCCGGGGAGGAAGGGCTGATCGCTTCCTATAAACCGGCGAATGCCAAATTGCTTCTTCCTCCGTACGCCTATCCCAACGAGCCGGCCTTCACCGGAACGACCATGTACCCCCTGGTCGTGGGGTACAACGTAAACGCCCTGAAAAAGATGGGGGTCGAGCCGCCCAAGACCTATGAAGACCTCCTGAACCCCCGGTGGAAGGACAAGATCATCATGCCCCACCCCGCGGCCAGCGGCACCGGCTACGCTTTCCTGGTTACGGCGATCCAGCTCTTCCGCGAAAAAGGGGAAACGGGAATCCAGTCCAAGAAGGGATGGGATTATCTGATCAAACTTAACCAGAATATGTCCCAGTATACCCGCAGCGGGAGTGCGCCGGCAAAACTGGTGGCCACCGGGGAGTATCCCCTCTGCATTACCTTCTATGACCGGGTCTTCCAGCTCGCCGGCGAGGGGTATCCCATCGCCTTCACCACCCCCAGTCCGACCTTTGCCGAGCCTTCCTGCACGGCCATCGTCGCCAACGCCCCCCATATGGATGGGGCCAAGAAGTTCATGGAGTTCATCCTTTCCAAGAACGCCCAGGAACTGGCGGTCACCCTGGGCAACTATTCCGTCCGCCCCGACGTGGCTCCCCCCAAAGGCGCCGTCCCGCTGAAAGACATCAAGGTATTCCAGGATGATTACAAATGGGGGTCCAAGCACAAAAAGGAACTCCTGAACGAATTCAACGCCAAGGTGGCCATGGGCAAAAAGACTACCCAATAGACGCGGGGAGGGTGAGACGCGGTGACGCGGAGATCGTTTTTTCACCCCGTCTCCGTGTCTCCGCGTCCCCCCATCACTTACTCTTCATGTCTCCCTGTGATTTAAAAATCTAGACACTCTAGGCACTCCGAACTCTAGGCAGTGTCCCATCTATGTCCCACTTGCGAAGAGAACCCGTCGCCCTCATCGTCACCCTCCTGACCTTCGGGGTCCTGCTTTACTTCGTCGCCTACCCCCTCTATGCCGTCTTCCGCGAGAGCGTGATGGATGACACCGGGAAATTCGTCGGGCTGGCCAACTATGTCAACTTCCTCACGAGCGAATATTTTCGGCAGGTCTTCTACAATACTCTCTTCACCGCCGGTGTGGCCACGGTGGGGGCAGTTCTGATCGGGCTGGTCTTTGCCTATGGCATGACCCGCATCGACCTTCCCTGGAAATGGCTTTTCATGATCACCGCCATTCTGCCCATGATCACCCCTCCCTTCATCAACGCCTTCTCCCTCATTCTCCTCCTGGGAAGAAACGGGGTCGTCAATGTTTTCCTGGAAAAGTGGCTGGGTTTCAAATTCGTGATCTACGGCTACCACGGGATCATTCTTTCGGAGATCCTCACCACCTTCCCCCTGGCTTACCTGATCATCTCCGCGGCTCTCAGCGGCCTGGACGGCACCCTGGAAGATTCGGCCCAGGACCTGGGGGCCAGGCCCCTGCGGGTTCTTTTCACGGTGACCCTCCCTTTGATCACCCCGGCCATCCTGACCGCCACCCTGATGGTCTTCATGAACAACCTCAGCGCTTTCGGAGCCCCTGCCCTGTTGGGAGGGGGGATCTCGGTGCTGGCTGTGGAATCCGTGGTCCAGATTTTGGGGGTTTCGGATTGGGGGATGGGAACGACCCTGAGCGTGGTCCTGCTGATTCCCTCTTTCCTCCTTTTCTACTTTCAGAACTGGTACCGCTCCAAGCGTTCCTACGTGACCATTACCGGGCAGCCGGCCCATACTGAGTTTCGCCAGACCCCCTGGAAGATCAAGGGCCCCATTTTCGCCGTCTGTCTTCTCCTGTCCGTGGTGATTCTGATTACTTACGTGGTCATCATCGTCGGAGGGTTCTCCAGGGTCTGGGGAGTGGACAGCTCTTTCACCCTGAATCATTACCGGCTCGTCTTCACCAATACCTTGCGGTCGATTACCAACAGCCTGGTTCTTTCTTCCATAGGCGCTCTCCTGGCGACGTTTCTGGGGCTGTTGACCGCTTACCTGGTGGTGCGCCAGGTTTTCTGGGGGCGGAGGCTTATGGATTTCCTGGGGACCCTCCCGTATGCCGTCCCCGGCACCATGATGGGGCTGGGATTTGTGATGGCCTTCAACAAGGCCCCCCTCATATTGACCGGAACCGCTTTTATCATTGTTCTGGATTACTGCATCCGGCGCATGCCTTTCGGCCTCCGTTCCGGGGTCTCCACCCTGAAGCAGATCGACGTGGCCATGGAAGAGGCCTCCGCCGACCTGGGGGCATCCTGGCTTACCACTTTCCGGAAGATCGTTCTGCCGCTGATGAAGCCGGCCTTCATCGCCGGGATTACCTTTGCCTTCATCCGGGCCATCACCGAGCTGACCTCGACGATTTTCCTGGTGACTCCCCGGTGGAGAGTGATGGCCGTGGACATCTACAACATGGTGGAATCCGGGGCTCTCGGCGGTGCGGCGGCCATGTCCACCCTGCTCATGGCCGTCGTCATCCTCCTCCTGGTGATCATCTATCGGGCCACGGGGGCCACGACGTCCATGTTCCGGATGTAAAGACTTTTCACCCCAGAGGCACAGAGAAAAGAAGATTTAAAATTGGACGCAGATGAACGCAGATAAACTCAGATGAAATCCAAAGGAAAACCATCTGAAATTGAATCTTGAGGCTAATGCGCAGCAACCTCCGGCCCAAAGAGGTGGTTTTTTGGGCATCGGCCGAATTCAGAAATCCCCCCTTCGCCCCCCTTTAAAAAAGGGGGGTTGGGGGGATTTCAGAGGATAGCTGACTCAAGAGAATTTCTTTTTCAGAATTTGAAGAGTTGGCAATTAAATGGCACAGATGAACACGGATAATACAATTATTCATAAAATCCACGAAGGGATTTTGGGTTCATTTGTTCATCCGTATCCGTGTTCATCCGTGTTCATCCGCGTCCCATTCGGTCTTTTGTCTTTAAGTCTTTTGCGAACATAAAATCTGTGTTTATCTGTGCCCTATGAAAATGAGGAAGCCATTCCATGTCCAATGAGGAAAAAGCAATTTCCGTGTCCCTTCGGGGAGTGACCAAGAGTTTCGGAAAGGGGGCCGGCCGGGTGACGGCGGTCAACGATTTCAATTTTGACTTTCCTCCCGGAAAACTCACCACCCTCCTGGGGCCCAGCGGTTGCGGGAAAACCACGGTCTTAAGGTGCATTGCCGGTTTCTATGAACCGGACCAGGGGGACATCCTCATCGGAGGGGAGAAGATCAATCATCTGCCCCCTTACGAAAGACCCACGGGAACGGTTTTCCAGCACTACGCCCTCTTCCCCCACATGACCGTCTATGAAAACGTGGCCTACGGCCTGAAGGTCAAGAAACTGCCGGAGAAGGCCGTCCGGGAGAAGGTGGCCCAGGGGCTGGCCCTTCTTCAGCTCTCCGGCATGGGAGACCGCAATCCCAACCAGCTCAGCGGCGGCCAGCAGCAGCGCGTGGCCATCGCCCGGGTGCTGGTGAACGAACCCAAGGTTCTCCTCTTCGACGAACCCCTGAGCAACCTGGACGCCAAGCTCCGGGTTTACATGCGGGGGGAGATCCGGGCCCTCCAGGAGCGGCTGGGAATCACCACCATCTACGTGACCCACGACCAGGAAGAAGCCATGTCCCTCTCTCATTCCATCGTGATCATGAACTCCGGCAAGATCGAGCAGTCGGGCACACCCTGGGAAATCTACCGTCACCCCCAGACGCCTTTCGTCGCCGAGTTCATCGGTACGACCAACTTTTTGAAAGGGCAGGTGTCCCGGGTTACCGATCACTCCATAAAGGTGAGCTTGCATGGATCGGAAATCTCCGCTGCCCGGGCGGGTGGCTTCGGCCCCGGGGATAAAGTCCTGATCGTCCTGCGGCCCGAGATGATCCGTTTTGCCGAAGAAGGAGACCAGGGAACTCTGCCCGGCAAGGTCCGGGAAGTATCCTTTCTCGGCTCCATGGCCCGTTATGTAGTGGAGATGGAGACGGGAGACCGCATCCAGGTGGATGAACCCAACCCCAAGAAGTTC
>Ga0315289_10002734_pt1 | contig 26950 bp, 12 predicted proteins | sample YL17G11_40_MG_FD_203452 | JGI IMG/M metagenome (GOLD analysis project Ga0315289, IMG submission 203452) | Sediment microbial communities from Yellowstone Lake, YNP, Wyoming, USA - YL17G11_40 | ecosystem: Environmental > Aquatic > Freshwater > Lake > Sediment | place: USA: Wyoming | collected...
ATCGACTCGAGCCTCGCGCAGGCCTCGGCCGCCGTCGGCCTCGCCGCGGGCGACGCGTGCCAGCACTCGCGGAGGAGCCTGAAGACCTCGGGCAGCTCGGGGAGGAGCGGCTCGACCTCGTTCGGGTCCGGTAGGGTGAGCCGGGCCCCCTGGGGCACCGAGGAGACGATGCGGAAGGCCGCGTCGTACATCAGGGGGTTGTTGTTGTTGTTGCCGTCGTTGTTGGTGGCGAGGTTTTTGTTGGGCTGGGCGAAAGAGGGAGCGGCAGTGGGGTTGCCGTTGGCGGAGGCGCCGCTGCCCGAAGCGATCGACTGCTGCAGCAGCAGCTGCTGCGACGCCGACGCCGGGGGCGGCTGCTCCCAGGGCACGCGCAGCGTGCACAGCTCGTAGAGCACCACCCCGAACGAGAACACGTCGCTGGGGGGGCCGTACGGCCGCCCCGCCAGCCTCTCCGGGGCGGCCCACTCGGGTGACGTGATCGCGCCCGAGTGCTGGACGAGGCCGAGGCTCCCGGCCCCGAACACGCGGCTCAGGTTGAAGTCGGCAACCTTCGCGGCCCAGTCGTGCCGGATCAGGCAGTTGGAGCTCTTCATATCCCGGTGGATGACGCGCTGGCTGTGCATCCACGCCAGCGCCGCGGCGACCTGCTGCGCGATCGACAGCCGCGTCGTCCACGAGTGGTAGAGCCGCCAGCCCGGGGAGGCCTTGGCCCGCGCCTGCTCGGGCGTCGTCGGCGGCAGGGCCCCCGACCTCACCCCCGAGGGCAGCCTCTCGACCCTTCGCGCGTACTCGAGCAGCTTGAAGAGGTTGCCCAGCCTGCAGAGCTCCATGAGGATGGCCAGGGTGACGCCGCGGCCAGTGCCGCCGGCGCTGCTCGCGGAGGCGAGGGCGCCGGCGGCAGCGGCGTTCTTCTTCTTCTTCTTCTTTCTGGAAGAGGGGACGTCGTAGCACGCCCCGAGGAACCGCACGATCGACGGGTGCATCGACAGCCTGCGCTGCAGGTCGACCTCCTCCTTGAACCGGCGCAGCACCGCCGGGTCTGGCGGCCCGTCCTCGGCGGCGAGCGTCATGACCTTGACGGCCACGGGCGCAAAGTGCCTCGTCGCCTCGTAGACCTGGCCGAACGAGCCCTGGCCGATCTTGCGGACCAGCGTGGGCCGCAGCGAGTCCCAGGAGACCTCCCAAAAAGGGTCCCCGTGCCAGGGGAGAGGGGGGTCGTCGTCGTCGTCGTCGGGGGCCTCTTCGTCGCCTTCGTCGAGGACGAGTCCTTGCTGTTCTCGTCGAGGGGGGACGTCGAGGGGCTCCTCTTGCTCCTCCTCCTCTTCGCCGTCGCCGTCGGTGTGTCGAGCCCCCCTCTCCCTGCTCGTCGAAGCGGAGCGCCAGTCGCCGCCGGCGGAGCGCTGCCCCGACCTCGAGCGGGAGCTGCTGCGGCCTCCTCCCTTGCGAGTCGCGGCGGCGGCGGCCACGGCGGCGACGGCGCCGCCGATGAGGCGCTCGTGCCAGGACTTGCGCGGCGGCCTCGCCTGCTGGAGCTGCTGCTCCTGCGACTGCTGCCTCGAAGGAACGCGCCCCCCGCGCTCCGCTCCCGCTTCTTCCTCTTCAGAGGCCACCGTCGTCGACAGAGAGCCGACCTGACGGGAAGAGGAGTGAGCCGCGGGGGTCTTAGCGAAAGCAGCGGTCGTCGTCCCCTTTTCCTCCTTTTTCTTCTTCTTCTCGTCTTCTTCTTCTTCTTCTTCACTTTCCTTGTCGTCGCCCCACCCCGCGATCGGCAGGTTCTGGGCAGCCTCGAAGGGCGACAACACGGGCTGCGGGAGCGGGGGACGAGGCGGCGGGGGAGGCTTCAGCTCCGCATCAGCCTGCTGCTGCTGCTTGTCCGTCCCCGCCTCCGAGGTGTGCCTCGTCAGAGCCAGCGGCCTGGGCATCCCGGACTCGCACGCCACGGCGTCCGCAGCGGCAGCAGCAGCCGCGGCGGTAACGACAGAATCAGGGCCTCGAGAATCGGAAGAAGACGCCAAGAAGGAAGCTGCAGAAGAACCAGGGGCGAGGACCGACGTGCCGCCGCCAGCGACGGCCACCTGCGCCGCGGCCTCCATCGCGGCGCGCTTGGCCTTGAGCGCCCTGCGGCAGCGTAGGATCGCGTTCACGAGCGAGTCGGCCGCTGAGCGCAGCATCGAGTACAGCCTCAGCGCGTTGGCGCCGCGGCCGAGGACGCTGACGTCGAGGTCGCGGACGAAGACGAGGGCGGCGGTCGCCTGCTCCTCGAGGAGCTCGAGCGCCCAGCACGCGAGCCGGCTCGTTGTTGCCGATGTATCGGCGGCGTCGTTGCCGTTGCCTCCGCGGTTGCCTGCCGCTGTCGGCCCCGCCGCGGAGCACAGGCGCGCGACCCTCCTGGCAGAGACGAACGCGAGGTCGTACATCGCGTCGGAGAGGCGCTCGGCGAGGGCCTCGATGCCCGGAGGAGGAGGTTGAGGCTGAGGGTGAGCGGAGGCAGAGGATCCTTTCTCCCTCCCGCTTCCACTTCCGCCAGCGTTTCCTTCGAGCGCGGCCGCGGCGGCGTGCTCCGCCGAGGCCAGCAGCGCGGTCAGGCACGAGGGGATCCACGCCTGAGCCTGTAAGTCCTCGTCTCTGGGGGCAGCCGCGGCAGCCGCGGCGCGGGCAGCGGCAGCGGCGAGCGTCGCCGCCGTCGAAGCATCGGCCGCGGCGGCCCTCTTGTTCTGCGAGGAAGAGCCGCCGCTGCCGCCGGTCCTCGGAGCACTCATGGCCGAGCTCTCGTTGTCGTCCCTTTCCCTCTCTCTGTCTCCTCCTCCTCCTCCTCCTCCGTCGGCGACGACAGAAGCCCAGGCCCGGCGAGGAGTCCCTCCCCTCGAGGTCGGGAGGGTGTGCGAGGAGTGGTCGTCGAGGTGGAGGTGGTGGTCGTCGTCGTCCGAGCTGATGTCCGACGTCGGAACAGACTCGACGACCGAGGTGGTGCCCCCAGTCGTCGTCGTGGTGGTGGTCGCGTTCTGCACCATGATTGCGTCCCTCCTCGCTGACGCGTTCTTGTCGCCGCAACTGTCCTCGAAGAGAGCGACGACGATGCCCCCCCTGCCAGATCCTTGCGCTCCCGTTCCTCTCGCTCCGCCGCCGCTCCGCTGCATCGCCGTCGCCGCCGCCGCCGCACCCAGAAACAGGACCAGCCAGTCGCGCGTCAGCTCGGCGCGCTGCTCGGGCCACGCGAGCAGCACGGCCTCGACGAGCTCTCCCGCTCCGGTCCACAGCGTCTGCACCGTCCTCGCCAGGACGGAGATCTCGTGCGCGGAGAGGTGCGGCGGCTGCCCCGCTTCTGCTCCTCCTCCTTCGCATGCCGCCGCCTCTCCGCCAGAGTCCCGCGGCGGGCGCAGCGCCGAGGGGGTCAGCAGCGTCGCCTGCGCTTCGCCCGCGGCGTCGAGAGCAGCGAGGGCTACTCGCGCGCACACGGCTCCCAGATCGGAGACGAGCCCCGCGATGTCAGAGGGCGGCACGGAGGCAGCAGCAGTCGCCGTCGCCGCCGTCGTCGAGGGAGCGAGGAGCTCGTCGCTGCCGCCACTTCCGCATCTTCCGCCGATGCCGCCGGTCACGGCAGTGGGCAGGCCGGTCCCTTCCTCGATAGAGGCCCCCCTGCGGCCCAAGGCCAACCGGTCGAGCCCCCGCAGCCTCGTCGCCAGGGCCGTCACGACGTCGATCGCGCGCGCCCCGGCCCTCAGCGCCCGGCGCGTGTCGGGGGACCCCGGGCTCAACCTTTGCAGCCCCTCGGCAACGGCGTCGCAGCAGAGCGAGGCCATGCCCGCTAATTCGGCCGCGACGCCCCGGACGATGTCGACGTAGGCCTGCACTCCCTCGGGGGGGCCGAACGAAGAGGAGGAGGAGGTTGCGGCGCTTGCAGCAGCTGCAGATACTGCTGGTGCCGTCGCTGCAGCTGGGGCGCCGCTGCCCGCGAAGGAAAGAAAAGTAGGGGAGCCGGGCAGGGAGCGAAGGGCCGTGGCGTCGCCGCTCGCGTCGTTCTCGGTGCCCTCGCTCGCGGCGGCGGCGGCACCTCCCCTGCTGCCCCCCCCTCTCCTCGCCACCACGCCCGAGAGCGCGCCGTGCTGCCTCAGGCTCGTCGCGATGTCCCTGGCCTCCGACAGCGCAAACTCGAGCCAGTCGAGCCGCTGCTCGCGGGCCGGCCACGTCGGCTCGGGCGGGGTCTGCCAGAAGATGAGCTGCTCGGTGAGGTCCTGCGCCCTCGACCTCGCTAGCGAGACCGCGAGCTCCCAGTCCTCGCGCGCGAAGTCCCCCTCAAGCAGCGACGAAAGCGAGGCGTGCCACTCGTGCCTCTCCCTCGCCACCGCGGCCCGGGCGTCGAGGGAGGGGGCGCGGTCCATGCGAGGGGCGATTGTGGGCGGAGGGGAGGTGGAAGAGGGGGCCGACGACGGGGGGAGGATGGGGCGCGGGAGCGACGGAGAAGCGACAGCGGGAGCGGAAGAAGAGGGAGGGTGCGGCGGCGGAGGCCGAGGCGGCGTCGACGCTTTCTCCTCTCCCGCTTCTTCTTCTTTCTCGTCGGCTACCTCTTCTTTTTGCTCCTTTTCGTCGACGTGGGCAACTCGCGGTGGCCCTCCACCTGCGGCGAGCATCGCCTCGAAGGGAGAGTGCCCGGCCCATGGAGCCAATTCCACTTCGTCGCCTGCTGCTGCATCGGCAGTCGCCGCTGCCGCCGCCGCCGCGACAGCCGGAACAGGCACGGCAACAGGCGAGGAGCTCGGGAGGCGGGTCAGCCTCTCGGCCTCTTCCTCGAGCCCGGCGATCGCTGCCGCGGCGGCGAACGGCGAGCTCCGGGCGATGGCTCTGGAGACGGGGCCTCGGCCGCCGCCGCTCCCTCCTCGCCCGCGGGCGGCGACTGGCGCCTCTCCTGCTGCTGCTCCTCTCCCTCTCCCGCCGCCTCCGTTGCTTCCTAGCGTCCCTCCGCCGCTGTCGCTGCTGTCGCTCCCTTCGAAGCCAACTCTCTGCTGCTGCTGCCGCTGCTGCTGCTGCCGCGAAGCAGAGGAGGAGAGAGGACGGCGCCTCCGACCTGCCCCCACGCCCGTCCCTGCTGCAGCCGCGACCGCCGCGGGAGAGGAAGGGGGCCTGCCGCCGCCCCTCTGGTGGTGGTGGTGGTGCCTCCGCCGGCCGCCCCCGGAGGAGGCGCGGGGTTCCCTCCGCGCGCCGTCGGCTGCAGCTGCCGCATCCCGCTCTTCTTCTCCTTCTTTTGCTCCCTCCTCTTCATCTGTTGACGCAGCGGCCGCGGCGGCGGCGGCGGCGGCCGCAGCAGCTAGGTTCATCGGCTCGATCCCCAAAACCTGCAGCGTCGTGTCGAGCTCCTTGAAGGCTCGCGCGTCGAGAAGTGCCCGCTGCCTGCCGTGCCGCGTCCTCCTCCGCTCTGACTTTTCGAGGGCGGCAGCTGCGGCAGTTCCCGGCTCAGGAGGGTGGTTGTGGTTGTTGTAGTGCGAGGAAGTGGAGGGCGCAATGTGCTGGTGGCGGGAGCGGCCTGTTTTTTTTGTGTTGTTGTTGTTGTTGGGGTTTTTGTTGGGGTTTTTCCGATTTCGGCGTCAGCAACGAGTTTCTAATTCCGCATCATCCCTCTTTTCTCTCTCTCAACTAGGGTCCCGATGGCGACAGTCAAACCCTCATTTATTACCCCCCTCTTACCCGTCGGGTGTCTACCCTGAGATTTCCGGGGAACTGGAGAGCCGTACTGGGCCGCGAGAACCTCGGCGCGCCTTGTCACGCGGTCGGTGAAGTTGTCTTCGTCGTCGTCGTCGCCCATCGTCGTCACACCTCCTCGAGTCCTGCTCCGGTCTCTGCTCGCCGCCGTCGTGATTGGGGGCATGCCGGTCCCAGCCTGGTCGGCGGAGCCTCGCAGCCCCTGTTGAGACATCGCTCCGCTCTCGGGAAAGAATCAGGCGCCTTAAGAGAGGGGAAAAGGCGAGCGCCTCACTCTCTGTTTCCTTTTCAATTGTGAATAAAAAAAGAGCGTTTTTTTTTCTTCCTCTCGCACGTTGTCCTCGCCATCGACCCTCTCTTTCTCTCTCCGTTCTCTCTCCCGACCACCTCCGTCCGTCTGTAGATGCTATTGGGGATAGAAGCTCCAGCTTTTACTACAAAGCTTAAAAAACAGCGAACATACGTGATCATTTCTTCCAAATCTCAAATCCTCTCAGCGACCAGCCTGAGCTTCTGCACGCAGACATGCTCCCCTCCGCCCGCAGCGACCTCGACCGCGCCGCTCGCCGCGACCGCGGGCTCGACGCACAGCATCTGCCTGAACTCGTCGTCGCCGAAGTCGGCCATGCCCTTCGCCTTCGAGATCCAGGGGTTCCAGACCACGGCGTCGGGGAGGTTGACTGTCTCGAGGGAGATGGAGTGGCCCGGAGATAAAGAAGAAGATGCATCACCGTCAACGATCCTGATCGCGCCGTCCGACGGCACCGCGGCGTAGATTCGGTCGACCTCTTCCTGGAACTTGACGGCGTCTTCTTCTTCCTGCTTCTCTTTCCTCCCGTCGAGCGAGTCCAGGTACTTGCACCCCTTGATCCCTTCGACCCTCGCTTGCGAGATGTCAGAGACTCGGAAGTAGGTGTGTAAAGCAGTCGTGAAAGTAAAAGAAGTCTCGCCCGTGTTTTTCACGGCGAGGCTCTGTACGAGCTGCCTGCCTTCGTCGGCGACGCGAACGGTGACCCGGAGCTCGAAAGGGTGCGGGAAATCATCGTGCGATTTCCCGTCGTGCTTCAGGAGGAGCGTCACCTGGTCGGGCGAGGAGCTCGAGCTGGGCTCCAACTCAAAGGCCGCGTTGCGGGCGAAGCCGTGCTGCTGCTTGAGCGGGCCCATGTCCCCAAACTGCGGGAAGCAAAGGGGAATGCCTCCCCGGATGGCCTTTGGAGGCTTGAAGATCGCGTCCTTGGAGACGAAGAGGAGCTCCTTGCCGCTCGGGGAGGTCCAGGAGGTGACGTGCGCTCCGTGGAGGTAGACGGTGGCGGAGGATTTCTGATTTTTTTTGTTTATTTGGAAGAGTTTTTTTTTCCCCCCATCTGATCGATCGATGCCTTTTCTTTCTCTTCCTCCTTGTATCCCAGCGCTTCTTCTTTACCTCGGGCCCGCGAAGCACCACACGCTCGAGGCCGTGCTCGTCCTTGGAGATTTGAGCCATCGTGAATTGATCGAGTTTGAGAGAAAGAGAGAGCGCTCGAAGAGAAAAGCTTGCAGGAGAGCTAGACAAAAAGAAAAAGCAACACTGTTGCAGTGAAGAGAAAAAAACGGAGAGCGAGCGTCGGAGTCAAAATTCATCAAGTTCGGTTCCTCTATCAGCACGAGGGAGAGAGTCCTCCGCGCGGGCGTCTCTTTTCTTTTCTTGCCTGCCGGAAGGTCCTGCTGATCAGGAGTCTCTCGTGGCCTCTCAGAAGATCACAAGGGATCTCACCAGAGCAGCTCCCTCTCTTTCCTCCTTGAGAAGCAAGAAAGACATTTCTGATGATGGAATCCCCTCGGGAGCTCGCCGAGGCCGTCGACGCAGCTCTGGCGGGCCTCGGCTGCAACGTGGCCGAGCTTCGCGCCGCGCTCAACAGGGCGAGGAAAGGCATGCTCGACCTGCTCCGCGTGCCGGTGAGTTGACTCTGGGCAACGAAGCAGTAGCTGCGGAGGCAGAAGAAGAAGAGGGAGAGTGCCTCTGAAATCAATCGCCGTCCTCCTTTGCCATCGATGCTCACCCTCTCTCTCTTCCTTCTCTCTCTCCCTTCTCTTCCTCCAACCTCTCTTCCTTGTCATTTCACAGCCTCCAAGTGCCTCCTCGAGGCAAGAGATCGCAACCATGCACCCTCAGACGCCGATAGGAAGGGTCAGGCTCGACGCCGGGGACGTGCAGCAGGTAAATTTGGATTGTTTTTTTTCTTCTCTTGCTCCCTCTCTTTCTCTTTCTCTCTCTCTCCCTCTCTCTCTCTCTCTTCCAACCTTTGGCTCACCTCCTCCCGCCTCCTCCACCAAAACACCACCCCCCCCAGGTCTACCTCCTCTCTGACGCCCTGCACCTCGACGAGGTCTCGGCCCTGCTCGCCCTCGTCACGGCCCACGACGAGCGCGGCTCCGCCACCGCGGAGGCCGCGGCGGGCGTCTTCTTCGACGAGCGCGCCGCCGTGGCGCGGACGCTCCACGCGCTGCTGTCCGCCGCGGCCGTGCCCTCGGACGCCACGCCGACGGCCGTGGCCGCGGTCGCGGCCGCGTTCGTGCGGGACCTGCTGGCCGTGACCGCCGAGGAAGGAGAGGCGGGAGGGAAGAGGGGGACGCGGTGCGCTCTGATCAAGAGGCTGGTCGAGGTCGTCGACGACGCGAGCCTCGAGCCCGAGGAGGAGGACGAGGGAGGAATGGCCGCTGTTCTGCCTGCCGTGCCTTCCTCGGCGACGCTCCCTGCCGCTCTTGGAGGCGCCGTCGTCGCAGCGGCTGCCGCCTCTGCTTCTCAGCAGCGGCAGCAGCAGCAGCAGCAGCAGCAGCCGCGACGAGCCCCCTCGCTGCTCTCGCTCGTCGTCGACGCGCGCGGCTGCGAGGTCGACCGCCGCTCGCTGGTCGCCGCCGAGCGCGCCACGCTCTGCGAGTGCCTGCTATTCGCGGTCAGGCTGCGGCGGACGCTGTGCCCGGCAGATGCCGCGGCGGTCGTAGACCTGGCGAGGGTCACGGCGCTGCGGGCGCGGTTTGCTCGGCGGCAGCAGCAGCTGCAGCAGGGGCAGCAGGCGCAGGGGCAGGGGCAGCTCCAGCAGCAGCAGAGGCAGAGGGGAGGAGGAGGCAACGGCGGGCAGCAGCTATTATCTCTCGAAGGAGGAGACGCGCCTTCGGGCCCGCTGCCTGCCCCGGCGGCTGTGACGCTCCAGCACGCGCACGTCGCCGCCCTGGCCGCCGTCGCGGCGCTGCTCCCCTCGGCAGCCGCAGCGCCGCTTTCCGCAGCAGGAGGAGCGGGAGCAGGGGGCAACGGCGACGAGCACGAGACGAGCGCCGCGGCCGCAGCGGCAGCTTCCGCAGCGGCAGCAGAGGACGACGCCGCGCTCTCCGCGCTCGCCTCCGACGCCGCCCTCTCGGCAAAGCTCGACGCCTCTGCCGCTGCCGGTGGTGGTGGTGCGGCATCAGCCGCTGCTGCTTCGCCGCCGCCGCCATTCAGCATGCTCTCTCCGCACTCGCAGTACCACCACTCCTCTCATCCTCCCCCCTCGACTTCCACCGACGACGAGAGCCTCGCCGCGATCCTGCGCGTATCGTGGGGCGCCCTGCTCTCGCTTCACGGGCCCGCGACGGCCTCGGCGAGGGAGCGGGCCGACGCCGCCGTCTCTTCAGGGCTCGAGGCGGGGGCCCTGCGCTCGCTTGCTGGGCTGCTGCGGTCGCCCGAGCTGGCCGCGGACGCGGCCCCCTCGGCGAGGAGGGCAGGCGCCGCCGCGGCCCACGACGCGCTGGCCGCGCTGCTCGAGTCAGACGCCGGGAGGGACGCCGTGTCGGACCTGGCGGCGCGCTCGTCGGAGCGGGCCGCGCTCGCGGCCGAGGCCGAGGAGGCCGCGGCCGCGGCGGCGGCGCGGGAGGCCGAGCAGGCCTCCGCCGCCGCCGCCGGGCTCTACTTGCCGGGCGACGGCTTCGGCGGCACTGCTGCTTCCGCCGCGGCGACCCCCTTCGCCTCCTCCTCCTCTGCTTTCGACCAGGGAGACTTCGCGGACCCGGCGCCCGACGCCGACGGGCTCGAACACGTCCTCGACCTGCTCGCGGCCTGCCTGTCCACGGCGCCCGAGCTCTGGCTCGACGGCGGCCTCAGGGCCGGCGTCGTCGCCGAGTTTCTGGAGTATTGCGCGTCGCACCCGGTGCTGTGCGAGGCGCCCGAGGCGCTCGCGGCCTACACGCGCGTGCTCTGCTCCGTGGCCCGCGGCGGGGCCGGAGGGGCGGCCGCCGTGCTGAACCAGCTTCGGAGCGGCAGTGGAGGAGCGGGAGGGGGCTCGGCGGCGGCCGTGAGCTGGCGGCAGGGCTTCGGGGCGATGATCGCCTACTGCGAGCGGTACAGCGGTCCCTCCTCGGCCTCGGCCTCTGCCGCTGCGGCAGAGGCAGCCGCTGCGAATGCCGTGAATGCCGTGAATGCCGCGTTGCTCTATGGCGGAGGTTCCTCGGTCGACATCTACGGGAACCCGATCCCCAACCAGCAGCTGCTGCAGCAGCAGCAGCAAGCAAACGCCCCCTCGACGACGACCCAACCTTCGGAGCTCGCCGTCCCCGACTCCGACGCCGAGGGCATGGCGGCCTACGCCCGCCTCGCCGCGGCCGTCCTGCGCTCGGCCCCGCGCTCCGAGGCCGCGGCCTGGCGCGCCGCGCTCGAGGCCGAGGCCGGCGGCGTGCCGCTCGCCGAGCTCGCGCTGCAGCTAATGTGCCACCCCGTACCGCAGCACCTCAAGGCGGCCCTGGACGGCCTGCTCGAGGCTCTGGCGCGGGAGCCCGGGGCGGCCTTGCCGCTGCTGGACCGCCTGGCGCTGGTGCTGCTGGCGCCGAGGGACGGCGGCCGGGGCGGGGGCGGGGGCGGCGGCGGAGGCGCCGCTGCCGCTCTCGCGCCGGCGACGTTCGGATACCTCTCCGACCTCGCCTCTTTGCCTCGACAGAACGGCGGCGGCGGCGCTGGAGGGAACTCTTCGTCTTCTATGCCCCGCTACGACGTCTCCTACCAGCTCTCCGAGGTCGAGGCCCGCTCAGAGGACTACTGCGAGACGCTGGCGCTGGTCAGGCTGCTGACGACGGCGCTGCGCCGCGCCGCGGCCGCGACCGCGAGCGCCGCGGGCGGCGGCGGCTGCGGGACCGGAGGAGGAGGAGCAGCAGCTTCGGCTTCGCCCTCGTCCTCCGCCTCGTCCTTCCTGCCCGACGGCGGCGTCCACTACGCCCACCTCGCCTCCTTCGTGCGCCGCGACGTCCTCGGCACCGTGCTCGTCCGCGGCTTCGCCGACCAGGCGCAGCGGTGGAGGCTGGCCTCAGCGGCGCTCGACCATGCGGCCGAGTGGCTGGCGCTGGCGCGGGGGAACCCGTCGGCGGCGCTCGACGCGCGGAGGTGGGCGAGCGGGAGCAGACAGCAGCAGGGGCAGCAGCAGCAGGGGCAGCAAGGGTTTGCGAGCGACGCGGCGAACGCGATGGCCCTCTACGGGGCGGCAGCGGGAGCAGCAGCAGCAGGGACCCGCTTCTCGGCCCCTTCTTCGACAGGCCCGCTGCCGCCGGCGCTCGAGACGATGCTCGACCTCCTGTCCGAGGGGGAGGCCTTCCGCGTCGCCCTCGCCGTGCTGGCTCCCGGGGCCGATGCCCTGGCCGCGGAGGCGCGCGCGCGCGTCGCCGTCGGGGCCGCCCGCGAGCGCGCCGTGCGCTCCGCGCTGCGGCTACTGCGGCTGGGGCTGCAGCTCGACGTCGCGGCGTTGGCGGCCGCGCGCGCGGCCGGGCTCCTCGGCGGCGGCGGCGGCGGCGGAGGAGGAGCACGGGCATCGAGCTCTTCCTCTTCTTCCTCCTCTTCTATCTACCAGCCTCTCGACAGGGCCCTCCGCCGCGAGCTCTGGCGCGTGCCCGCCCTGCTCGACTATTGCCGCTACGCGCCCGACCCCGGGATCCAAGCCGAGGCCCTCAGGCTCGCGCGGGAGCTGTCGCCGAGGCTGCGGGGCCCGGCCGCCGTCGACGCCCTGTTGCAGGCCGGCGCCGTCGGTCTCTTGCAGCAGCAGCAGCAGCAGCAGCAGGTTTTCCAGCAGCAGCAGCATCAGCAGTACTACTACCAGCAGCAGCAGGGAGGAGGCTCCCAGCCAGGCATGCCTCCCCTCCCTCCGTCGCCGTGTGCGCCCCGGACGCCTACGCCCCCCGCAGACAGGGTCCGCGACGGCTTCGCCGCGTGCCTGACCGACGGGCTCTTCGGAGCCGGAGCCAGGCCCCGCGCCGTGGAGGACCTGTGGTGGTGGGACGACGGCGGGAGCGACAACGGCGGCTGGGGCTCGGACGATGACGAGCAGAAGGCTTGCGACGAAAACGACGATGACGGCGACGGCGGCGGCGACGGCAGGGGCGACGGCCCCTCGTCCTCTCGCTTCAGGTGCTCTCGCGACCCTCGGGCCCGCCTCGTCCTCGACGTCCTGCTCGACTCGGCGGGCGCGGATGCCTCTCTCTCTCCCTCTCTGGCCCACCTGCTGCTCGGGTACGACGTCAGGCGGGGCCCGGCGGGGCTCGCAGCCTCGACGCTCGACGCGCGGTTTGGCGGCGCCTGCGCGGCGCCGCTGCTCCGCGCGGCCCTGACCCCGGCTCTCAGCGACGCCGACCCGGAGGCGGCCGCCGCCGTGCTCGAGGTGTTTGTCAGGTTGGCGAGCTCTCCGGCGCCCTGGCGTGGGGGCAGCGGCGCCGGAGGCCCCGCGCGGGCGCTGCTGCGGCAGGCTCGCGTCGTCCCTCTGCGCCTGGCCGCGCTGGCTGCCGACGTCCGCGGCGGCGGCGGCGGCGGCGGAGGAAGCATCGAAGCTCGCACCGCGGCGCTGCTCTTGCGCCTTGCTGGGGAAGAGCTCCTGCGCGCGAGCGGCCCCGACGACCAGAAGAGCGCTTCTGCCGCTGCCGCCGCTGCTGCTGCGGTGGGCGCTTCTTCGAGGAAAGCTGCCGCCGCCGCCGCTGCTGCCGCCGCCGACGCGCACGGCGCGGCAAGCGCGACGGGAGCCGGAGGGGGAGCCGGTTCCCCTTCTCGCCGCTCTTCTACTTCCCTCCCCGCCTCTGCTGCTGCTGCTGCTGCTGACGACGAAGATGCCTCTGCGGGCGTCGACGACCTCGCAGCGGCGCTCCTGGACCGCGGGACGGGACTCGGGGAGAGCAGCAACGAGGGCGCCGCGGCCCCTGCCTCTTCTCCTTCGACGGGCGAGCTCGCCGCTTCCGCGCTGCTCTCGCTGCTTTCGTCCGCAGCGATGGAGCCTCCCGTCCTGTTCTCCGGCTCTTCGATTTCTTCCTCGCACGCCATCAGGGAAGCAGGAGCGGCCCTGGGCGTCGAGGAGGTGCTCTCGGCGTGCTGCTCGACGACGGTGGTGGCGGCTCCTTCGGCTTCGGCCTCCGCGGCGGCGACCTCCTTTGCCGTCTTTGACGTCGCCGCCGTCGCGGCCGAGCTCGAGGCGAGGCTGAGCGACTTTGGGGCCGAAGCGGGAACCGCCGCGGCAGCGATGGCGACGGCAGCAGCAGCTGCTGCAGCTTCCGCTCCTTCCGCCACCTCTCGGGCCGCCTGCCGCGCCGCGCTCGAGTACGCCGCGGCGCACAACGCCTGGGCCGCGGCCACGGCCTCGGCCGGGGAGGTCGCGGCGGCCTGGGCGGGCGCCATCGGCCTGCTCTTCGGCCGGAGGTTTGGCGCCGTCTGCAGGGCCGCGGCGGCCGCCGAGGCGGGAGCCGCCTCTTCTCCTCCTTCTTCGGCGCTCTCCCCTCCCTTTTCGTCGAACGTCGACCCCGACGCCGGGGCCGCCCTGGCGGTCGAGCTCGCGAGCCGCGCCCTCCAGGCCGCCGCGGCGTGCCTGCCCCGGGACGCCGCGAGGGCGGCGCCGACGCTCGCGCGGGCGGCCCGCTCGCTGCTCTCCCGGGCCCGGGAGGTCTGCGCGCGCTCCGTTGGCGCCCCGGGAGAGGGCCCCTCGAGGGCGCGCTCGCCTGCGGTTCTCCGCGGGCTGCTCGCGGATGCCCTCGACGCGCTCAAAAGGGCACGCGGCGGAGGCGCTCCTGACGGAGGCAGCAGCCAGCAGCAGCAGCAGAGCCTCCAGAGGGGCAACGCCGCGGTGCGAGAGGCACTCCACGGCTGCCTCCTCGAGATCCTGCGCCTCGCCGCTCCGAGGGCCGCGAGCTCCTCCCTCTGCCCCTCTTCCTCTGCCGGCTCCGTGGCCGTCGCGGACGCCCTGGTGGCTTCGGCCCCGGGCGGGCCCGCGGCGGGCGCCGCGGCCAGGGACGCCGAGGAGAGGACCCAAGCCGCGATCGAAAGGGCGACTGCAGTGGCGCTCGCGGCGGCGCCCGGGCTCGTCGAGGGGCTGGCCGCCGACGCGCTCGCTTCTTCTGGTGGGAGCGGGAGCGGGTTTTCAAATTCCTCATCCTCCGCGCCAGCGAGGCTGACTGCGCTCGCTTTGCTCGCCGAGCTCCTGGCTCCCGCTGCTCGAGATGGAGGAGGAGGAGGAGACGCTTCTTCGTTTTACTATGGCGACGATGACGCGTCGGCCGCCGCGACAGCGCGACTGCAGATCGCGGCAGCCGTCGCGGCGAGCGGCCTCCCTTCGAGGCTCGCGAGCGCCCTCGCTTCCGTGCACCCCCTGGCCCTCGTCGCGGGAGGCGGCGTCGACGGGAGGGGCGGAGGCGGGAGCAGCAACAGCGGCGTCGTCGCGGCGCTCGAGGTCGAGGCCTCGCTCGCTCTGCTGCTGCGCCTCGCTCAGAGCGGCGGGGCCATCGCCGCCGGCGGGAGCTATGACTCCTCCTCTTCGTCGGCTTCCCTCTACGGCAGCGGCCTGAACGAGGCCGCCGCGGCCGCTTCCGCGGAGCTCAACGCCCTCTCTCGTTGCGCGGCGCTCGATCTCGAGCCCGAAGACCCCGTTGTCGGCACCGGGGGCGGAGGCCGCGGCTTTGGCGTCGGCAGAAGCGGCGGCGGAGGAGCGGCGGCAGCAGCTTCGTCTTCTTCCTTCGCAGCGGCCCCGAGGCCCGGGTCCGCGCGAGCGGCCCTCGCCCGCGTGCTCCCCCCGGCCCTGCGCCTCGTGCTCGTGAGGCTTCACGTCGGAAGCGGCAACGGCCGTCGCGGCCCTCCGAGGTCAACTGCGGCGGCGGCCACCACCGTCACCGCCGCGCCCGAGGTCGTCGCCGCGGCGGCGGCGTTCGTCGCGGCACACAGGGGCGCGCTCGTCCGCGTCCTGCTGGAAGCCGGGGCCCCCGCCGGGGCAGGCGGCTGGGAGCCCTCGCCGCAGGACCTCGACACGGCGTCTCTAGTGTTGAGCCTGCTGACGGCGCTGCGCGGGGCCTCTGCTGCTGCTTCGGCTGCCGCTTCTTCTCCGTCTTCTTCGGCGACGGCAGCGTTTGCTCCCCGGCTCGCCGCCGCCGCCTCCGAGGCGGAGCTCGACGCCCTCGCCTCCTTGCACGGCGCCGCGCCGGAGCTCCGCGCCGCCGCCCTGAGGCTCGCGGCTCGGTTCTTCCGCGTCGACGCGAGGTCCGACGCTCCCGGCCCGCTGAGGCTGGCTGCCGCGAGGGACGCGATCGGGAACGGAAGCGGCGGCGGAGGTGGACGAAGGGGAACGTCGAGCGGCACCGGCGGCGGCGGCGGCAACGCCCTCGCCCTCTTTGACGACAACTCTGCTTCCGCGGCTTCTAAAAAAGGCCCCTCCGCCGAGGAGCGACGCGCCCTTGACGCCCTGGCGGCCGCGGTCTTGCGCGTCAGGCTCGCCACGGCGAGGTTCGTGCTCGGGGAGTGCGCGGGCCACGGGCTCGTCTTGGCCGCCGCGCCCCCTCCGGCCGGCCTCGTGGCCGGCGGCGGCATCGGAGCGCGGGGGGGCCGGAACGCGGGGAGGCTGTCCCTGGTCTCCGTCAAGGACGCCCTGTTCCAGTGCGTCGAGAACCTGATGGCCGCGTCGGACGCGAGAGAGCGGGCGCTGGCTGCCGTGCGCGACGCGTCGGGCAGGGGCCGAGGCGCCGAGAACGACAGCGGACTCGGAGGAGGAGGATTTGCGGCGGCGGCGGCGGCGAATCTGCTCCCGTCGTCGAACAGCACCGCTTCCGCCGGCGTTTCCCCGGAGCTCCTCGCCGCGGCCTCTGCCGCTGACGCGGCGACGCGCAAGCTGCTGACGCTGGTCGAGGTGTGCCTCGGGACCGTCTACGTGTGCGTCGTCGGAGGAGGAAGCGGAGGAGGAGGAGCAGGAGCTGAAAGAGCGAGCGCGGCCGGGTCGAGGGCCGACCTCGCGCAGCTCGGCAGGCTCCTCTCCCCTGTGCTCGACGCCCTGGGCAGGGGCCCGCTGTCCTCCTCCGGGCGATCCCCCGCCGCGGGAGGAGCAGGAGCGGCGGCCGCGCCGTCGTCCTCCTTCATGGCGACGATGCGCGGCGGCGGCGCGTCGAGGGCCGAGGCACTCGCGGCGCTGGCGAGGAGGGTCGAGGTGGCCCTGTCCCCGTCGAGATAGAGAGAAGGAGTCATTAATGTGTTTTTTAATTTTTGGGACGAGATAATGGCTTTTTTACGGGGCAATATCGAAAGAAAGAGAGAGAGAGAGAGAGAGGAGAAAGAGGGTGGGAGAAAAGTTGAGAGAGGAAAAAAACAGAATTCATGAAAGAAACAAAAAAAATGGTTTTCATTTTTCATCCGTTTTTCGTTTTACTTTCTTTCCTCTCTTCTTTCTCTCTCTCTCTCTCTCTCTCTCTCTCTCTCTGATCAACGTTTTCTGTCTCTCTCTCTCTCAGATCAACGAGTTCTCTTTCTTTCGCTCTCTGTCTTCTTTTCTTACGCCCGCAACCAGTCCTCTGCAGACGACCGGACCTTGCCGTCTTTCGTCTGAGATCCTCCTCCGCTTCCACCATTGCCAAGCCTCAAGCTCTCCAGCCTCGAAGCGGCATCGGCGGCGGCGCTCGACGCCGCCGCCTTTCTCGCTTTCACCCTGGCGAGTTCGGCCTCGGCCTCCCTCGCCCTCCGCTTCGCAGACTCCACCTCGGAGGCAGCGTCGGCCCTGGCTCGCGCCGCTTCCAACCTCGCAGCAGAGAGCTCCCTGGCATCCTCGGCAGCGTCCCTCCTCGCGGCCGCCTCTCGGGCAGCCGCGGCGGAGGCCTCGGCCCTCGCTTCGCGGGCGTCGGCCGCCAGGCGCGCCGCGTCCTCGCCCTCGGCGGCGGCGGACAGGAGCTGCCGCTCGAGGCCGTCGATGGCGGCCCGCTCGCTCAGGAGCCTGGCGTTGGCCTCGGCCAGGGCGTCTTCCTTCTCTGCCAGGGCGGCTCGCAGGGAGGAGACGAGGGAGGGGTCGACCAGGTCGGACGCAGCAGCAGACGCCTTTGCCCTGGCCGCATCCACCGCAGACGACGCCGCGGCGGCGGCGGCCGCTCGGAGCCCCTCGGCCCTGTCCCCGGCGGCGAGCACCTCCTTGCGCAGCGCGCGGATCTCCTCCCCCCGGCTCGCGGATTGTGCTTCGGCGTCCAGGGCTCTCCGCTCGGCCTCGGCGGACCTCGCCTGCGCCTCCTGCGCCGCAGAGTGGGCCGCCTCCATGTTCCGCACCGCGGTCTCCGCCACGGCGGCGGCCTCGCCCGCGCGGCGCCGCTGCTTCTCGGCCTGCTGCTCCGCCTCGCGGGCGCGGGCCAGGGCCTCCTCCTCGGCGTCCCTGGCCGCCCTCAGCGCCGCGGCGTCGCGCGCGGCCGCCTTCTCCATCCCGCGCTCGGCTGCCTCGACCTTCGAGCGCTCGGCCTCCTCGGCCGCCCTCTCCAGGCGGCCCTCGGTCTCCCTCAGCAGCCTCGCGAGCCTGTCGGCCCTCGCGTCGGCGCGCGCCCTCGCGGCCCGGGCCTCGTCCGCCTCGCGGCGGGCCGCCGAGGCGTCGTCGAGGGCGTCCGCGGCGCGGGCGCGGTGGACGGTCGCCGGGGTGGAAGGGGGAGGAGGGGCGGAGCGGAGAGCGGCAGGAGGGGCAGCGGGGCCGCTGCGGTTTTCGAGCCTCGCTTCGCTCTCGGCCGCCGCGGCCGCGGCCAGCAGCTCCTGCTTCCTCCGCAGCGCCCGCAGCTGCTCCTGCTGCGAGGAGAGCAGGGAAGCGGACTCGACGAGCCTCGCGTCGAGCTCCGCGCGGGCTCTCTCGGATTCCTGGAGCCTCTCCGAGAGGTCCTCGGCGAGGGCCGCGGCGCGCTCCGCCGCGGCCGTCGCCGGAGCCACCGCCGAGGCGGAGAGGGCGCCGACGCGCTCGCCTGCCGCGCTCGCCTGCTGCTCGGCGACCCTCGCCCGCGACAGCGCGCGCTCGAGGTCGGCCCGCAGAGTGTCCTCCCTGGCCAGGGCCTCGGCCTTGGCGGCCTCAAAGTCTTCCCTGGCCGCCGCAGCAGCCCGCAAGGCTGCCGCCTCGACGGCGCGCGAGACGGCGTCGCTCTGCTGCTGCTCGGCGTCGGCGCAGCTCCGCCGCAGCTCGTCCGTCGCCTGCGTCGCCTCCCTCCTCGCGGCCCTGGCCGACCCCTCCGCGCGCTGCCTGGCGGCCTCGGCCTGCGAGAGGCTCGCTGCGAGCGCAGAGCACCGCTCCTCGAGCTCCTGCATGGCGGCTTGCGAGAGTTCGAGCTCGGACCGGAGGGTTTCTTCCCTGGCGGCGCCCTCTTCCTTGGCGGCGGCGGCCGCCCTCGCGAGCCGCGCCTCCCTCCGCGAGGCGTCGGCGTCGCGGGCGTCGGCGTCCCTGCGGGCCTCCTCCGCCGCGGACCGCGCCGCGGCGACGTCCCTCGCGGCCACTGCGGCATCGCGCTCCCTGGCGGCGGCGGAGGCCTCCGCTGCGGCCACGGCGGCGGCCGCGCGGTTCCTCTCGTGCTCGGCCTCGGCCGCGGCGCGCTGCGCCCTCACCTCGGCCCTCGCGCCGCGCTCGAGCGCGGCCCTGACGGCGTCGGCGCTGACGGCCCGCGCCGAGGCGTCCCCGGCCCTCGCTTCGGCTGCTGCTGCCTTGGCCAGGGCTTCGGACTCCCTCTCGCGCGCCGAGGCGGCGTCTGCCCGGGCGAGGGCGAGCTCCTTCTCCGCCGCTTCCTTCGAGGCGCGCTGCGCCGAGGCCTCCGCCCTTGCAGCGTCCGCGTCGGCGAGGGCCGCGGCGGCCTTGGCCGTGGCTCCGGCTCCGGCCGCCGCCTGCGCCCGGGCGGCGTGGAGCTCCTTGCGGAGCTGCTCTGCCTCGAGGCGCAGGGAGCGCTCCACGGCGGCCGGGGTCGAGAGGTCGCTCTGCTGCTGCTGGTGCCGGGAGTGGAGAGGCGTCCGGGCCGCGGAGATCAAAGCAGCGTCGGGGGAGTCTTGGCCGGCTCCCCCTCCTCCGATCTTCGTCGACCAGGAGACGGAGAGCCTTTCTCCTCCTTCTGCTGCTCTTCCTCGCGCGATACGGGCCAGGGCCTCGGGCGTCGGCGTGTCCGCCGCGAGCGCGGCCGAGACGCGCGCGGCGGCGAGGTCGAGAGCGGATGAATAGGGCGTTGCGTCGGCCATGACCGGCGAGGGGGGCCTGTCGGTGAAGGAGAGTCTTCGGACGCCGTCTTCCCTCGCCGGAGTGGCGCCTGCGGCCGCTGCTCGGCGACCAGCGGCGGCGGCAGCAGCAGCGGCAGAGGCGGCGCTTCCGCCTCCGCCTCCCCTGAGGAGCGAGAAGCGGGCCGCCGTCGCCGCCGCTGAGGCCGGAGTCAAGCTCGAGTGCATCTGCTGCCTGCTCCTCCCGTCGGCCGCGGCCTTGGACGCCGAGGCGCTGAGCTCTCGGAGGCGCTCGACGGTGCCAGCGAGGGCGCGGGCCGCGGACTCGGGCTCTGTTGTTGTTGTTGTTGTTTGTTGTTGTCGGGTGTAGAAGAAAAGAGGCGGCAGTGAGGTGAGAGAGAAGCGGAAGCGAAGTGAGAGCGACGAACGACAGACGCGCCTTTGAAAGAGCTTTTCTTCCTCTCTCTCTCTCTCTCTCTCTCTCTCTCTCTCTCTCTCTCTCTCTCTCTCTCTCTGTCTCGACTCACCCACGGGCCGAGGCGTCATGTCTAAAAGAGACATGAAGACGAAGACGCAGTACCTGTCAGTTTACGAATTGGCCATTCGAGTGTGTGTGAAGAGAGCGAGAGAGGGCGTGAATTCATCTTTCTTTCAATTGCCTTTTTTTTTGAAGAGTCCGGTCGTCTTCTAGCATGCTTTTGACCTCGCAGAGCGGCCCGCTAATTTTTTAAGCTCTAATTTTCGATGCTGGGGGTTGCTTCGGACATCAACTCCACGAGACGACGAGGGGCGAGGAAATTAAAAGGAGCAAGAGCGTGAAGCCCCGAAGGTAAGCGCAAAAGGAGAAGAAGAGAATGGTTTCGCTCGACGTCGCCGCGAGCCGAGAGTCGCTGCGACCGATGTCGCAGCGCGAGTCTCTCTGGGACGGCGGTGCGGTTGCTCTCACCTTCAGGCTGGCGCTGCTAAGATGATAGAAGAGTTCAGGCAGAGGCGCACGGGGCGACGATTGGGACAGGTGGAATCGCGAAGAGCGGGAGACGAGACCGATGGTTCCGCTTCTTCTTCTGTCTTCTCGCGGCGGCGTCTTCGTCGAAACGATGCACGGCGGTGAGGGAATGCGGCGAGGACACTTTGTCCCCGTCATTTTTCTCCGGTTCTCGACTACAGCGCCGACGACGACCGACGGCTTGCTCTCGTCGATTGAGAGAACGTTTCCCTCTCTCTCTCTCCTCGGTTTCTCCTTCCTCGCTGCTTGCTCTATCTCGCGCTCTCGAGATGGGGGGAATCTCTGACGACGACGCTGTCGCTGCAGGGGCAGCAGCGCCAGCACGGCCCGCGAAGAAGCCGGCCTTCTCTGCCCGCCTGATGCAGATGAAGTTCATGCAGCGAGGGGCCGAGAGGAAAAACCTTGCCGCCGCGGCCGCCGCCGCTGCAAAGAAAGAGGAGGCGAAAGAGGAGGCGCCCAGCACCAGCAGCGGGCCGGCAGCCGCAGCAGCAGCCGCAGCAGCTGGAGGAGCTCCTCCTCGGCGGCGCTTTGTGCTCTTGCGAGAGGCCGAGCCGCGCCCGACCCCTGACGGCGGCGACGACGACGACGGCGGCGGAGACGAAGGAGGAGGAGGAGGAGGAGGCGTTCCTTCGACCTCGACTGCGATGATAACGGGCCCGCCGGCCCTGGGCCGCCTCTCGTTCAACGGCGCCAACAACGCCGTGGACAGGCTGCTCGCCGAGGCCGCGAGGGCCGCTGCGCTCGGGGGCGGAACCTCGGGAGAGGGGAAAGCTGTCGGCGACGAGGAGATGGTCGCTGCGCCGTTCGGACGAGGCGGGGGCGGGGGCGGAACCAGCTCTAGCAGCCCTGGCAGCAGGCGGAAGACCGCGGAGCATCGGAAGCCTCTGAAGCGTCCCGGGATCCTCGGAATCCTGCAAAGCAAGATCCAGAAGCCGGGCGGCGGCGGAGGGAGCAAGAAGAAGAAGAAGAAGAAGAACACAGGGTAGGGGAAGCAGCGGTGGTGGTGGTCTGTAACTAACAAAGGAAAACGAAACGAAAAAGGAAAAACCCTCTGGTCTCGTGGGTGCACGCCGCACCCACGAGAAAAAGAAAAAAGAAAGAAAAAAAGAAATCCACTTCCATCAGTCAAAACTCGAGACTCTCTCTCTCTCTCTCTGTTTCTCTGTCTTGGCGTCCCGGGCAGGGCCCCTGGCTCGATGCAATTGCAGCTGTCCTCTCCAGAGGGCAATGCGGCAGCATCTGGCGCAGCAGCAGCCGAGGCGAGGCGACGGCTGCTCTCCATCGGAGGAGAACAAACGCCGGTGACGACAAATGCGACCGAGACGACGACGACGACTGCGACCGGGACGACGTCGACTGCTGCTCGACCTCCGGCTGTCCCTCCTCGCCGCCCCGCTGCTGCTCGCACGAGGCCCACTTCTTCCTCGCGCCGCCCGCCGCCCCCTCCGCCCCCGCCCCCGCCCCCTCCTCTGGTCCTCGAGCTCCGAATCAAGGAGCTCCGGTCCCTCGTCGTGCCCTCGGGGCTCGTCTGCGTCGCCGTCCACGAGAGGAACAAAACGTCGAGCTCCCCGCCTTCTTCGACGCTGGCCGCCTCGGTCGCGACGTCGCCCTCCCCGGTCGTCAACGGCTCGGCGACCGTCGAGGCCTGGACCAGGCTGCTGCTCCCTCGGCATTCGAGCAGCAGCCTCTCCCCTCCCGGCTCTTCTTCTTCCTCTTCGGCGCGCGAGCGGCTGGAGATCGACCTCGCGGTGTGGCTGGTCAAGGGCGACGGCATCGCCGGCGGCGGCGTCCTGGGCGGGCTCGCTCGGGGCTTGAGCCTCGTCAAGAGGGTGATCGCCCCGAGCTCCGCTCCCGGCGCTTGCTCTTCCGCCGGCCGTGCTTCTACTGCTGAAGCTGCAGCTCCGCCTCCTGCCAGCACCCCTCCCGTGGAGATCTTCCTGGGGAGGGCGGCGCTCGATCTCCTCGGAGGGAACCAGAACGCGAACGGCACCGGCACTGGGAACGACAACCAAGGAGGTTCTGCTTCTGCTGCTGCTGCTGCTGCTGCTGCTGCTTCTCCTCCGCCTCCTATCGAGGAGGCCCGCTGGCACACCGCATGCCTCGAGCTGAGCTCCGAGGAAGCCGCAGCAGCAGCAACAGCGACAAGCAGCAGCCGCAACTCCAGATCGTCGTCGTCTTCTCCTTCTTCTTCTGCTACTGCTTCTCTATCTTCCTGCCGCCGCTCTCTCGGGGAGAGGAGGGAAGGGATGGCCGTCGCCGGGGACGATGCGACGGACATCTCCCTGCCGCCGCTGCAGGAGGTCTTGCACGGCGGTCGCGGCTTCGTCGTCGTCGAGTGGCGGCTGAGCTCGCTGGAGTCGGTAGCGAACGCGAGCGCGAGGGACTCGAGGGCCTCGGAGGTCGGCGGCGGTGGCGGAACCCCGCAGGAGCCACGCGGCCGCTCGCCGACCCCGTACCTCTCCTCGGCCTCCCCTCTCCAGCGCCACTACCGCATCCCTCCCTGGTTCGAGCTCGAGGTGCCCATCGCGAAGCTGAAGCGCAGCTCCCACAGCTACGCGCACGGCGGGTTTCTGGGTCTGGCGGCGTCGATGATGGCGGACGCGGAGTGGCGGGCGATCCTGGCCTCGGAGGACCCGGCGTCGGCGGCGAGGGCGGCGCCGCTGTGGGCCGCCGCGATGGCGAACAACAACAACGGGGTCATCGCTGCTTCTGCTGCTGCTTCTGCTATTGCTGCTGCTGTTTGTGCTGCTGCTGCTGCTCCGGGAGCTCCTCCTCCTGCTGCTGCTGCTGCAGCAGCAGCAAATCTGCCTCAGCAGCCCCTGCCTCCGCCGCCTTCGCAGCGGAGCCGCCTCGTTTCGGCGGCGGCGGAGCGCGCCCTTCTCTCGTCCCTGGAGAACTCACCCGTGCTGTGCGCGTTCGGCATGCAGCGATACGGATGCACGCTGCCCGGGGGATGCGGGGGAGCTTCGAGGAGGGAGACGGGGGACGGCGGCGGAGGGAAGAGGTCGGGGAGGAAGAGCGCCGCCGGAGCTCGATCGCTGAGCATCGGCGGCGGCGGCAACGGAGGAGGAGGAGGAGGCGCAAGGCCCTGGGCAGTCGCCGCCGCGGCAGCTACCAGAGCACGCGCGGGATCCCCGACGCCGCCCCCTTCCCCCTCCCCGGGGAGAGCGGACGGAGGAAACGACGGAGAAGAAGGCCCCTCCTCGCCGCCGCCCCTGCGCTCGACCGCCAACCGAAACCTCGTCGGCCTCGGCGGCGGCAGGAAAAGCATCGATTTGCCTCCGAGCCCCGTCTTCGCAAGCTCTAATGCCGTAAAGCTGCAGCAGCAGCACTTACTGCCAGTGTCGCCGTTCAGGCTCCAGGGGAGCGGTGGCGGCGAGGTGCGGCTCGCGCCGCTTCCCCCTCCGGCGACGTGCAGCTCGTCCTCGCCCCAAGCCCGCCCGCCAACAACACTAGGAGCTTCCTCTTCTTCCCCTTCGCAGCAGCTCCTGTCCCTGTCTTCCGGCCGCCCCGTCATCATCCGACCGCCCTCGCTCGTCGATCTCTCCGCGGCGAGAGCAGCAGGAGGGGGAGAAGAAGGAGGAGAAGAGGCCTCGGACAGCGATGCTGGGGGCTCGTCGTTCTTCTCGGCAAGGATCGCTCGCGTGCTGAGCGGCGCGATTTTCAGCCCCGCTGCGGCGGTGGAGGCGGCCGTCGCCGCCGCCGGGGCCGCGGTCGTCCCCGACGTCATCGCCGCTTCCTCTGTCCCTGCTTCTTCTTCTTCTTCTTCTTCTTCTCTCCTCCTCCCTGGATCTTCTTCTGCTTCTGCTTCTGCCTCTGCTTCTGCGGCGACTCCTCGCAGGATAGGCAGCGCCGGGGGCTTCCGCAGGGGGAGCACGGGGAGGCTGGTGCTCGCCGGCGAAGGGTTCGCCGAGGCCGGCGACGGCGTCGCCGCCGCCGGCGTCGGCGTCGGCGGCATCGGCGGCGCGATTTTGGAGGAGCCGCAGGACGCCGGGGGGCTCGAGTGGGGCGGGCCCTCGAGCGGCTCCTCCTCTTCCGATCCTTCCTCTTCCGATTCGGACACCCCCGTCGTCTTCCGGCGCCCGGGAGAGCCCCGGGCGAGGAGGGAGAGGAACGCGAGCCCGTCCGCTGCGCCCGCCGGCCGGATCCCCGAGGAGCGGGAGCAGGGGGAGGAAGAGAGGCCCGCGCCCGCGCCCGCGCCCGCGCCCGCTCCTCCCTCTCCCTCGTCGTCCTCCTCCGAGGGCGAGGACGACGAGCTCCACCACTCCGACGACGACGACGAGGAGGTCACGGGGGCCTGGCCAGAGTCGACTTCCCCGGGCGCGGCCAGGTACAGGCTCGCGTCGCACGAGGCTTCGGGCCTCGCGAGGCTGCGCGCCGCCGCGCTCGCCGCCAACGCCTCGAGCGCCGCCGCGACGGCGAGCGACGGCACCAACGGCGGCGGCGGCAGCGGCAACGGAAACGGCAGCGGAGCCCACACCGGCGGCGCTGCCGCTCCCGCCTCCGCTTCCGGCTTCACCACCCCCCTGGCGTCCGAGCGGTGGCGCCCCGGGCAGGTCAACCGCTACGGCTACGCGCCCTGCGGCCTCGAGTGGGACTGCTGGATCGACCCGGCCGCGCCGTCGGACCTCGGCGGCGCGTCGGTCGACCACGGCACGCCGGGGGCCCTGGTCGCGCAGGCGGTCGCGACGAGCCTGCCCTCGCTGGGCCTGGGCGCCGCCGTGGCGCGGGCCGCGGGGTCGCGGAGGATTCTGAGGGACGGGATTAGCCCGGCGGCGTGGCTGACGAGGTTCGGGAGGGCCGTGAACGCCGCGGTGTCGGGGGACCCGAGGAGGCCGCTGCCGCTGCTGGGGGGCGGCGGGAGCGGGGGCGCGAGTCGGGGCGGGGTGGGCTCCCCTCCCGCTGACGCTGCTCCTCTCTCTCCTTTCCCTGCTTCGCCTTCGTCGCCGCCGGCCGAGATCGGGTTCTCCTACCGCCTCAACGTGCGGGTCACCGCGGGGCGGGGCGCGATCTTCGCCGAGGCCGCCGCGGGGGGGGGAGGAGCAGCAGCAGCGGCAGCGGCAGCAGGAGGGTCTGGCAGCGCCGCCGCATCTCACGTGCCGCTGAGCACCAGGAGCGCAGCGAGGCTTTACGTCCGCCTCTCCGTCCGCGGCTCGACCCCTCTCCCGCGGCTTCGGACCCCGCCCGGGTCCGCGAGGGGCGCCGGCGCGGCGGAGAACGCCCGCGTCTCCTGGCTGGGGCCCGCCCTGTCGCTGTGGCCGCTGGCCGCGCCGCTGGCCGGGGCCTCGCTCCGGATCGAGGTGCGGCGCCGTGGCTCCTCGGTCGCCGCGAGCGCGGCCGGCGGCGGGGACGCGAGGCTGGGGTCCGCCGAGCTGTCGCTGTCGCCGGCGCTGGTTGTGCGTCCTGGAGAGGCCCCGCCGGAGTCGCAGTGGATCAGTTTGGAGTCGAAGGAGGCGAAGGAGGCGAAGAAGAAGAAGAAGGAGGAGAAGAAGATGAGGGAGCGGAAGGAGAAAGGAGGGGGAGGAAACCAAGCCGGCGGCGACCACTCCGACGACGACGAAGAAGAAGAAGAAGAAGGGGAGGAGGAAGAGGGAGGAAACGCTGCGAAGAGCCACGGCGAGGACGATGATGGCGGCGACGGCGACGACAACTCCGTCGCTGGGGGAGAACCCGCACTCGACCTCCGAGGGCGCGCCTCTGCCGAGGGCGCGCCTCTGCTCGGAGCCTCCGCCGGCGGCGGTGGCGGCGACGGCGGCCTCTCTTCCTCAGAGCTCCGGCAGCGCCGCCGCGGCGACGACGGCGGCGAAAGCTCCAGGCTCCTCTCTCAGCCCCGCTCCCCTTCCCCGGAGCCGCGCTCCTCCTCCTCCAGACAGCTCCGCCGCTTCGACGAGTTTGGCTTCGAGCTGGACGACGAGGGCGGGGACGTCGTCGTCGGCGGCGGAGAAGGAGAAGACGGGGAGGAAGAGTTGGACTATGACGACGACGACGGCGACGAGGGCGGGGGCAGAGACTCTGACGGCGACTCCGACGGGGGCGAGGGCGACGGCCCCGGGCCCTCCTCCGCCGGCCGAGCCCCTTCCTCCTACTACGAAGCCCCGACGCGAGCGAAGTCGGCGGCGGCAGCGGCAGCATTCGCCCCAGAGGACGGACTCGATGCGTTCCATGCGTCCCGCAACGACGCTCGCTCGGAGGTCAGGGTCTGGCTCTCCCTCGAGCCCGTCTCCCACCTCGACGCGCTCGTCGAGGCCGGCGTCGAGCGCGCCGCGGCGCAGACCTGCCTCGCGCTCCTCTCGGGGAAGCCCGGCGGCCTTTTTTTGGACGTGAAATCTGCCTATTCTTCGGCCGAGGACGTGCAGATGTTTGCCGGCGCGCTGAGCGGGCTCGGGATCCACGTGAAGGGGGTGCTATCATTCAACAAGAAGCAGGTGAATAATGCCCCCCCCTCTTTTTTCCCCTCTTTCTTTTCATTCGAATTTTTCAACTCACTCTTCGTCCTTGTCTCCCTCTTCCGTCCCTCCCTCTCCTCGCGTGTCAGCTGACCCCTCGCCTCGCCTCCCGACGCGTGCCCGGCGTCCTCCTCTTCCACGGCCTGTCAGGGCTCGAGCTCGCCTGCGAGCGCGGGAGGGTCCAGAGAGGGGACGCCGTGCTCTTCAACGGCGCCTCGCTCGTGCTGCCGCACGCCTCGGCGGGCAGGGCTGCCCGCGCCGCCGCGGCCGACCCCTCGACGCGCACCGTGGCCTCGGGCGGCTCGCTGGGGTTCCTGGGGGGGCTCATAGACCCCGTCAGCGTCAGGCGCTACGTGGCGCTGGTGGAGCTCCACGGCT
>Ga0315289_10002735_pt1 | contig 26950 bp, 17 predicted proteins | sample YL17G11_40_MG_FD_203452 | JGI IMG/M metagenome (GOLD analysis project Ga0315289, IMG submission 203452) | Sediment microbial communities from Yellowstone Lake, YNP, Wyoming, USA - YL17G11_40 | ecosystem: Environmental > Aquatic > Freshwater > Lake > Sediment | place: USA: Wyoming | collected...
CAACCCCAGTTCACGCAACGCTTGGCGCAGTCGCTTTTCGCTCGCGGGCGCAAGAGATTTGAGTCTGTGGATCCTCAACTGCTCTGCCTCCACCAGGGGGTAAGAATCAACCTGTGCAGTTCCACCCATTTGCCGAGCCGGGGTTGACAGCGTTGACCGCGCCGGGTAGTATTTAGACAGCGAAAGGAGGTGGTGTGCATATGGTTGACTTAGCACGAGGTGAGACCGGAGGCTAGCACCTGCTCTCAGGCTGCCTCTGGGTTCTCCAGAAGCAAGTGGACGGAGCCGCAGCAGGTCGGCTCCGTTTTCTTTTGCGCGTGGGCTTTGCCTCATTCATTTTCTTCTGCGGCGCTCGCTCCCTTGCCAGGCCACTTACCGGGTCCCAGGCGGCGCACCAAGCGACAAATCGCTCCCCAATGTGGAATAACGCCAAGGAACCGCTCGCAACTGAGGACCCATCCCATGTCCGCAACCCAGCCGCAATGCGCCCGGCCGGCGGAGAGGCGACCTTTTGTCGTCTCCGCGACCGGTGGGGACTCGTTAACCTTAATGACTGCGCAGATCGCCGCGGTCGTGCGCCTGGTGGTGCTGCTGACAGTGGCGATAATGCTGCGCCTGAAACAGCCGCTGGCGTCGTTGGAGCCGCTGGACTCCGTGCTCGTGCTGGGCGGCGGATACGTCATTATCACCACTTTCCTGCCGCGGCGGGTGCGCAGCGACGTCTTCACTCAGCTCTTCCTCATCTGCGACATCATGCTCATCTCCGGCGTCATCTGGTACACGGGCGGCACGCGCAGCGAGTATTACCTGCTTTACTATCTGCCGATAATGCACGGGGCCAGTCGGCTCAACTTCCGCGACGCTATAACCAGCTCGGTGCTGGCTGCGGTCTCGTATCTGTTCATCGCGATTGCCACCGGACCGCTAGTGCCGGTAGTCACCACCGGCATGCTGCGCGCCGGCACCTTCGGCGCATCGGTGATCATCTTGGCGGTGTTTTTCGCGGTCCTCGCCCAGGAGGCGCGCACCAACCGCCTGCTCACCGCAAGGCTGCGGGAGGCGCTCGAAAGTGTCTCTGCGGTCTATGACGTGGCGCGCGTCGCCAGCACCCGCGATAATGTTCAAGACGTTCTGGAAACCATGCTGCGCCAGGCGGTGAGGCTGTCCGAGGCCGACGCGGGGGCGCTGGCGCTGCTCGATACTGAAGAACGTTTCCACGTCGTCGTGCGGCACGGCCCGGAGGGCGCTGCCGGCGTGGAGTTTGATGAGGCGCTCGCGCGCGAGGCGGTCCAGACCCGCAAGTGGGTCTCGCGCGGCGTTGAATCCCCGCCGGCCGACAGGCCGGCTCACGAGTTCTTGGTCCCGCTGTTCGCCGGGTGGAACCCCGTGGGAGTGCTTCAGATTCGCACCAGCTTGCCCACCGGCCTATGCGAGCGGGAGATGGAGCTGGTGCGCGCATTGTGCGCTGAAGCGGCGATGGCCATTGACAACGCCCGCTTGCGCGCCGAGACCAGGCGCGCCGCCGCCACCGATTATCTCACCGCGCTCTACAACCGCCGCGAGTTCGAGCGCCGCCTGGAGGCGGAAATCCGCCGCACCGCCCGCCACGGAGGCGAGATCGCGCTCGTGCTGTTGGACGTGGATGATTTCAAGTGCTGCAACGACTCCCACGGCCATCAAGCCGGCGACCAGGTGCTGCAAGCCCTGGCCGCGCGCCTGGAGACGGTCATTCGCAGCGAGGACACCGCCGCTCGCTACGGCGGCGATGAGTTTGCCGTCATCTTGCCGCAGACGGATATTGCCGGCGGGCGTGTGGTGGCCGAGAAATTGCAGCGGGAGCTCGCACTGCTCTGTTTCCAGTGGGCCGACGAGGGCTGGCGCCCGACCGTCAGCATCGGGCTCGCGACCTCCGAGGAGGAACTGTCGGCGAACCTGCTGTTGCAGAAGGCGGACCGCGCTCTGTACCAGGCCAAGGCCGCGGGCAAGAACCAGGTTTGCGTCTGGCGCCGCGGGGCGGCGGCCCAGGCTCCTTGGGTAGTGTGACGCGCCCGGTGGCCGCCCGCGAATCGAGTCAATCCCAGCATGGGAGCAGCTTAACGAAATGAAAGACCGCAATATTCAAGCCCTCAATCGCGCGGCAGTTGGCGTTCGCGCGGTGGTGCTGTTGACCGCCACCATCATGACTCGTGTGCAGGACCATCATCCGGCGTTGCCCTCAACCGGGCTCGACCTGTTTCTGGTTTTCGGCGCATTCTACGTCCTGGTGACCGCGCTCATTGATCGCCTCGCACCGCGCTGGCGCCTGGACGCCACCGCTCTGGTCAGCCTCGACGTTTTCTACATCACTGGCCTGGTGTGGCATACCGGCGGTTTCGCCAGCGAATACTACCTGCTCTACTATCTGCCCATCCTGAACGCGAGCATGCGCCTGGATTTCCGCCAGGCGATCCTGTCTTCGCTGCTCGCCGCCCTCTGTTACACGTTGGTCACGGTCGCGGCTGGACTGGGCTCAACGATTGTCAGCAGCGCGGCCTTGCAGTTGGCGACCTTCGGCGGCTCGGCAGCGGTGTTGGCGCTGTTCTTTGGCAGCATGGCGGCGCTCTCGAACCGCCAGCGCGAGCTTACGGCGAAGTTGCAGGATGCCGTGGAGCGACTGTCGGCGTTGTACCGCGTCGCGCGCGCAGTTCATGCGCGCGACAGCTTGCAAAATGTCGTGGACACGACGCTGGAGCTGGCGATGGAATTAGCCGGCGCCCCGGTCGGCTACGTGGCGCTGAGCAATGATGCCGGAGAGCTGCTGGTCAAAAGCAGCCGCGCCGCGCCTGGTGAGCAGGAGATATGCGAGCGCCCCGGCTTTGACCGCCACCTGGCAGAGCATTGCCTGGTCATCCGGGGTCCGGTGGCCACCGATGCTGGCGGCAGTCATCCTGATCTGCCCCGCCAATCGGCTGCCGGCCGCTGCGTGGTTTCAGTGCCTCTGATATACGGAGAGTGCGCCTATGGGGCGCTCCAGCTCTTGCACCGCTCGGGCGACCTCTGCGATCAGCGGGCGGTGGAATTGCTGGTTGCTCTCGCCCAGGAGGCCTCAGTCGCCATCGAGAACGCACGGCTGCTGACCGAGGTTCATCGCCTCTCGGTCACCGACGAGCTCACGGGCCTTTACCATCGCAGTGAGTTTCGGCGGCTGCTGACCGCGGAAGTGGAGCGCGCTCGGACGAGCCGCGAGTCTCTGGCGGTGATGCTCTTCGACGTGGACGGGATGCGCGAGATCAACTCACAGCACGGGCACCCAGCGGGCGACGAGGTCTTGCTGGCCTTCGCCGACATGCTGCGGCGCCTGATACGCTCACAGGACATCGCCGCGCGCTATAGCGGCGACGAGTTCGCGGTGCTCTTGCCCGGCAGCGGGCTTGATGCCGCGCGAGCGGTTTCGACGCGGTTGTGCCAGGCCATGGTTCACCATCAGTTTCATTTCGGCGGCGAGGACGCGCACCATTTTACGCTGTGCGCGGGAGCAGTTGTCGTCGGCGAAATGCCGAACAGCGCCGAGCAGCTCATCGGGCGCGCCGACGAGGCCCTGTTCGAGGCGCGGCAAGCAGGCCCTGGGCAGATCCGCTTCTGGGAGGCGCACGTCAAGCGCGGCATTGTCACCCACGTGCGTCAGATCGTGGAGCAGGTGCAGCGCTCGTCCGAGCAATGGCGCTAGGCCGAGCCCGCCGTAGCCGGGACCGGCGCAGCCCGCGGCCAAGGACCTCGATTCACCCCCCGGCCTTGGGATCTGCGCTGGACGCGGATGCCAGCTCCGCGCTCGAAGTGGAAACCAACTCCCTGCCCGCGCGCTTGCTGAACGTCACCGCGGTCACCAGCGCAGCCAGCGCCACCAACACTACAATCACCCGCGCTCCGGTGCTCATGTGGCTCAACTGGGTGGTGGCGACAAAAGGCGCGATCAGGATCGCAACCAGGTTCATGACCTTGATCAGGGGGTTGAGCGCAGGGCCGGCGGTGTCCTTGAGCGGATCGCCCACGGTATCGCCTATCACTGCCGCCTTGTGGAACTCGGTGCCTTTGCCGCCGTAAAGCCCGTCCTCGATTTTCTTCTTGGCATTATCCCACGCGCCGCCGGTGTTGGCCATGAACACCGCCAGCAATTGGCCGGTTAGGATGGCTCCCGCCAGGTAACCGCCCAGGGCTGCCGCGCCGAGACCGAAAGCGACCGCCACCGGGGTCGCGATGGCGAGCAGACCGGGGCCGATGAGCTCCTTCTGCGCCGCGGCGGTGCTGATCTCGACGCACCGGGAATAGTCGGGGCGTCCGGTACCCTCCATGATGCCGGGGATCTCGCGGAACTGGCGGCGCACTTCCTCAACCAGCAGCCCCGCGGCGCGCCCCACCGCGCGAATGGCAAAGCTCGAAAACAGGAACGGCACCGCGCCGCCGATAAGAAGGCCGATGAACACCGGCGGGAAGTCCACCGGTATGCCGCCCCGCAGCCCGCCCTCGGCTGCGAAGGAGGCAAAGAGCGCGGTCGCCGCGAGCACCGCGGTGGCGATGGCGAAGCCCTTGGTCAGCGCCTTGGTGGTGTTGCCCACCGCGTCCAGACGGGCGACGATGCGGTGCGCGGCCCGCTGCCCCGGATCCTCCTCCTTGAGCACCCCTGACATCTCAAAGATACCGTTGGCGTTATCCGAGATCGGCCCAAAGGTGTCCATGGCCAGGATATAACCGGTGGTGGTGAGCAAGCCAAGGCCAGCCAGGGCAATGCCGTAGAACGCAAGGGCCATGTTGCCGCCGAACACGACAAATGAAACGAGCATCGTAAGGGCGATCGCGAGGATGGCCCAGACACTGCTTTCCATCCCCTCCGCGAGCCCGGCAAGCAGCATGGTCGCCGCGCCGGTGCGCGTGGCGCGCGCGATCTCCGTCACCGGCGGTTTGTCGATGTGCGTGAAATGCTCGGTCAGCCGGCCGATGATGAGGGCGAGCACGATGCCCATGAAAGTGGCGACGAAGAATCGCCAGTCGCCCAGGTAGAAGACCGTCACCACGCCGAATCCGGCTGCGGCGAGCAGCGCCGATACCCAGAAGCCGACGTTGATCGGCTGCATGGGGTTCATCTTTTCGTCGTCGCGCCCGCGCACGCTCCAGGTGCCCACGATGGAGGCGAAGACCCCCACCGCGCGCACCAGCAGCGGATAGATGATGAGCTTCATCCCGAACCCTTCGTCTGCGTGCAGGAAGAAAGCGGCGGCCCCCAGGATGATCGCCGCGACCAGCGTCACCTCGTAGCTCTCGAAGACATCGGCCGCCATGCCGGCGCAGTCGCCGACATTGTCGCCGACAAGATCGGCGATGACCGCGGCGTTGCGCGGGTCGTCCTCGGGAATGCCTTTCTCCACCTTGCCCACCAGGTCGGCCCCGACATCGGCAGCCTTGGTGTAGATGCCTCCGCCGACCCTCATGAACAGCGCCGCCAGCGACCCGCCGAAGCCGAAGCCGACCAGGACGCGCATCGCCTGTTCCTTGAACAGGAGAAAGATGATGGTCGCGCCCAGCAGGCCCAGCCCCACCGTGAACATCCCCGACACCGTGCCCGCCTGGAACGCCAGCTCGAGGGCGCGCTTGAAGCTGCCGAGCGCCGCATTCGCCACGCGCACGTTGGCGCGCACCGCCAGCCCCATACCCACGTACCCGGCGCCGTAAGATGCGAGTACGCCCATGAGGAACGAAAGCGCGATCCCCAGCGGGATCATCTTGTCCTCGGCGTACTTACCGACATACATGAAATAGAGGCCGATCGTGATTATCAGGATCAGCACGATCATGGTGCGGAACTGGCGCGCGAGATAGGCCATGGCGCCTTGATGGATGGCCGCGGCGACGTTTTGCATCGCGTCGCTGCCCGGCGATGCGCGCGTCACTTTGCGCGTCAGGTACCACCCGTACACCAGCGCGATGATGGCAGTCGCCAGCACCGCCCACAGCATGCCAACCTCGAAGGGCTGGAGGTGGGGGAGGGTGATCCCCGACTCGGTCATCGCGGTGGCAGCTCGCGCTGCGCCTTCAGCCGGCATGTCGCAGACCCTCTTTGATCGAGTGCGCCGAACCTTGCGCGCGCCCGGCCAGGGTATGTTTCAACGCAGTTTCCTTTGTCACGCGGATGGAATGACGCACAGCGCTCGACAAACTCCGAGGCCTCGCCACCGCCGTGGCGGGCGGCGGCCCTACATCGCCAAAATCAGGGCAAGATCGTGCAGCGCGGTATCTATTGTTTTCCTCTTGCTCCACACCGTCTCCAGCGGCGAGACCACCACCTGGTTCGATTGGATGCCGACGATGGTGCCGAAGCGGCCCTCAACCGCGATGTCCACCGCCGCCGCGCCGAGCCGGGTGGCGAGCACGCGGTCGGCGGCGGTGGGCGCGCCGCCGCGTTGCACGTGGCCCAGGACCGTGGCCCGGGTCTCGGCGCCGGTGATGGCCTCGATATCGGCGGCGACCGCGATGCCGCGAGCGGCGCCTTCGGCGACGACGATGATATAGGACTCCTTGCCGCGCTTCCGGCCCTGCTTGATGGTGGTGCCGATCTTACTGATTTCGAACGGTATCTCCGGGATCAGGATCGCCTCGGCGCCGCCGGCGAGCCCGACCTCGAGCGCGATGAAGCCCACGGTGCGTCCCATGACCTCAACCACGAAAATGCGGTCATGGCTTACCGCGGTGTCGCGGATCTTGTCTATCGCATCGAGCGCGGTGTTGACCGCGGTATCGAAGCCGATGGAGAAGTCGGTTCCCGCGAGGTCATTGTCAATGCTGCCGGGAACCCCCACCACCGGCACCTGCCACTTCTCCCATAGCTGGTGCGCGCCGTGGAGCGAGCCATCGCCGCCGATCACTATCACCGCGTCAATCCCGGCGCGCTTGACCTGCTCCACCGCCTGTTGCTGCCCTTCGTCGGTCTTGAACTCGGGGCAGCGCGCGGTGAACAGAATCGTGCCGCCGCGGTTGATGATTCCGCTGACCGCGGTCGCCGGCAGCGGAACGAAATCGCCGCCCATGAGCCCGCGGTAGCCGTGGCATACCCCGACCACCTCGATGCCATAGTGGATCGCCCGGCGCACCACCGCGCGGATCGCAGCGTTCATCCCGGGACCATCACCGCCGCTGGTCAGCAGCGCGATGCGTTTTATCTTTTGCTGCTGCTTGTGCTTTTTCACTTGAACAGGGTCTTGACCTCCTGGTAGAGTTCGTGAGGCACGGTCTTCAACTCAGACACCGCTTCCTCCAGCGGCACGCCGATATACTGGTTGTTGGTCAGCGATGCCATGTAGTCGAACTTGCCCTCGTGCGCCAGGTCCACCGCTTTGATGCCGAGCCTGGTTGCGAGCATGCGATCAAAGGCGGTGGGCGATCCTCCGCGCACGATATGCCCCAGCACCGCGAGCCGGCTTTCAAACCCGGTGCGCTCCTCGATCTCCTTGGCGATAAACTCGCCGACGCCGCGCTCGCGCAGGATGACGTGCCCGAAGTCATCGGTGGTCGCCGTGGTGTGCTCCGCCTCCGTGATCTCGACCCCCTCGGAGACCACCACCAGCCCATAGTTCTTGCCGCGCTCGCGCAGCCGCGCCAGGTGCTGACACATTTCATCGAGGTCGAGCGCGACCTCGGGAATGAGGATCCAGTCCGCGCCTCCCGCCACCCCCGCGGCGAGCGCAAGCCACCCCGCGTGACGCCCCATGACCTCCAGCACCATGACGCGACGATGTGAGCGCGCAGTGTCGCGGAGGCGGTCCGCGGCATCGGTGGCCACCTCGACCGCGCTGTCATAGCCGAAGGTGTAGTCGGTCTTGTTGAGGTCGTTGTCCATCGTCTTGGGGATGCCGATGGTCTTGACCCCCAGCTTGAAAAGCTTGTGGGCCACGCCCAACGTGTCCTCGCCGCCGAGCGCGATAACGCAGTCGAGCCGCAGCGCCTCGATGTTGCGCAGGGTCGCTTCCAGATCTGCGTCGCGCTTGAAGGGGTTAGTGCGCGAGGATTCGAGGATGGTGCCGCCCTGCGAGATGATCTCATCCACCATGTTCAGGGTGAGGGGATAAGCCTCGTTACTGATCAGCCCTGCCCAGCCGGCCCTGATCCCGATGCACTCATCGCCAAAGTCCAGCGCGCGCATCACCACCGCGCGTAAAGCGGGATTGAGCCCGGGGCAGTCTCCTCCCCCCGTCAACACGCCTAGTCGCATCTATGCACTCCTCCTGCGGGTTAAAAGGCGCCCCTCTACTATTCGCGCTGCATGTGGAAGGCCGCAGCCTGTAAGCTGCGCGCACACGCGCGGATCACCCGGTCAAGCCGCCGGCGATTACGGCTTCACTTCCGCGGGCCGGGCCATCAGCTCGCGCAGCGCGCGCTCGTCCTGGGGACGCGTCAGGGCGATGACGCAGTCGCCCGGCTCGAAGCGGGTGGTGCCGCTGGGCAGCACGATCTGGTCGCCGCGCAGAATCACCGCGATCACCGCGTCGCCCGGCAGGTGCACGTCTTTAAGCACGCGATTGATCACCGGTGATTCCTCGGTCAGATCGGCCTCGACGATCTCGATCTTGCCGCGCTTGAGCGCAGTCAAGGGCACCACCTGCCCGGTATCTACCTCCTGCTCGATCAGGCTGTAGATGATCTTGGTGCTCACAACCGTAGCGTCAATTCCCAGCAGGCGGAAAATCTCCTCGTTGCGCGGGTCGTTGACCCGGGCGATGGTGCGCTTGACATCGAAGTGTCGGCGCGCCATCTGGCAGATGACGAGGTTGTCCTCATCATCGCCAGTGACTGCAACCACCACGCCCGCGCGCCCCATCCCCGCCTCCGACATCACCCGCACCTCGCAGGCATCGCCGATCATCACCACCTCGCCCAGCTCCTCCATCAGCCCCGTCGCCTGCCGCCGGTCCTTCTCCAGCAACAGCACCTCGTGGCCCTCGCTGAGCAAGGTCTTGGTCAGATAGTAACCAACCTTGCCGCCACCCGCAACAATCACGTACATCCACACTACCTCCTCGGGCCTAATGCCCGAGCTCGCTCGTCAGCTTCGCGTAATCCTCGTAGCGCTTCACTGGCTGGCCGGTGATGAGATCCTTAATGATCCCCGCGCCGACCACGGTCGAGCAGAAGGTCGCGATGCCCATCTTGCTGTATGCCTCGGCGCGGATCGGGTCATAAATGCGCGCAATAACCGTGGGCACGCCGAATTTCTCCTTGGCGATCTGTGCCGCCATGATATTCGTGTTGTCACCACTGGTCACGGAAATGAAGGCGTCGGCATCGTGCACGCCCGCCCGGCGCAGAACATCTTCATCAATCCCCCTGCCGACCGCTCGCGTCCCGGTGAAGTCAGCCCCCAGGCGCCGGAATGAATCGCTGTCGCGGTCAACGATGCACACCTCGTGGTGCTCGCGACTCATCAGCGTGGCGAGGGCAGAGCCCACTCGCCCGCATCCCAAGATCAGAATCTTCATCGAGTTTCCCCCGAGCCGGCTTAACCCCAAGCTGCCGGCTATCAAGAGAAGATTATAAGCGTTTTCACGCGGTACGTGCAAGTGCTTCCAAGTTAATGGGTGTGAACTCCGAGTGTTGGTCTCGCCCGCAGCCAGATGCCGGTCGCCGAGCCATGGAGCGGCAGGCGCCTCGCCTGCCAAACTGGACGGACACAGCCGAGGGCGGCTGTGCTCCATACGGATACGCTACCGCAGACCAACAGAACTCGCTCATACCCCAAGTTAATCTCCGCTTGCACGCCGGAAAACCCTGGGTAACGGGCTTCGAGCTCCCTCGCGCTTAGCGATCATCTCCCAATCCTGCGAATGCGGCCAGATTCCTCTTCTCGCATCAGGCGATGCACACTTGCCAGGCGCAGGAGGCACCACAGCTCGTCCGGATCCGCCACCTCCTCTTCGCCCGTCCCCGACCGGTCGAGCAGGAGCCGCAGCCGGGCCGACGAATGCATCCTGCGCCATGCGCCCGCCTCGCCGCCCCCAGGGTGCGCCCTCCCAGCGCCGGGCAACGCGTTTGCTTGGCGCCATCGTGGCCGGCTACCTGGTGCTTGCCGTCGGCTATTCGCTCGCGGTGCGCGCCCGGTGGGGCCCGGACGAACCTGGCCATCTCGCCTACGTTGAATCGCTCGCACTTGATGGGCGCTTTCCGGTTTTGGGCGACCAGGATGCGTACCGGCCCGCCGCCGCGGTCTCTCACCAGGTGCAGCATCCACCGCTTTACTACTTGCTCGCCGCCGGCGTCTATCGCGTCGCCTTGCCGCTGCCGGAGTCGGCGCGACTCGAGGCCCTTCGCCTGTTCTCTGCGGTGCTCGGCCTCATCAGCCTGTGGCTGTTGTGGCTGCTCACCGGAGTGATGCTTGCCCCGGACGACCCCAGGCGTCTGGCGGCCGTGGCAGCGCTGGCTTTCCTGCCCCTGTTCGGGTATATGACCGCGGTGGTCAACAATGACGCCCTCGTGGTTCTGCTGTGCCTTGCGGCTTTCTACACCGCGGCGACCCTCATGGCAGGTAATGGCCGACCTCACCGGCACGCGCTCCTCGGGGCCTTGACCGGGTTGGCGATCCTGACCAAGGAGGTCGGGCTCGCGCTGTTGCCGATCGCGGTCATCGCCGCGCTGCTGCCCCGAGGTGAACAAGGGCCAGCCTTTGCCCGGCGCGCCAAGGGCGCGGTCATCGCAGTCATCACTGCCCTGGTGATTGCGTCGCCGTGGTGGATTCGCAACCTGGTGCTTTTCGGGCACCCCATCATCTACGCATACGTGAAGCCCCCTTTTCGAGGCGTGACTGACGCGATGACCAACCCCCTGCTCGCGCTTGCGGTTGCCCGGGTGTGGGCAAAGCTCAGCTTCATTACCCTCTGGACGCCCTACTGGGCGATCAAAGGCATTATCGCGTTAACCCCATACCTGGCTGTTACCGCGGCTATTTTTGCGATCGCCGCGGTGGGAGTAACGCGGCTGTGGGTGGATCATTGGCGCGGCGCGGCGCGCATGGCACGCGTGCAGGCCCAGGCGATGGCGCTCATGATCGCGTTCGCGGCGCTGGTGGCGACGGGGATCCTGCGCTATACCCTGTTCGTTGACTATCGCACGGTCGAGGGCGGGCGCTACATGCTCGTAGCGTGGCCGCAGCTGGCGGTCCTGGGCGCAGCGGGATGGGCGCGCATCGCCGGGCGCTTTCGGCTGACGGCACTGTGGGCGCTGGTCGTTTCGTGGATGCTGGCGGATGTGTTCGTCCTTTGGGCAGTGGGGCGCACCTATAACCTGTGGTAGCCGCCGCGCGCACGACACCGCCGGCCACCGGGGCCGTTCGCGACCGTGACTGCCGCGGCCGCAGGAGGGAAGGCGAGCCGCGGCGAACCGATCGTGCGGGCGGCAACCTAACTTCGAGCAGGCATTCAACGCCACTCGGGAGGGTTCGCAGAGATGTTACCGCCGATGGCTTTCGTGGCGTTGGCTGTTGTGGCAAATCAACCGTTGGCACTGCCCACGAACTTCGATCGTAACGTCAATATGCCCGCGACCTCCTCCGCGGCCGGCACCTACCACGAGGTGCGGGATGCGGCCGGTGTTGCCGAGAATCTGGTTGCCAATGGCGCGCCACAGGATCTCGAACTGGCGGAAAAGGTTCTCGATGCGGTCATGGCGTGCCAGGAGCTGCACCAGGACGATCCGCACTATGGCAACTTCTGGTGGATGCGAGAAGATGGGCTGGTTGAAGACCTCAACGCCGTCGAGTTTGTCCTCTCCCATTTGATACCGATGATGATCGAATACGGCGACCGCCTCAGGCCCGAGATGCAAGAGCGAGTTCTGGAGAGCATTCGTCTGGGCCTCGGCGAGATCGCCAAGCTCGACGTGCTGATTGCCTACACCAACATCACCGCATTGGACATCACCAACACTTGCCTCGGCGGCGAGCTGCTGAGAGATCCTGCCATCGCCCAACGAGGTCGGGAGAAACTCATCAAGTGGATGGCTTTCACCGATCTCAACGGGACGACATATGAGTTCAACAGCCCGGTTTACACGCGGGTGACGCTGGATGCCCTTGACGACCTCTGCAAGTTGGTGCGAGACCAGGACACGCGCATTCGCGCCCGCACCTTCGCTGCGCGCCTGGGCCTGGGGGTCGCGCTCCACATGCACCGCGCCACCGGACGCTGGGCCGGCCCTCACAGCCGCGCCTACTACCGCTACACCGCGGGCGACGTGCCCCCCGAAGCGGTTGGCTTCAGGCAGAAGGTTGCGGAGGGCAGGTTGCCGGCGTGGATCGCTGACGTTTTGGATAGTTCACCGCTCCCAATGCAGGTCGTTGAGTCGGCGGACCCATTGCGTGGGCTCGGGCTGACCACCTACCTCGGCAAATCTTTCGCGCTCGGCGTCGCCTCCAGGGAATTCATTGACCAGACTAATGTTTTTATCGTTCACTATGCGCGGGCAGGGCAGGAGCGCCCGAGCGTCATTTTCTCGCGCTATCTGGTCAATGACAAGTGGGTCGGAGCCAACTACTACGATCCGGATCGGACTCCCAGCCGCGAGTTGTTCGAGGACGGCCGCTTCTACGGTGTGCAGGATGGGCCGCGCGCCATCGGCCTCTATACCCCCGCCAGCTTGGGGCTGTGCGCCAGCGCCAAGGCCGCTCTGATCTTTACCGGGCGCGACCAGATTGACGAAATCTGGGTGGGCGACAAGCGCATCGAGAGTCTTCCCGCCGTGGTCCCGCGAGGCAGCGTGGTTGTCATCGGCAGCGGCGGCATGCTGGCCGCCGTCCGTCCGCTGACGATTACCGACCTCGGGCGTGACGCGCCGATACGCCTCATTGAAAGAAACGGCGACCTGGTGCTCGAGATGCATAACTACCTGGGGCCGAAGAAGAGTTTCTGGGAAATGGAATGGCCCGGCGGGTTCTACAAGGGGCAGCCCCAGTGCGGATTCTACGCTGAGCTGGCCGAACGCGCGGACTACGCCAACGGCAAAGCCTTCGCCGACAAGGTCGCCAAGGGTACCTTGAAAGACGCAGCCAGGGCGCCGTTTACTTACGAGGCAGCCGGCGAGCGGCCGTGGACCCTTGAGTACTCGCGGGACGGGCGCTCGCTCGGCATTCAGGTTGACCTCATGGAATGGAAGGTGAAGCGCCGCTGGACCCACGAGGGCGACATGCCGTGGCCTATGCTGGAGTCGCCGGTCGCACGCGAGAACCGCCAGGGACGCGTGGTAGTGGGGGAGGCGGTCCTCGAATGCGGCAAGGAGGCCGGGTGGCTATTCGCGTGTCCCGAAAAGAAGCTCTGGGTTGCCGGGTATCAAGGCATCTCTCCGGCCCCGCTTCGCCTGACGGTGCCTGACGGCAAGGTTGAGATTGAGGCAATGGGCACGGGCACCGTGGTGTGGAATGACGGCGCAGTCGCTATCGAGGCCCTTGGTCTAAGGGGAACGCCCAAGATCACCGGAGGGAGCCTGGCTAAGATCAGCGCCGGCAGTGTCGGGTAGCGAACCCCTCTGTCTGACGCTGCGGGGTATGCCCGGTGCGGGGCGACGGGGGCGCCTCATACGATCCCGTTGTCTTTCTGGAGGCTGTGGAGCGGCCCCGGCAGCGCTCGGATCTGATTCCCTCCGCGCTTGCGGACCTCGGCTGGCTCGTCCGGCTGGGTGACAGCGCGAATCGTGCTGCCAGCATCCAACATCTATCGGCGACCGTGACGTTCTGGCGAGGGCGAGATTCCCTCGACTGCGCTCGGGACGAGTCTTCGCTTCGCGCCTGGCTGCCGCTTGGCGGCGCGCTCAGAATGACATCTTGCGGGGCGCTTACGCCGCTCGCGAGCAATTATGACACGGCCACTTTGCGGATGCCACGGACTGGCCGGCCCGCCCCGAGTTACGGGGCGGGCCGGCGCTGTTGTGGCTTGCGCGGTCAGACTTTCTGCTGTAGAGTTATGGCGCGCGGCCGGCAAGGCCGCGGCTGTCGCCGACCTATTCCTTCTCTGGAGGTTGAGTCATGGGGCGAAGTCTGCGTGTCATCATCGCGCTCTGCATTATCGGCGTTGCCGTCTGCTGCTGCGCGGGCAACGACCTGTCGGACTACACCTTGTACATGGTCGGGCAGTCGCACATTGACGTCGCCTGGCGCTGGCAGTGGGACGAGACCATCGGGCTCTGCCGCGACACCTTCGGCCAGGCGTTGCAGTTGATGCAGGATTATCCCGACTTTCGTTACAGCCAGAGCCAGGCGCTGCTTTACCAGGCCATGGAGGAGCATTACCCCGAGCTTTTCGCGAAGATGAAGCAAGCGGTCGCCGCCGGCAAATGGAACATCGTCGGCGGGATGTGGGTGGAGCCGGACCTCAATCTGCCCGGCGGCGAGGCGCTGGTGCGCCAATGCCTTTACGGGCAGCGCTATTTCCGTGAGAAGTTCGGCGCTGAAGCCCATGTCGGCTGGGGAGCAGACAGCTTCGGCACGGCGTGGACGCTGCCCCAGATCTTGAAGAAGAGCCACATGGATAGCTTTATATTCTCCAGGTGCGGACACCAACAGCCTTTGTTCTGGTGGGAGGGGCCGGACGGCACGCGAATCCTCGCCTACGACACCGGAGCCGTTTTGGGTGAGTTCGAGATTGAAGGCGAGCTTGATGTGGCCAAAGCGAAAGCAGCGCTCGGGGAGGCGCTCCCGAAGCTTGGCACGAAGGCGGTTGGGCTGCCCTTCGGTGTCGGCGATCATGGCGGCGGCCCGACGCGCAAGGACCTCATGCTGTTCAAGGCACTGGCGCAACTGCGCGGCATGCCCAAGCTAAAGCTCGCAACCGCGGACGAGGCGATGGCCGCACTGAAGAAGGAAGTGCATGACCTGCCCGTGTGGGGCAGCGAGCTCAACTACGTGTTCCAGGGATGTTACACCTCGCAGGCGGAGGTGAAGCGGCGCAACCGCAAATGCGAGACCCTCCTGCCGAACGCCGAGAAGTTCGCGGTCATGGCGAAGGCGACCGGCGGTTTTGATTATCCCCGCGACGCGCTGAGGACCGCGTGGCGCGGCGCGCTCTTCAACCAGTTCCATGACATCCTTCCTGGTTCGTCCATCGGCCCCGTCTATGATGACGCCACCGAGCTCTACCGCAGCGTCGAGGCGACGGGCGCAGGGGTGCTCGACAGCGCGCTCGCGGCGCTCGCGGATCGCGCCCGCACCCAGGGTGGGGGAGAGGCCGTGATCGTTTTCAACCCCCTCCCCTGGCCGCGAACGGATGCGGTTGAGGTGACCCTGGATTATCCCGAGCTCCCCGCGCACCTGGCGGTCCGCGATGCCCAGGGCGCCACCTGGGCCGCCCAGGTGGTGAGCAGCCACCGTATCTACGAGACCTTCGAGCGCTGCCGCGTGATCTTCGCCGCGCGCGATGTGCCGCCGCTCGGCTTTAAAGTGTTCTGGATCGAGCGCAGCGCCGCCGCGCCTGCGAGCGGGTTGAGCGCCGGGGATTACTGGCTGGAGAGCCCGCGGTTCCGCGTCGAGGTTGACGCCAAGACCGGCCACGTGGTCGCGCTCCGCGATAAGAGACTACAGCGAGAGGTGCTGGCGGAGGGCGCGGCGGCGAACGTGCTGCGGCTGCTCGGTGACGACAGTGATGGCAACACCGCGTGGGAGATAAAGTACACGGGCAAGGTGGCCGAGCTCAACGAAGCCACTTCGGTCAGGGTGGTCGAGCGCGGGCCTGTGCGCGCGACTATCGGCGTCAGCTACTTCCGCAACGGCAGCGTCTATGAGCAGCGGATCTCGGTCTATGACGACCTCGACCGGGTGGATTTCCCGACCACGATTGACTGGCGCGAGTATCGCACCACTCTGAAAGCCTGCTTCCCGGTGGCGATACACGGCAATGCGTTTACGCGCGAGATCCCCTTTGGCAACATCGCGCACGACTGCAACGGCGACGAAGTGCCGGCCCAGAAATGGATAGACCTGTCCGACGACACGTGGGGCGTCAGCCTGCTAAATGATTCGGAGTACGGGCACAGCGTTAAAGGCGATGAGATGGCCGTTACGCTGCTGCGCAGCCCGACCGACCCGGACCCGGTTGCTGACCTGGGGCGACACACCATGACTTACAGCCTCTACCCGCATGCCGCCGGGTGGCGCGAGGCTCTCACCCAGCGCCGCGCAGAGGAGCTCAACGCGCCCTTGCTGGCGCGCCCGGCAAAGAGCCATGATGGGCCGCTCGGCCCGCAGTACACCATGCTTAGCGTCGAGCCCGACAACGTTTTGCTTGCCGCGGTCAAGCTGTGCGAGGATTCGGACGATGCGATCATCCGCATTTGGGAGGCGCACGGAAAGGCCGCGCAGGCGCAGATCAGCCTGCCGGCGCCCGCGCTTGCGGTCACCGAGGTGGACCTTCTGGAGGACGAAGTGGCCCAGTTGCAGGCCACCGGCGACAAACTCACCGTAGAGATCAAGCCCTACGAGATCCGCACCTTCAAGGTGCGCTGGCAAAGCCCTAAGGCGCAGAGCTGAGCGCGGACCTGGGTTAACCCTTTGGCGCGGGCGGCGCGGCCATAGGCTATAAGCGGCGCCGCACTACATGCCTCACCCGGCGTCCATTGAGGCGCGGGCTATGTGATGCACCATAGCCCTACCCGGAGTGGGTGTGTTCGTTTTCAGTGGGAGTGGGACGGAGCCGCGTGCTCGAACCGGGCGCGGCTTCCCGCCTGCGGCGGGCAGGCGCTGAAGTTGACTCGCCTCTGGCGAGCCGCGAATCGCGGGGTCAGGCGACCCCGCGCCCGGTCCACTCCTCCGTCGGCGTTGAGCACGGAGTTGAACTGCGATACCCACTCTCCGCGAACACACCCCCCGCAGTATGGCACGCCGTATGCGGTCGGAGCGCCGGTGCGGCGAGCGCGCAGGAGAGCCCCGACGGTGAGGCGAACTGAAACTTAAAGAAGCTCGTGCATTAGGGTATGAGGAACAACCAACTGGGGCGCCGAGGCTGGGCCTGTGTCGCCGGATGTGGAACAGGCGCCCCATTCGACAAGCTCAGGGCAGGCCTCGCCTGTTCAATCTGACGCCGCGTTGGCGGCGCCAGCACAGCCGGGGGCGGCTGTGCCACATGGAGTTGGCCCCGCGCAGGCCGGTTACTGTGATGCACGAGACTCTATAGTAAATCCCTTCCAGGCAGGTCGCCATGGAGACCTATCACACGACGATCCGCGATATGCCGGTGGATGAGCGCCCGCGCGAGCGTCTGGCGCGTTACGGTGCCGAGGTCTTGGCCACAGCCGAGCTGCTCGCCATTATCCTCCGCGTTGGCTCCAGCCGCGGCTCCGCCCTGAGCCTGGCGAATCAGTTGTTGAGCCACTTCGGCAGCCTCAGGGCGATCGCCAAGGCCACGGTGGAGGAGCTATCCGAGGTCAAGGGCGTCGGCGTCGCAAAGGCCACGCAGCTCAAGGCGGCCTTCGAGCTGGGCAAGCGCCTGGCGACGGCCGGCGACGAGCGCGTGCTCGTGAATCGCCCAGAGCTTGCCGCCAACCTCATTATGGAGGAACTGCGTTATCACGACAAAGAGCATTTCAAGGCCTTGCTGCTTGACACCCGCAATCGCTGCATCGGCACGCCCTCGGTTTCGATTGGCAGCTTGAACTCCAATGTCGCGCATCCGCGCGAGGTCTTCCATGAGGCGGTGTCTCATTCGGCCGCTTCCATCATCGTCGCCCACAATCATCCCAGCGGCGACCCGACGCCCAGTGAAGAAGACAAGGCTCTGACGCGACGCTTGGTCGAGGCGGGCAAAATTATGGGCATCCAAGTCCTCGACCACCTGATCATCGGGGACGGCTGCTGGGTGAGCTTGAAGGAGAAGGGCCTGATGTAATCGGGCACGCCCCTGGGTGCTCGGCAGAGTCGGTGAGTCAACGCGTCACATGATGCGCTTCCATTCCCTGCACCGGCGGCTGAAGGAGATGATAGACCAGGGCGAGCTTGGCCAGCCGGTGCTCGCGCGCGCGAATTTCACCTGCTGGTATCCGCAGATTCCCGGCGCATGGCGGCAGGATTGGCAGAAGAGTGGGGGAGGAGCGCTGCTCGACCTCGCGACGCATTGCATTGACCTGCTGCGGATGCTGCTGGGGGAGGTGCGGGCGGTTTGGGCTTACGCCGACACCATCACGTTCAGCTACCCGGTTGATGATTGTACCAGAGCGACGGTTCCCAGCCAACTACAGTCAAACCGGGGCAGAACCTGCCGCTGATTGCGGCTTGATGCACCGACGAGTTTACTTGGCGATGTATCCGAGGGCGCGAAGTTCGTCGCGGACCTCCGGCGATAGCGGAAGCGGCGGAGAGGACGGAAGTTGCTTCTGGGAGGAGCAGAGTTTTGCGTAATACGCTGCAACTTCCTTGTAGCAAACGTCGGATTTGCCCACCGGCACAGGATGCTGTTGGTTCGGGTCGGTTGCGAGGTCATAGCGAACCCAGGAGGGTGGGGTCGCAGAATGACGGCCGGCAATATCGCGTGCAGAGCATCTGAGAATCGCCTCGTTGGGGGTGTACGCGGCGCAATCGTGAATGCCGCGGCGCGCGCCATCCGGCTTTTCCGCGAACAGGGTGCGAGTCGGAATCGCGTCAGGATCGCCGAGCGAGCGGCCATCGAGGCCCGGCGGCGGCGCGATTCCGGCGAACGCAAAGATGGTGGGAGCAATGTCCATTTGCGTCACCGGGGCATGAACGACACGAGGTGCAATCCCGGCGCGGGAGACGATGAATGGCACGTGCAGAACCTCGCGGAAAAGCGTCCGTTCGTGCCAGAGACCACCATGCTCCGCCCACTCCTCGCCGTGATCGGCCAGGAAGATGATGGTTGCGCGGTTATCATCGCCGATAGCTTGCATAAGCCGCCCGACGCGGGCATCGGCCATTCGGACCTCATTCCTGTAGAGGGCATGGAGCAGCGTGACCTTGACCCGTTCCGTCCTTGCATCAGGCGGCAAGGGAGCCACGAAGGCGCTGATGATGCGCTTGCCCGTCTGCGGGTCACGCCAGGAAATGACGGGCGTCCAATCCGACGGGCCGGACATGGCGGCGCGGCGTTCCCGGTCGCCAATGCAAGTCGGGTCATAAGGCCCATGCGGATCGAGAAGATAGATGAGCAGGAAATATCGGTCCCGGCGGTGGCGGGAGATCCAGTCAATCGCCAGGGTGGTTATGCGGTCGTCGCGGCGCGAGAGGCAGGTAAAAGACTCGAAGCCCTGATCGTACCCGAACTGCTTGCTGATAATTCGCTGCGCCGAGAACCCCGCGGTGCGAAAGCCGGCATCGCTCAGACAGGTAGCGATTGTCGGTACGCCGGCGTGCAGGTCCCACCGCCGCGATCCGCGTGCGCGGTAGGGATGGAGGCCGGTAAAGAGGGCGCGGTTCGACGTGACGGTCTCGGAACCCGGAGCCAGAGCATCGGTGAAACGCCAGCCGCGCGCGGCGAGGGCGTCAATATGCGGCGTCGGGTTTCCAGGCGCTCCGTAGCAACCCACGTGATCGGCGCGAAGGGCGTCGGCGACGATCAGGATGATGCGGTCAGATCGGTGGTCGCGGGCCTTGAGATTGACGGCGCAGAGCAAGCAACAACCGATGATAGCCGAAAACAGGGCAACTCCGAATATCTTTTTGCGCCGCCCCATGTTCACAGGCTTTCGCCTCCTGGCATATTGTACCAGAGCGGCGATTCCCGGCCAACTGCAATCTCAAACCGGGGCAGAACCTGCCTCTGATGGCGGGTTGATGCGGCGACGGGTTTACTTGGCGATGTATCCGAGCGCTTCGAGTTCCGCCTTGGTTTTGGCATCCAGCGGTCTGGACTTCGTGGCGCGAACCTGGCGTTTGGCGACAGATTCGTGGGCCAGAAGTGCGCGGCGGAGATCAGGGGCAGATGTCGCTCGACGCCCTCCGTGGGTTACGTATTCCCACCGTCCGCCACGCGGAACCACCGGCTCACGCGGTGGGGCGGTCAGCGTATGAATGACCAGATACGAGTCATCATGCGCAGAACAGCGATGGACCCGCCAGCCAGCGACGCCAACCTCGCTGATAATGATGCGGTCGCGTGGAATCGAACGCTGTGAGCAGAGAGCCAGGCCGGGAAGGTCGGTCTGTGGGCGAATCCTTGCCAGCGCAAGGATTGTCGGCATCAGATCGAGATTTGTCACCGGCGCGGTTTGGATTCTGGCGGCATAACCAGGCGCATGGACGATGAGGGGGACGTGCAGGTTGACGGCATAGAGTTTAAGCTTGTGGCCGATGTCGCCATGCTCAAGCCACTCTTCGCCGTGGTCGGCGGTCACGAGAATGGCCGTTCGGGGAATCCCGTCAGTGGCTTTGAGCAGATGACCGATATACCGATCAACTTGGTGGATTCCGGCCTCGTACATCTGGTGAAGAAGCCGTATCTCAGCGGGGGAATACTCTTCGTCATTTCGCGGGTGCGCCGTTATCTGTGCGGTGGAATAGAGTCCGTGGCGTCCGAAGATCGCACCTGTGCGTATGCAGGGGCGAGCGGCGGATACCTGCCGGCGCAGAGACGGCGGCATATCGGCGGCGTGGTAGGGATGGTGCGTGCTCATCAGCCAGAGGATTGCGAAGAACTTCCGGTTCCGATGTTTGGAAACCCATCGCGCCGCCGCTCGTACCGCATCCCTGTCGTTGCGGAACTCGGGGAAGGTACTGAACCCTCGACCAAAACCGAACGTGGGCGCGAAGGCGCGACTCGCGCTAAAGGCCGCGGTAGTGAAACCACGATCCTGCATAATTCCGGCCAAGGTGCGGGGTCTTCGTGCCAGGTAGCCGAGGAACTTCGAGTCATGAGGGAAGACCAGGGATTCGCTCGGATACCGCCCCGTCATCATGGCCGCGGCGGAGGGCCATGTCCAGGGTGCGACAGAGTAGCAATCAGTAAATCGGATGCTGCGCTCGGCGAGGGCGTCAATGTTCGGCGTCGGATTGCCCGGCGCTCCATAGCAGCCCACGTGGTCGGCGCGCAGGGCATCGGCGACGATCAGGATGATGCGTTCAGATCGGTGGACACGAGACCTGAGACCCGCGATGCAGAGCAAGCAACAACCGATGATAGCCGAAAACAGGGCAAGTCCGAATATCTTCTTGCGCCGCCTCATGGCTTTCGCCTCCTGGCACATTATATTGTACCAGAGCGACGATTCCCGGCCAACTACAGTCAAACCGGGGCAGGACCTGCCTCTGATTGCGGGTTGATGCGGCGACGGGTTTACTTGGCGATGTATCCGAGGGCGCGAAGCTGGTCACGAATATCGGAGGGCAGTTTGGCCGGCGAACCGACACGGGCTTCGAGCGTCGCGGATCGTGACTCGATATGATACTGCCGGAGGGTCTTGCAGCGGGAATCCGATGCGGCCAACGGCAAAGGATGCTGTTGCATGGGGTCGGCAGCCAGATCGTACCGCACCCACTTGAACCCAATGGGCTGGACATCTTCGGCATGAGCATATTCCGGGCAGCAGAAAATCGCCTCGCCGGGGGCGTAGGCGGCGAGGTCGTGGATGCTGTGCGATCCGAACCCCTGGGGGCGGAAGGCACTAAGGACCTCATAGTTTTCGGCAAACAAGGTGCGAGCGGGAATGGCATCGGGCTGGGCGAGAGAACATCCGTCGAGGTTGGGCGGAGACGAGATTCGGGCAAGGTTGAAGATAGTCGGCGCAATGTCCATATGCGTCACCGGGGCACTGACCGTGCGAGGGTGCGTACCCGGAGGACAGATGATGAACGGGACGTGCAAAACCTCGCGGAAGAGGCTGTGTGCGTGCCCCAGATGGCCATGCTCCCGCCACTCCTCGCCATGATCGGCTACAAAGATAACGGTTGCCCGGTTATCGTCGCCGATGGCCCGCATAATGCGACCAACGCGGGCATCGGTGCTGCGGACCGCAACTCTATACAGGGCATGAAGGAGTGCGACTTTGGCATATCCGAGTTTCGTACCCGGCCAAAAGTATTGCCGAAAGGCCAAGTTTCTGGGGTCGTTTATCGGGGCCACAAGCGTCTTGTCTCCTTGGTGGGAGAATGTGCATATCGCGCTAGCTGACGGGGTGGATTCCATCGCGTGGCGCTCGCGGTCGGAGATAGAAGCCAGATCATAGGGGCAATGGGGACTGAGGAGATAGACGAGCGCGAAGTAACGTTGGCGGCGGTGGCGCGCGATCCACTTGATCGCCGAATCGGTTACGCGGTCATCGTCCGACGGAAGACAGGTGAAGGACTGAAAACCTTGAGCGAAGCCGAACCGACCACTGACAATCGGCTGGGCAGAAAAGCCAACGGTGTGAAACCCCGTGCGGCGCAATTGACTGGCGATGGTAGGAACGCCGGGACGCAAGGCCCCTTGACGGCCCACACCGGAGGCCCGGTAGGGATGGAGGCCGGTAAACAGCGCGCGATTCGATGTGACGGTCTCGGAACCCGGAGCCAGAGCATCGGTGAAACGCCAGCCACGCGCGGCGAGGGCGTCAATGTGCGGCGTCGGGTTTCCAGGCGCTCCGTAGCAACCCACGTGATCGGCGCGAAGGGCGTCAGCGACGATCAGGATGATGCGGTCGGATCGGTGGACACGGGACTTGAGATTGACGGCGCAGAACAAGCAACAACCGATGATAGCGGAAAACAGGGCAACTCCGAATATCTTCTTGCGCCGCCTCATGGCTTTCGCCTCCTGGCATATTGTACCAGAGCGACGATTCCCGGCCAACTACAGTCAAACCGGGGCAGGACCAGCGCGGCAGTCACCCCTGAGCATGTGGGGCAAAGACGCGGCCTGCATTGGCCAGCCCCATGCCCTGCTCCATCACTGCCAGCGATCAATGCCGCCAGAGGAATTGATGCAACCTGAGGTCACCGCCACCAGGGATACCTATCTCGGCCTCTTCGTGGTCACACTGGCAACGCTGATGTACGAAATCCTGCTTACCCGCATCTTCAGCGTAACCATGTGGTACCACTTCGCGTTCATGGCCATATCCCTTGCCCTGTTCGGGATGACCATCGGCGCGATCCTGGTGTACCTCTTGCCCGTCCACTTCGCTGCCCGACGAGCGAAATATTGTCTTGCCCTGAGCGCACTGCTGTTTGCCGTATCGGTCGTTCTCAGTTTCCTGGTCCACCTCAGCCTGCGATTCGTGCCAGACGTGCCAGCGTTCACGCTCTCGCGCCTCTACCCGTTTGCGCTGACCTATGTCGTCACCGCCATTCCCTTTGCATTCAGCGGCGTGTGCGTCTGCTTGGCGCTTACCAGGTTCCCCGGACAAGTCAGCAAGCTCTACGCCGCCGATCTCGCCGGCGCCGCAGTCGGATGCATCGCTCTCATCTTGGTGTTGCAGGCGACCGACGGCCCGACGGCCGTGGTCGTGGTGGCAATGCTTGCCGGTATCGGCGCGGTGCTCTTCGCCGGTGAGGCCGGTCACATGTGGCTGAGGCGAGCCGCATTGTTGTGTACCATATCCCTCGCCGCCCTCGCGGTTGCCAACACGATCTTGGCGCGCCACGGGTCTGCGTGGCTGCGCATACGGTGGGTCAAGGGGCGGCCCGAGCGCCCTGCTCTCTACGAGAAGTGGAACTCCTTCTCCAGGATTACCGTGACTGGCGACGGTAAGGTCCCGCGTGAGCCTTTTGGCTGGGGTTTCAGTCAGACCGTGCCTTGGCACGCATCGGTCAGGTGGCTGATGCTGCAGATTGATTCAACAGCCGGAACACCCCTTACCGCGTTCGATGGCGACCTGAATGGCGTCCACTACCTCAGGTACGATGTCACCAATCTGGTGCATTACGTGAGGCCCGATTCGAGGGTGCTGGTGATCGGTCCCGGCGGCGGCAGAGACATCCTCGCCGCACTTGCCTTCCGCCAGCGCTCGATTACCGCGGTGGAGCTAAACCGCGATATCCTGGATACCGTCAATCGAAGGTTCGGCGCCTTCACCGGCCATCTGGATCGCGATCCCAATGTCACCTTCGTCGCGGACGAGGCCCGCAGCTATGTCGCCAGGCAACAGGACAGATTCGATATCATCCAGGCCTCGCTCGTCGATACCTGGGCGGCGACGGCAGCGGGCGCGTTCGTCCTGGCCGAGCAATCCCTCTACACGGTCGAAGCCTGGGAATCCTTCCTGCGGAAACTGACGCCGAGGGGGGTGCTGACATTCTCCCGCTGGTACTTCCCCGACCGGCCAGGCGAGATGTACCGTCTGGCGTCATTAGCCCGAAGCTCCCTGGAACGGTTGGGCGTGCCGACCCCTCGCAGGCACATTGTCATCGCGAGAAACGCGACAGGGCGACCGGGCTCGGGCGCGCCGAGTTGCGTGGGAACGATCCTCGTCAGTCGAGAGCCCTTCTCCGGGCGGGACCTTAACACGATTGAGGGAGCCGCGCGTGCGATGGACTTCGAGATCGTTCTCAGCCCACGGGGGGCGCTTGACGACGTCTTCGCCGCCATCGTTTCCACGCCGCGCCTCGAGAGCTATGTGGCGGCGTTCCCCATCAACATTGCAGCCCCGACCGATGACAGTCCGTTCTTCTTCCAGATGCTTCGTCTGCGAGACATGTTCAGCCCCAGGTTGTGGCAGCAGGGCAACATGACCCGCAACATGAAAGCGGTTTCGGTCTTGGGGTTTCTGCTTCTGGTCGTGGCGGGGCTGACCGTCCTATGCATCGTGCTTCCGCTGCTCCTGACTACACAGGGCGCCGCCCGGCGAGGAGCCCTGCCCCTGACGGTGTTCTTCGGGGCCATCGGCCTCGGCTTCATGCTGGTCGAAATATCCCAGATGCAGAGGCTGATCGTCTTCCTTGGCCATCCCACCTACGGGCTGTCTGTTGTCCTTTTCAGCCTGCTTCTGTCCAGCAGCCTCGGCAGCTATCTCACCCAGAGAACGAGCGACCACCACTTCAGCGGCTCGGGCCGTGCGCGCCTGCTGCTGCTACTTGCTGCGCTCGCCGTGTTCGGGCTGCTTACGCCGCGTGTGATCCTGGCCTTCCGAGGCTCTATGACCATGGTCCGCATCCTGGCGGCGACTGGCGTGCTATGCGGACTCGGTCTGTTCATGGGGATGCCGTTTCCCCTGGGCATGAAAGCTGCGGCGAGCAAGTCGCCCGCGCTCACGCCCTGGCTGTGGGGCATCAATGGGGCGACATCCGTGTGTGCTTCGGTGCTAGCGGTTGCCATCGCCCTCACTTCCGGCATATCCGCGTCGTTCTGGACTGGGTTCGCGTGCTACGCCGTGGCTCTGGCGGCATTTGCCGCGGCGAGCCGCGACCCGACGTAGCTCCTGCCTTCACAGCCCGATCAGATGCCTGGCGATCTGACGGACCGCATCCCAGGTCAGAGGCGCGACCGGATGAACGACCCCACGCCATGCCCACAGCAGGCCGAAGTTCCACCATGCCGTCAGTGCCACTGGAAGAATCATCGCCTTGGAGAGCGCGACCATGTTCGCCACTCCTAGCATCAGCAGCGGGACCATGTCTGTGAACCGTCTTCCGCCGAAAGACCACCCTCCCCACCAGTCATGGCCGGCGCCATTGATCACGACTTGCGTCGCAAAGACGGCAACGGCCGCTAACGCTAGCCGCCTGCCTGGCACCGGGAGGGCCGCAAGCAGCAACCCCACCAGCCCCAGCAGCAACAGGGGATGCCACGGAAACAGCCCGTGCAAGGGCGAGAACAGCACTTGCCACACGGCAGGAGTGTGGAAGAACTCGTGGTTCAGCGTGGCCTGAGGAATCACCAGCCAGCGCCCAAACGTCATCCGCCACATCAACATCTGAGGGAAGAACGCCAGCAGCATCCCCAGCCCGAACAGGCCAAGGTGGCGCGCTCGCGGCCAGCGGACAGCCAGCGGCAGAATCACGCAGAGCACCAACTGCGGGCGCGTGTCTGCCATCAGGCCGCAGGCGAGACCCATCACGAGCCAAGTGTGCCACTGGCCAAGGTCTCGGGTAGCCACAGACCACATCAGAATTGACACGAGCATAAAGGCGAAGACATGGCCGAACAACGGCTCTCTGGACGCATACAGGAGCATCGGCGTACATAGCAGCGCAGCCAGCGCGGCAGCGAACGCCGCGAATCGCCCGAAGCGTGGCGCGAGCGCGCAGAAGAGAAGGAGGATCCCTGCCAAGGCGAATACCACCGTCCCCATCGCGCAGGCACGCCAGAACGGGGGTGCGGTGTGCGGTAGGTCCGGGTGAGTCACATCACTCAGCGCATAGAACGGGAGCCAGCCAATCGCCGGTCCGACTCCCCAAGGATCTACCGTGCGCGGTGTCTCAATCTTCTCGCGGTAGAACATGGGACGGGCACTGACCGCAAACTCGTTGAGGTCAAACGGCCGCCCGTCGAACAGCGCTGGAAGGTAACAGAAGTAGCCGAGAGGGTCGTAGCCGGGCTTGGGAGAGGGGTCAAACCGGGGCAGGATGACTGCCGCGCAGACCAGGACCAGCAGCGCCGCAACGAGGGGGGTTCTCGCCGTATGAGCCATCGCTCCACTGCCCTCCGAGCCGTGCGGTGCAATACGGCCCCCCTAGAGCCGGGTTTGCGCCCCGCCGGCGTTGGCTATCCGCGCGATATCCCTTATTCGATCCGCCGGGATTGTATCACAAACGGCCTGGCGGGAGGCAACTGATTCGGTGTGGGGAGTGTGACGCCAAGACGTGGAGGTCGGACACATTTACTCCTGCCCTGCCAGGGGGAGGATAAAGATGGCGGTAAGACGTCCCGGGGTCGCCCCGCCGTCGCCGCGACGGCTATGGCGGGCAGGCTGACCCCGCGATTCGCGGCTCGCCAGAGGCGAGTCAACTTCAGCGCCTGCCCGCCGCAGGCGGGAAGCCGCGCCCGGTTCGAGCGCGCGGCTCCGTCCCGCACCCACTGAAAACGAACACACC
>Ga0315289_10002736_pt1 | contig 26946 bp, 26 predicted proteins | sample YL17G11_40_MG_FD_203452 | JGI IMG/M metagenome (GOLD analysis project Ga0315289, IMG submission 203452) | Sediment microbial communities from Yellowstone Lake, YNP, Wyoming, USA - YL17G11_40 | ecosystem: Environmental > Aquatic > Freshwater > Lake > Sediment | place: USA: Wyoming | collected...
GTCGCACCGGCCGGCTTGCTCGCGGTCCGCGAAGCCGTAGATCTCCGCAAAGGCCGGGTTGCACTCGATGACCTTCCCGTCCGGCGTCGCAATGAAGTCGCCGGCCAGATCCTCATCGAAGAGCCGACGGTATTGCTCTTCACTCCTGCGCAGCGCCTCTTCGGCGCGCTTGCGCTCGGTGATGTCCTCGACGATCGAAATGCGATAGGGAGAGGACGTAAACGCCATCGAAGAGGTGAGGCGCACCCATACGAGGTGGCCGTCTCTGTGAAGATAGCGCTTCTCGATGCTGTAGCTGGGGATTTCCCCGGCCAAGAGCTTATCGAGCAATAGCAATTCGTTTGGCAAATCACCGTCATAGGTGATCTGCGCAAACGCGCGCTGCCGAAGCTCCTCTTCTTCGTAGCCGAGCATCCGACAGAGTTTGTCATTGGCGCGCAACAGGCGTCCATTGAGGTCCAACATCTCAATGCCTACGGCGGCCTGTTCGTACATCGCTCGGAAGCGGGCTTCACTCTCCTCCAGCGCCTGCTGGTGCTCGCGCAGGACGCGGACCGAGTTGGCCGAGGCCTCCAGCTCGGTCAAATCCGTCGCCACTAAGCAGATGCTCTTGTTCTCGTCGGCCTGGAGGAGGCTGGCGGCAAGCTGGACCGGCACGATCGTACCGTCGGCGGCCCGCAGTGTCAGGCGCCGCTGGACCGGGCCGGCCTGGGCGTCCTTCAGCAGCACCTTCAAGGGCGGCTGCTGCGGGCGGGCGGCGAAGGCGCTCACCTTGCGGCCCAGGGCCTCCTGGATGGGCGTCTTCATCAAGTCGCAGAACCGCTGATTGCAGAACAAAATCGTCCCGTCCGGGGCCACCGTCAGGCCGGCCTCGTTCATCGTCTCGACGATCACTCGGTAGATGTGCTCGGCGCCGGCGAGCGTGAAGATCTGCTCGCCCTGTGGACCGGTCACCACCAGCGCATCGATATCGCCACGGCGAATCGCCTCCAGCGTCTGTTCCGCCTCCCCCAGACGCAATTGCAGTTGCTCGATCTCCTCAAGCAACTGGGCCCGAGTACGAGGATCTTTGCTACTTTCACTCATGACTCATGACTCAGCTTTCACGGACTTCTTGGGCCGCAGGTCCAATCCGACCAGGATTTTCTCTTTGTCCGCCATATTGCCGATGAATTTCCGCAGCGGGGGGGGCAGTTTCTTGATCAGCGTCGGGGCGGCGATGATTTGCTCGCCCTTGGCCAGCGTCGGCTGCTGGTAGATATCGATCACCTCCAGCTCATATCGGCCCGCCAAGTGCTCCTCGCAGATGGCCGTCACCGTGCGAATGGCTGCTTGCGAGCGGGGCGTCGTGCCCGCGACGTACAGCCGCAGGAGGTAGCGCTGCCGCTTGGCGGCCTGAGCCGCCGCTTCCAGGGTCTTCTGGGCCGATTGTATATTCTTCTTGGTCATGTATCGCGCTCCATTCTATCGCGGTCGAAGGTCCAGACCCACCAGGACCCGCTCGGTATCCGCGAGGTCCCCAATAATCTTTCGAACGGGTGGTGGAAGCTTGCGGACCAGGGTCGGCACCGCCAGAATCTGATCGCCGCGGGCCAGTTGCGGGTTCTGCAACAGGTCGATGACTTCGATGCTGTATCTGCCGGCCAGTTGCTCCTCGCAGATCTTCTTGAGGTTCTCCAACGCCGCGATCGCCCGCGGTGTCTGACCAGCGACGTAGAGCCGCAGGTCCCACAGCTCCGGCTCAGCGGGCGCTCTACGAGTGCTGCGGCGGGCTGTCTTGGCTTTACTTACTTTGGTTGGCATGGGTGTTGCTTCCTTTCTTCGTTGTGTCCTTTCCTGAATTTACGCCTCGCACGCGGGCCAGTTCTGCCTGGTCGCGAGCAGCCGTCGTCAAACGGGCCTGTTCGTCGCTCGCGAGCGTCTTGATCTCTTCCGCCAGAGCGGCGGTCTTGAGCTGCAAAGCATCCAACTGCGCCTTGGCGAGCGCCTGCTCTTGCTCCAGATCGCGCCGGCGGCGGACGATCTTCTGCCGCTCGATGGTGGCCTGGACTTTGTCCTGCGCCTCCTGCATCAACGAGGACGATCCGGTCAGAATGGTCCCGGGGCCAACATAGACGTCTATGAGCCGGATGCCCTGATCGGACAGCCGGAATTCGCGAACCTGGTTGGAGTGCGCCATGCCCCGGCTCTTGAGGACGAACAGCAGGCGGTTCCGCTCCCCGGCGGTTTCGACGTTCCGCAGCAGCAGACACGTGTCCATCAGCGACGAGACGCCCACCTCGCTTTGCTCGGTCGTTTCTTCGCCCACGGTAAGGCTGGTGAACAGGGCCGTTATGCCCTGGTTCTTCAGGAAGTCGATCGTCCGCGTCAGCATCGCCTTGACCTCCCGCTGGTCACTGACGGCCGTGAGATTGGTGATGGGGTCAACGACAACGCCGGCGGGCTGGAAGTCGTTCACAGCCTTGTGGATGCTCACCAAGTGCTGCTCCAGGCCGTAGAGCGTCAATCGCACCGCCTGGAAGCGAAGCAGCCCCTTGCGAACCCAGCGGTCCAGGTCGAAGCCGATCGAGGCCATGTTCCGAATAATTTGGGAAGGCGCTTCCTCAAAGGCCAAGTAGAGGCAGCGTTCGCCCCGGCGGCAGACTCCGTCGGCAAACGCCACGGCCACGCTGGTCTTGCCCGTGCCCGCGCTGCCCGTGACCAGGATGCTGCTGCCGCGATAGTAGCCCTTGCCGCCCAGCATCGCATCCAGGCGTTTGATGCCCGTGGAGATGCGCTCGGTGCCGACGCCATAGTCCAGGCCCAGCGAGCTGATGGGCAGAATGCTCAGGCCGTGCTCGTCGATCAGGGTCGGGTACTCGTTGGTCCCGTGCATCGAGCCGCGGTATTTGACTACTCGCAGCCGCCGCGTGGCGACCTGGTTGGTCACGCGATGGTCCAGGAAGATCACGCAATCGCTGACGTACTCCTCCAGGCCATGGCGGGTCAACGTTTCTTTGCCTTGCTCGCCGGTGACGACGGCGGTGACATTCCTATCCTTGAGCCAGCGGAAGAGCCGACGCAGCTCGGCCCGCAGAATGGCTTCGTTGGGCAGGCTGGCAAAGAGCGCCTCGATCGTGTCGATGGCGACGCGCTTGGCGCCCACCTCGCGGATCATGGCGTCCAATCGCACGAACAGGCCCTCGAGGTCGTATTCGCCGGTCTCCTCGATTTCGCTGCGCTCGATGCGGACATAATCGACGGCCAGCTTCTTCTGACGGATCAGATAGTCGAGATCGAAGCCCAAGGAGGCGACATTCTTGGTCAACTCTTCGGCCGTCTCCTCAAAGGCCATGAAGACGCCCGGCTCGCCAAAATCGCGGATGCCGTGGATGATGAACTCCATCGCCAGGAGCGTCTTGCCGGAGCCGGCCCCGCCACAAATCAAGGTAGACCGCCCGCGCGGCAGGCCGCCGGCGGTGATTTCATCCAGCCCGCGGACGCCGGTAGGGCATTTCTCAATGCCGGTAAGCTTTGTAGAGGATCGAGCGTGTTTCTGTTTCGTCTTCGTCTCAGGCATAGATGATTCCCTCAATGTAGCACAGCAGTAGCCGGTGCCGCCCTCGTTGGCGGGCGCCAACCGTTGTTGTTGTCAAAGTGTATGTCGGATGCGTGATCCCGCTCGCTTCTTCGGTTCTCTGTTCGCCATGCGGTGATACTCTGTGTTGCTTTTGATGCACAGGCGACCTCGTCGTTCAGCAAATCCAACCAGCCACCAGCCGCGTTCCCTCACGTTATACCCAGGAAATTAACCCATGTTTCTAAGGAAATTACTGAATTGGTCTGCTTTCCACACAGGCGGCGCAATTATCGCGGTCCTGAGCAGCCTCTCAACCGATGTCTCGAAAATATACTACGAATATGCCGCTTTGCTCGTTCGCGAAGGAGGGGGCACGCCAAGAAATGAGCAAGCAGCGGCGGCATGCGTATGGATTGTGGCGGAAATCATGGGATCATCGGGCACAAGCCCGAGCGAACAAGTTGACAATCGTCGCTCTCCATCAGGATAATGGCGACGAAGAGCAATCACTCCGGCCGCAGGAGAACATAGAGGTTGAGATTTCGCGGCGGCGGCAAACCGGTACCATGAGAACAAGGAGAAAATAGCACAGGCAGCACATGGCCAAACGAAGAGGTTTCACCCTGATCGAGCTTTTGGTAGTCGTGGCTATCATCGCGATCCTGATGGCCGTGCTGATGCCCGCGCTGCATCGGGCCCGCGAGCAGGGCAAACGGGCGGTCTGCCTCAACAACGTCAAGCAGCTCGCGTTGGCCTGGATGCTGTACGCGGACGATAACGAGGGCAAGCTCGTCAACGGAGCGGGCGGCATCACTCGCATCCGCGAGAAGCCCTGGGTCGGCCGGTGCTGGCACGATAACTTCGCCAAGGGCGAGCAACTGACCGAGGAAGAGCAGAAGACAGGGATCAAGGCCGGAGCCCTCTGGCCCTTCGTGCAGGATGTGAAGCTGTACCGCTGCCCGACCGGCTTTCGCGGCGAGATGCTGACGTACGCCGTCATGGATTCGATGAACGGCTTCGGCGACGGCACGAAAGAGCGCGGCCTGTGGCTCAAGAACAGGTCCGAGATCCGCCGGCCCGACAGCCTGGCCGTCTTCATCGACGAGGGCTGGGTGACGCCGGACAGCTACGCGGTCTACTACCAGCAGGAATGCTGGTGGGACGACCCGCCCATCCGCCACGGCGACGGCACGAACTTCTCCTTCGCCGACGGACACAGCGACTACTGGAAGTGGAAGGGGATCGACACGATCAAACGCGGCCGCTCCTTCAGCCGGACCTTCGGCGGCCCCGGCTGGCAGCCCGACTCCGACGAAGGCTTCCGCGACCTCTACCTCGTCCAGAAAGCCACCTGGGGCAAGCTCGGCTACTCCCCCACCCATTAGCCCCGTGTCAGCATCGCGTGTCACGCGCCCCTCGCCCACGAATCCGCAATCCGAAATCCGAAATCCGCAATCGCACAATCCCCTACGCTCCGGTAGGAATAGCATCAAACCCGCGCACTGCTCGCCGCAAAATCGCGCACCGGGCAAAATTTTTTTTATTCCCGTGGCGGCAAGGGTTTAGAGCGATGGATGCGGCCGCACAGGCTTCGGGTTTTCGACACATTCCTGCGCACTTGTGCCAATTATGGAGGCGCGTCTTTTTTCGCGCCTCGCGCAAGGGCGCACAGAATGAGCGACAAAATCGTCCAGCGTCAGTGCGGCCGCTGTTACTTCTGCCGGGACCTCGCCGGCACGCTGCACTGCCTGAGGAATCCGCCTGTGCTCGACCTCGCCACCGGCGAGGCCCGCTGGCCCTGCGTCCACGCCACGGACATCTGCGGCCAGTTCCGCTGCTCCGACGGCTGCCCGCTCACCTCCGACCACTGGCCGCGGAACGACCTGCCCATCTACCACGACGAGCTCGGCGATTACTGCCGCATCCCGCTGAGCCAGGGCCGCTTCGCCAAGGTCGATCCCGAGGACTACCTCTGGCTGTCGCAGTTCCGCTGGTCCGCCAAGGTCGGCCCGCACGCGATCTACGCCGTCCGCACCATCCAGGTCGCCGGCAAGTCCAAACGCATCTACATGCACCGCCAGATCATGAACACGCCGGCCGACCTCGTCTGCGACCACATCAACCACGACGGCCAGGACAACCGCAAAGCCAACCTGCGCAACTGCACCGTCGAGCAGAACAACGCCAACCGCCGCAGCTCGCCGAAAGCGACTTCGCGCTACACCGGCGTCTCATGGGATCGCCGGCGCTGTAAGTGGGCCAGCGCGATCAAGAAGGACGGCGTCTCGAAGAATCTCGGCCTGTTCGACCACGAGGAGGACGCCGCCCGCGCCTACGACGCCGCCGCCTGGGCCCACCACGGCGTCTACGCCAACCTGAACTTCCCCGACGACTACCCCGACCACCCCGCCGCCCGGCGACCCGGACGCCCGTAGGGGCGGGCCCCCGTGCCCGCCCTAACCGAGGACAGACGACGGAGGACAGAGTAGGGCGAGCGTCCCCGCTCGCCGATGAATCAACTCTCGCCAAGCCGCCAAGGACGCCAAGTGGGCCGTGACAAGAATTCATTTGAACCTTGGCGATCTCTGCGCCTTTGCGAGAAACCAACAGCTCATCAACCGCGAAAGACGCGAACCACGCGAACGAAGAATCAACACGCGGAGACACCGGGACGCAGAGAAAATTACCGTTCATCCCTCATCAATAATCAATGAAGCCGGCCTGCGGATTTCTTCCAGAATTTCCATCAACATTTGCCGGCGAGGATCGCCGTTTATACGTGAGGACGCGGGGGTGAGGGGGTGGTTTGCGCTCATTCGGTCCTTCTGCCGCCCTCCGTCGTCTGGTCCAGGTCTTCCGAAAAAGGTGGTCACGAACCCACTTTTTTCTTGCCTATCCCGGGTGACTTCCGGCATAATACTCTACTGGTAGAGACCTGTCCAGTATGGACGAAACGGTTGAAGGCCGGAGATGCCAAGGGGTCCAAATGAGCGTGATTCATTCGGGGTCCTGAGAGGCGGGAAGAAATGAGACAGGACGAGGAGAAAATGGGTGACGCTCCCGAATAATCCATAGCGGGGGCAGGTAAGGCCCAAGTCGACGTTTCTGAGCTAATAATGCGGATCTGTAATACCAAGGGTGCCCTAAGGAACTGCCATTCGCAGTTGTCCCCTGTTTTCCCGGTTTTTGCCAGGTAACAGGTTCAGACGTACGCCGAACAGAGGGCATTACGGTATTGGACCACGCGATTGACGCGACGGAGCGCGAAATGTCGAGAATGCAATGCATAGTAGCGATTGCGACTGTCCTATCTGTGTTCACCTCCCTGAACGCTGCGCTCTATGAATGCTGGCGCAGCAGCATATCATCGTTATTGAAGATAAACCCGACCCTATCAAACGTGTTTGCATCTCTCACGGTGTCAGTAGGTTCGTTGGCTGTCGTGATCGCCATAGGATTGCTCTGGTGGAAAGTTGACCAGCGTCGCAAGGAACGCAGAATAAGAGTAGTATGTGAATGGTGCGTCAAGCAAGTGATGGGCCTTCTTAAGGGGATGAAAACCGTCCGGAGAGAGGTCAACATAGAGATTCTGCATTACCGGGATTGTCGCAAGTACGATAAAAAATATGATTGGAATAGGTGGGACAGGCTTGCCGAAATATGTGATTTGGTTAAAATGAACAGCAGGTTGTGCAATCCTGATAAGAATATTGATAGGGACATCGAGCGATGGATGAAGACGTATCCCGAGTTGTGGCCTGTACGCGAACTGCGAGAGACAATCGTGCAGGGACTAGACCGAGCCCACCAGATACTCAACGATCGAGCAGTTCTAGATATCATCAGAATCTATGAGGTGGGCATACTCATTGCTGACGTCGGCGACCTCCACATCCAGCAGTTGAAGTCGCTGGTCGAGGAACTTTGAACACCTGCTTCATCGAATGATTCATACACTAGTAGCGCATGTGTTCTATGGGAGCTGCACTACTGCAGCATAGCGTGCAAATGAGTTTTGGCGCGTCAATCAGGAGGATTCCGGAGTGAGGGAGAAGTTAGGACGCGACGCCTTAGAGGTTCGCCAACTGAATAGGCCGCTGCAAATCCTCGCGCAGGAGTTTGCGTGGGAGAAGGAACACAACGAATATACCGGAAAGGAGAACCCCCATGCGTTTGAGAACTTTGCCAAGTTGTGGTGCGCGATCAGGGAAAGGTCCGCCCTGTTTCAGGAAAATGCCTATGAGCCGCTTGAATGTCTTGAGTGTAACAACGCTTTAAGGATGATCGTTAAAGCAAGAATCACCGTTACCAACAAACTGAACAGGATTAGCGAGCTCTTAATAGACGGTAGGAACGTACGTGGACTGAATGCCCGCGTGGCCGAGGCGGCTGAGATTGCATCGGTGTTGTGTTCGGATGATCTCCCGTTTCTGATGGATAGCCTACGCGATGCTCTTCAGCACCTAGGCCACAAATAGGACGGTCGCCGTTAATGCGACAGTATTGATAAACTCAGGGAGGCATTGTAATGAAGAAGGATATGGATTTGATGGCGATGCTCCGGGAATGGCTTGGAATTCTGCGGGATGCCATCGATCAGGGCAACGGGAAAACGATGTGTGAGGCAAGCCGGATGGTTCTAAGCGTGCTGTCTATTTTGCTTGCATACCATCCGGATCTTGATATCGCAGAATATGAGCAGAAAGCACTGGCATACTTCAAAGATTCGCTCGCGCAATTGGCTTCGGATATCCGGGATGGGGGAAATACGAGTGAGCTCAACAACCTCTACAGACGCAACATCGTTCACAGACTCCGCACGTTAGAAGACCTCATGGCAGAGTCAGTGGGCAGTTCGCATTGAGGGAGAAGGGGGGCAATTCGGGTCAACCATGAGAAAGGTGTGGGGACAGCCCGTAGCGGGCAGTTGTCCGAAGCACCTATCCAGAAACTAGCGGAGGGACAGCCACCCATTGATCACGTACGCCAATCCAAAAATTGGGGGGATTCCTAATATTCCTGTCCCTGATACTCCAGTTCATGCACTCCCGCTTGGCGATTCGGGAGTCATATCCCCTCCAGTCCCTTAAAGACAGCAATTCAATAGTGGTCGCGTTTTCTACCTAAAGTCCGGTGTCTCATCCGCCGATATTTCTGGAAGAGACTCTGGTAAACACCGGTGGGAAGAAGACGCGACGCAATAAGTCCAGAGGGAATTCCGGGGACATCTTACTGATTTCGCCGTGGAATCAGTATGATATCCCAAAATATTTTATTGTACCTACTTGGTTGAGTACTTTGAAAACGATGAGTCCATTCCGATCAACCTATGAAGTGCTTGCTCAGGACTTCCGATCCCGCGGAATTCCAACGAATGCGCCCGGGTTCTGCGATGACCCATCCTTCTTGGCCGTAGAGCGCAGTGACCCCGGCTACCTCAACAATTACGCCGCGTTTATTGCCAAGCGGCCATATACCCCAGAGTACCTATCGCGCGCCCAGGCAACCATTTCTAAGGCGGCATCACTACTCCATTCGGAGTTGATCCAGACTGGTCGTCTAGGTGCCTGTGTCGACATATCGGGGATATTGTCTCGCATCCTTGATCGGGAAGGCATTTGGAATTGTGGAGTCAAGGGCTCGTTGACCGTTACTTTCCCCTCAGAAACCGGGATTAAGCCACGCTATTTCTGGTCGGTGGATCATGGCAACTTCGTCGCCGGCCATGCCTGGGTGTTTGCGCCGCCGTATACGGTCCTTGATGTATCCGTAAAGCAGCAGCCTTATGGTGAGAAGGAATGTGCCTTTCTTCCAGAAACGGTCCTTTCCGTAGAGACAACTCCAGCGACCGTTGACGTTGAAGATATCGTGAGTCCGTCGGCGCGAATGGAAATGCTCAGGCACGGAGTGCCGCCAAGCCAACACCTCTACTACGGAGCACCTTGCATCCCCGACATATTCAGCGCGTTTCCCCCTATCTCTGTGCCCGGATTGCATGGCGCAACGTTGAAATACTCACCAGTCGCTATCCACGCGCCGGATGGTTCGTTTGAAGAAATGAGGAACATGACCTTCAATGGATTAACTCCATGGGAATTGTATTCGTCGAAACTATCGGCTAAGCTCCATGGCAGTGACGTGGGACCGCATCTCGCGTGACACTGATATCCGGGGACGCCTTACTTATCTCGATTGTGAATTGATTACGCTGTCGGCAGGCATACATAGTTCTTTTGGGAATTCCGGGGACACCTTAGAATGGCGGTCCGTTAAGCGTTATGGGACCTGATTTTCGCTATTGTTGAAGATTTCTCACCTGCGTTGACGAAATTAACAAGAACGCGGTCCTTTTCATGTTTCCCGACGAAGCAGCGCCTTGGCCAATCTGCACGCTGGCCTGCGTCAATGCGCTTACGATATGCCCGGAAATCCCTTAACGGACCGCCATTCTATGGTGTCCCCGATATATGTGACCAGGTTCTGACAGGGAATGCCGGTCTCTTTGGCCAGGGCCTTGAAGTACTCGATCCCATCGACGCCCGGACGCAAGGGGACCTGCTCCTTGAGCCGCTTCGCATAGCGAGGTTTTTCGGCCTTTTGTGTTCCCATGTCTTCCTTTTCTTCTTGCGTATAGGCCAGTCCTGGCATAGCTTGGAAAGGAAGGGCCTTGTGTCAAATTGGCACCGCCGAGTCCACGTGGGTAAGAGCTTATATTTTGTGAACGGAGGAATTGCAGTCGTATGGCGACAGAGAAGAGCCGACCGCCCCTGCATCTTGATGAGATAGATTCTCTTGTCGACAAGAAGATCCTTGAGGCCAAGTTAGCTATCGCAGAAAAGAGGTTCAACTACCTGCTCGCGATGGGTGCTCTGTTGCTCACCGTATTCGGGATAGTCCTACCGATGTTTCTCGCCTCCCAGAGCACGGAAAGAGTAGACCGGGCGATAGATCGAATGGAGAGCAGTTTTTCGCAGTTGGCGGGGAAGCAACTCCGAAAGCCGGAGATTACCTGTGTTGTTGATGGCAGAAACCTTCAGGATTCGGTACTGACCTTCACGCAGAATTCGAATCGCAAGATCATCGAGGTTAAGAATACCGGGGACGGAACGGCCGAATTCATTGAGGTGAGATTGTACGTCAGAAAGACCGATGACTCAGTGCTTCCGCCCACGTTCTTGGACACCTTATACGACCCGTGGAGACAACTGCATAACGACGAGCCCGATTACACTCATGCGTTTGTGAAGGAGATCGACAAGGGAGTCTTGCTCCCTGCGCAGTCGCTGCTTCCTGTCACTCTCGTTATCTATGTCAATGCAGAGAAGAAGATCGACGCGGAGGTTCCCACGATGTTGAAGATATTCTATGGCGAGCCAGAACCGAAAAGAATCCGCTTCGGCCTGCGCGTCGTGTCCGCGGGTAAGGAAACCAAGTAGACAAATCGAACGGGGGATGCGGGTCATGTCTGCGCATCCCACAGATTGTGCGATGCCGTCAGTCGTCGTCGGCAAGGTCTGCCTTGCTCGTCTGCACCTCTGCGGTCTTCAGCGGTTACCGCAGTTTCTTATGGATGAACTTGCGCGCGTTGGGACCGGTGTAGTCGGCGACAATTTGGCCCTTGCCATACAGCTTCCACTTGTAGATGACTAGGCCGTCGAGGCCGACGGGGCCGCGGGCGTGGATTTTGCTGGTGCAACGAAGTGATAAGCGACTCCTACAACGTCGGTCCCAGCATTTGACTCACAGCCCTTTTCAGGACCGGGAGATCGTTCTGGACAATGTTCCAGACTCTTTCCACATCCACCCCGAGGTAGTCATGGACGAGGATATTGCGGAAGCCGGCGATCTTGCGCCAGTCGATCCCGGGCCGGCTCTCCCTGGCCCGTGCGGAGAGGCGCTGCGTGGATTCGGCCAGGGTCTGGAGATTGCGGATCACGGCGTCCTGCACGAGCGATGAAGCGAGGAACGCCTCCTTCGTCATCCGCTGCGTATAGGACTCGATGCGGTCGATGCACTCGCCGATATGGATCAGGTATAGCCTGTCGTCCTTCATAGCGCTCTGGCCTGGTGCATCACCTTTTCGCGGATATACCAGTGCAGGGCCGGCTCGGTGACCAGGTCCACCTTTCGGCCGAGCAGGTCCTGGAGGTCCATGAGCAAGCCGCCGAGATCGAACAGGCTCCGGCCCGGCTCCAGATCCACGAGGAAATCCACGTCGCTGGCCTCGTTCGCCTCACCGGCGGCGACCGAGCCGAAGATGCGCACGTTCGATGCCCCATACTTGGCGGCCAGCGCCAGGATCGCGTCGCGCTTATCTCCGATGATCTCCTGTATTCCCATCGATGCCAGCCTTAACACATGGGTTGAGAACGGTCCCCAACGCGAAACAAAGCGTTTCGGAGCCCAGCCCACCCTACATGTGCTTCATGTGCTTCGGACTCTTCATCGTTGAATATACTCGCAGGAGGCCGGTCTATGCAAGCGTAGAGAGGCATTTGGCCGTCATATCCTGCCTCGCCCGTTGCGTCAATCCCGTACTTTCGGCCCCTGTCTCACGGAAGGTGTGCACAGCACACCCTACCCGACGCCCTCCGGCTTCTCACTTATCACCGAGGCCCCTACCGCAACTTCTTATGGGTGAATTTGCGGGCGTTGGGTCCCGTATAATCCGCTACGATTTGGCCTTTGCCGTAGAGTTTCCATTTGTAGATGACGAGGCCGTCGAGGCCGACGGGGCCGCGGGCGTGGATTTTGCTGGTGCTGACGCCGACTTCGGCGCCCAGGCCGTAACGGTAGCCGTCAGAGAAGCGGGTGGAGCAGTTCCAGAAGACGTCGGCGGAATCGACGAGGTTGAGGAAGCGTTCGGCCTGGTCGCGGTCAGCGGTGACGATGGTGTCGGTGTGGCCGGAGCCGTAGCGGTTGATGTGGTCGATCGCGGCGTCCAGGCCGTCCACGACCTTGATCGAGAGAATGGCGTCGAGGTACTCGGTGGCCCAGTCCTCGTCCGTGGCGGGCTCGACGGGGATGAGGGCGCGGGTGCGCTCGCAGCCTTTGAGGCGGCAATGGCAGGCGGCGAGAGCGGCCTGGACCCGGGGCAGGAAGGTCTCGGCAATGGCGGCGTCGACCAGGAGGGTCTCGGCGGCGTTGCAGACGGCGACGTACTGGCACTTGGAATCGACGGTGACCCGCACGGCCATGTCGAGGTCGGCGTCGGCGGCGACGTAGACGTGACAGATCCCGGCGGCGTGGCCGAGGACCGGGATGTTCGTGCTGTTCATGATGTGGCGGACGAACTCGTTCGAGCCGCGCGGGATCAGCAGGTCCACCCGGTCGTCGAGAGCCAGCAGGTCGGCGACGTCCTGGCGGGTCTCGAGCAGGTGAATCCAGTCGGCGGGCAGGCCGGCGGCCTCCGCGGCCCGGGCGATCGTGTCGCCGAGGATGCGGTTGGTGTGGGCGGCCTCGCTGCCGCCTTTGAGCAGGACGGCGTTGCCGCTCTTGAGGCACAGGGTCGAGATTTGCACCAGGGCGTCCGGGCGGGACTCGAAGACCACGCCGATCACGCCGATCGGGCAACTGACGCGGTAGAGCTCGAGGCCCTCGTCCAGCTCCGTGGCGCAGAGGGTCCGGCCGACCGGGTCGGGCAGCTTGATCAGGCTGTGAATGCCCGCACAGACGTCGGCCAGCTTGCCTTCGTCGAATTTCAGCCGCTTGAGCAGCGGCGCCGCAAGGTTGCTCGTCCGGGCCGCTTCCAAATCCCGCTCGTTCGCCTTGACAATCTCGGCACTGTGCTCCTGCAGGGCCTTGGCGATTTCGTTGAGTGCGGTGTTCTTCACCTCGGTCTTGACCGCCCCCAGCCGAATGGAAGCCGCCTTTGCCGCCGCCGCACGCTCGGAGATTTTCATTTTCCTTGACATTTCCACCTGCACCACTAAACTCTGATTGGAAATACAGATTGTTTATTATAGGCTCTCGACAAAAACAATCAACGCTTACGCGGGTGTTGCTCAGTGGCAGAGCACCAGCCTTCCAAGCTGGCTACGCGGGTCCGATTCCCGCCACCCGCTTTCTTGTGCGCGGGCTGTCGGCCGTGGCGGAGAGGGAGCTTCGTGGCTGCCGACGGATTCCACGAAGCGGCAGGAGCATCTATCGCCAGACGGAACGGACGTGGTGGATTTCGAGTGCATCGAACTTGGCCGAGCCGCCTTCGGTGAGAATCCGCAGCGATTGGTTGTTGTCGGGGGGAATCACGCCCATCGGCATGTAGACCCGGCCGTCATTGCCGAAGACCTCGATGGACGTGCGGTCCACGAGCAGCTCCAGCCGGACCACACCATCGACCGGCGACAACGCTGCGGTTTTGTCCAGGCAGGACAATTGCTGCTCGCTCGCGTTGTAGACAACTTCCGTTCCCCGAACCACCAGGCCCACTTTGCCCGCGCCGCCGGGTCGGAACACCGCCCGAACGTGAAACAGCTCGCCCTCGACGCCGGGGAGCGGAGTGATGCCCACCGGCACGGTGAGGTCCTTCCAGGTCCGGCTGCGCTCGTGCAGCCGCTCGATCTCGCGCACCGGCCGAGCGAACATCCGCACGCCCTCGGCCGTCGTCCGCAGCGTCAGCTCGACCGGAAACAGCATCATCTGATTGAACGGCATCCCCGGCATCTCCACCCGCCCCCAGGCGATCTGAACCCGCCGTCCGTCCCGGGCCGGCAGATTGTTGTACGTCTGCGAGGCATAAAAGCAGTTGCCGTAGCTGAACCTCTGCTTGTCCGATTCCGCCGTGAACGCCCTCCCGTCGAACGAGCCGATCCGGTAGTCCCCGTCCGCCGCATGCAGCACCCACTTTCGGTTCCGCCGGTCGCCGTCCACCGCCAGCTCGAACAGCTCGGGGCACTCGTAGAACCCGTCGATACGGCTCTGATATTCCCACTTCTTCAGATCGGTCGAGGTATGGAACGCAATCATCCGCTGGCCGTCCGTCTCGTCATAGACCGCCATCACCCAGTGCCGCCCCGGCCCGTACCAGATCACCTTCGGGTCGCGCCCCGCGTGCCGGACCACCGGATTGCCCTCGAACTCCGCAAACGTCCGCCCCCGGTCGTTGCTGTAGGCGATGCACTCGCCGCGCCCCGTGCTCGTATACGCGACCACAATGGGGCTGTCCGCGCCGGTCTTGAACCCGCCGGTATTGTTCCCATCCACGACCGCACTGCCCGAAAAGCACCAGTCGCCAAACTCGCGCGGATACAGGGCAATCGGCAGCTCTTCCCAATGCACGAGATCGTCGCTGACCGCGTGGCCCCAGTGCATATTGCCCCACTGCACGCCGTAGGGATTGTGCTGGTAATAGAGATGATACTCGCCCCGGTAGAACACCAGCCCGTTCGAGTCGTTGTTCCAGCCGCGCTGTGACGAGAAATGGAACTGCGGCCGATGCTTCTCCTGGTACAGACTCCCCGCCTCCCGAATCTCGTCCCCCTGCCCGATCTGGGCGAGCCCGTGCGAGTAGCGCGGCAGATTGTCGGCCTGGAGGGTCGCCTTCTTACCCGCGAACGGCGTCAGGTCCAGAAACGCCCACCAGTCCGGGGCCGCATCCGCCAGCTCGATCTCGAATTCGCGGACGACCCGGCCGTCGACAACGAGCTTCATCCGCCGCTTCGCCGCCCCGTTCGTGACCGGCAGGTGGAGGTATTTACCGGCCACCGTGATCTCTTTCCTCTGGTCGAGCATGTCCCGCTCGTTGCTCTGCACGATATGGTCGACGGTGATATGCCCCCACGGCCCGGTACGCCGGTCCACAATCTGGATGCGTGCCGTCCGGCCGAGCAGGTCGGCGACGTCCCAGACCTGCCAGTCCAGCCGCTCGGAGCCGCCGGGCCGGTCGTTGCGTCCCGTCGCCATCCGCACCACGCGCCCATCCACGAGCAGTTGGATGCACGTGAGACCCGGATACCGGCCGCCGCCGATCAGAAAGCTGATGTACTTGCGCTCGATCGGGAACTCCGGCGAGACCAGCGTCCCGACCGACGCGTCCCCGCCGAGAAAGCTGTTGACCAGTCCCCGCCCCGCAAACCCGCTGACCGGCATCTGGCCCGTCAGGGTCCCGTGCGCCGGCCCGGACCCGAACGCCTGCCCCACTGCCTGCCACCGGCCGTAGGTCGCCCCCTCGAAGTCGGCGATGACGATCTCTCCCTCCCCCGCCCCCGCCGCCAGACTCCCCGCCCCCATCAGCCACAACACAAACACGCACATTCTCATCATCGCGACCTTTCTTCTTTTTCGGTAACGGCCACCCGTCCTTCGCCCCGCATTATCCGCCCCGCCGCACCCCCTGACAAGCAAATCCCCCGCCCTTTGTCCCGTCGGCCTCGACGGCCTCGTCATCTACAAATGGAAACTATACGGCAAAGGCCAGATCGTGGCGGACTACACGGGACCCAACGCCCGCAAGTTTACCCACAAGAAGTTGCGCTAACCGCCAAGGACGCGAAGGGATGCAGAGGGTGACCTCGCCAAGGCTTTCCTTTACGTGGTCGGCGTGAAATGAATAAGTAGCACGCGCGGGCTCACTATTTGGATGGGCCAGGGTTCTCCGATCCGGACTTGGCATCTTGGAGTCCTTGGTGCATCGAAATCAATGCACCGATATCATCGGCCAGATACCAATCGCCGGGGAGCTCAAGGCAACGAACAACCTCTCTGGCAAAGGCAAGGTTTTGGTCGGGAAGCAATAAGTCTCGCGAGTTTGCCCGTTGCATTATGGTCCTGACTATGCGTGCTATGTTGGGGAATCTATTGTTGACCACATTCATCAAAGCCGTGCGGTTACCGGCGGAGCAATTCAATACGTCGTCACCGAAAATCAGGGCCGTCTCGGCCCATGATTGCCTCGTCTTCGCCTCCTTCTCCCTCGAACAAAGCTTGAGATCGTGAAGGCAACGGGAGTCAATTTCACTCTGTGGGTCGTGGCCCACGGACCTCTGAAGCCGGAAAAGAGGGACGTGGTGAACCATCGAATTCAGGAGAATCTCGGTGCTGGAGTTCTTGTGGCTCCTATACTCCAGCGCCTGGAAACCCTGCAACTTCAGTACCCAGTGACCAAGCTCGTGGCTCGCCATGACCGGGTCTACCTCCCGCATGGAGCCCATGGAGTCCATCAGGAGAAGCAGCACAAGCTTGCCCTCAATGATCTCGGGAACCGCAGTATGCACTTGGTCCTGGTAGTGGGCAAAGCGCGGGTGCTCCTTGCGCCCGGTAATCATAACCTCAATGGAAGTCCCGATTTTTTCCCGGCACAACGAATGCCACAGGTCGAGCAAGGTCGTCATTGGCTTATCTGCATGCTGCCGGAGGGCCTTCTCAGAGCACAGTTTCATTCACCTGTCCCAAAGAACTACGTATGCCTGCCGACAGCATAATCAACCCACAACCGAAATAAGTAAGGCGTCCCCGGAATTCCGGAATTATGGTCAATTCCCCTTGGATAGCTCGTAATGAGTAGCCGACCACTTCAGGGGCTGACTATTGTACACCGAGCTGCTATACGAGGGTTCCTTGCCGACGTCCACTAGTGGAGAGAAGGGGTTGTGCGGGCTAAAGTACTCTCCCACGAAAAACGTTACTGCTAAATCGTTATCAAGCCGTATGTTGCAGCACTGGCATCCCTTTTCATCCCGGATGAAGTAAGAGGCCGAGTTATTTGGCCAGTGAACCGTAAAGCCGTTCAAGAAACCATCAGGTCGGATGTTGAACTCCAGGAGCCCTTTGAGCTTAGGGTCGAACGGAAATACCAGACCGGCCAGATTCTTGAAACAATGCCTTGCCTCATCCTCCAAGGCAAAGAAGGTCCAGCAAAACCCATAGGTGTCGCTTATCATCGACAGTAAGTGATCGTACCCTACGACGGGAGAGTACACGCCGCGGGGGTCCTTCATACGCCCCTTCGCCATACGCAATTCGTCTTTGTATAGGACATAGTCTGAATGGTCGATTGAGTTGCGCAGGACGGGCGAAAAGAAATCATCGAAAATAGGCTCGATCTGAGCTAAGCCAACCTGCGAAGCCAATGTCTTTATCCGTTCGATCTTCTCTACGGGGTACACGGGGACTGGGCCTTTTATCAAGTCCATAACCTGCTTCCGTTTACCCTTTTTCTTTTCGCGAATATCCCAGAATGGATCCCAGGTATACCGCTCACCGTTCCTCACTCGAAGTAAATTCGCAATGACGTTGTAGGGTGCGTCCATTTCGACCAAATGTGCGTAGGCGAGAAGCATAAGACGTAGCTTGGTCTTTTCCACGTCAGCGAAGACATTTTGATCAAGCTCGAGCTGAGTCAACTTCACTATGTCTTCGAATACTGCCTTTGATTCGGCCAGTGGGTCCCAGCCCGCATCTTCCAAGCCGCCGACCCTCAAGAGGGCACATGCGTATTCAAACGGGTCCAGTTTGCTTGAATCAAAGAGGTCCCGCAACAAATCTGTGTACCTCTTCACGGGCTCAGTTAGGTCGATTGTCCGCGTATTCATTTCACCTGCGCCTATTCAAACAGTGGCGGCTCCCACCTGAGGTTATCTGGCGGTGGAATGCACAATCCCCGGACGGCATATGCAAGGCGCGCCCAGAATTCATCTCTCAGTCTCTTCCAATTGAGGCGACTCGCTCAATATACTGAACGACACGCGCGGCGTTGCCACGAGCCTCTTCTTCTGTGTTGATATCGATGTGCTGGAAGGGGATTTCTATTTCAATCGGCTCCTGTGCCATGAACTCGCCCCAATGGTCAAGTTTCCATTGGTCGCGTTTCTCACCGCGATCTTTAATGCGTTGCCTAAGGGTCGATTCAGAACAGAGACATCTTACGATGACAAGACTCGCAGAAGTGCGCCGGACAAGATCAGACAAGGATTCCCTCCATCTAAGATCCTGCATCTGGGTCACATGAGGTACATCTAAAAGCACGGAATTCCCTATCAGAAGGTTCTCCTCTGTAATCCGGTACAGTGCGCGATAAAGGGCCGGACGCAACTCCCTGTACTTTGGATCTGTACGTGTCGAAGGAAAGAACGCGTCTGCAAGGAAATTATTGTCGAGATAGACGGCACCTATCCGCTTAAGTATCTCCTTGGATAAAGTCGTCTTCCCTGATGCCGGTACTCCCATTACGAGAATCAGGGTAGGCCGATCAAGCATGAGGCGAGATTCTTCCATAGGACATCCAATTCGAACCGCTCTCTGTTTCTAATCTGGTCTTGGTCCATCGTCTTCACAACGAGATGTAGTGAGGAGGCGCCACGGCTTCTGAAGGACTCGCCTCTCACACAAGTACCAGTAGTCAGGCGTAACGGTAGCCTCAGGGCTATAGTCTATGCATGCAATCCTTATTTCGCTGGGTCCCAGTGATTGAATCTCTCTTTTGAGTACGTCGGTCGTCTGGCCACTTCGTATCTCTGCGCTGACCAGCAGTACCCGCTTTCCTTGGATGAGGTCTTTGTGTCCGCAAATCGACCCGGACGCCACAAGCGATACCTCCCGCTTTCCATGCCAATTCACCTGCCGGTCTAGACCTATGAATGGAGGACCGCCGAGGTTGCCAGCGAGCATAGCCCCATACAGCGTGCCGCCAACTCCTACGCCGAAGACAGCTTCTGGATTGTACCTGCTCACCTCCGGGGCAATCAGTTGAACAGCTAGGCCAACTTCAGTCCAAGTCATATTCAACTTCAAACCGAAGATGCGGAGCAGCGGGCGAATGAGATACTTCGCACGGTAGAGCAGGAGCAAGATTCTCAATTTGATACTAATGGGTATGCCAGGGATCCTCACTTGTGTCATTTCCGTCTCCTTCATGCTTGGCGGAGCCACACGTGCTGCGCTCTTGTCAACTTCTCCCCATCACTCAGAAACTGGCACCCGCATCTCGCCGTCTCAAGGTTCCTGCCATTCTTAGCCACTCGTCAAAGATGCTCATCATAATAGGCGAACGCACCACGGCGGAACGTGGGTGAACACGCAAAAAGGGAAGGCCCGAGGGCGCAAAGCGGAGATTCAAACATTTCTCAGCTATGAAAGCAGTGACGAGTCCCTCGGCTGCCGCGTCCACCACACCGGCCATCAACCGTTTCGTCCATGCTTCGCTCATGCAACTACGCCAAATATTATGCCGGAAGCCATCCGGAATAGGCAAGGGAAAAAAGTCACGAGGTGACCTTTTTTTCAGGCTGGAGGCCTGAGCCCTGCGGAAAGCCGAAGCTGACCTGCGGGCGGAAATTCGAAATCCGAAGCACGAAATCCGAAACAAATCCCAATAGGCAAAATCCGAAGGTTCAAAACGGAGGGCCCTGTCTTTGTTTTCCGGCGCTTGAGGAATTTGAGATTCGAGCTTGTTTCGGATTTCGAAATTCGTGCTTCGAGTTTGCCGGCCTCCGGCCGGGCCGGATGGGCACAAAACACCCCGTTACCCCCGCGCTCACACATATATGGCGTCCCTCTCCGGCAGATGTTGATGAAAATTATTGAAGAAAGTCCCGGCGGAGCCGCTGGGCGGCCAAATCCGAAATCCGAATGTCGAAATCCGAAACAAATTCCAAGGATCGAAATCCAAAGGTTCGAAACCGGGGATCTGCGTCTGTTTTCCGCCATTTGGGTCATTTGGCATTGGAGCTTGTTTCGAGTTTCGTGCTTTGTGCTTCGAATTTGCCGGCCTTCGGCCGGTTATCTGCGTCAATCGGCGAAATCTGCGGATGACAAGGGGGTTTATCCACAGATCACACAGATTTCACAGATTCCGGAGAGGCAAATCTGCGTTAATCGGCGAAATCTGCGGATCAATCGTTCTTCGTGTCCCTTCGTGTACTTCCTGGTTAAGCTCCTCAGCGTCGCCCTGCCGTAACGTGGGCCAACTCTCCACACTCCCGGCAAATGGCTCTCGCTCAGACGCTTTTTCTTTGCTTTGGCAACGAGGGCACCCATAATACGGTGGATCAAAGTGGTCCGTGGTTGAGAAGGATATGAGGCAACATGCGAAAATGAGAGCGCTGCTTTCTCGATGGTGCATGCCAGGGAGGGCGGTCGCCCTGCTGACACTGCTGTGGCTTTGCGGGTGTGGGCCGGGGAATGTCGCGACTCTGCGCGAGCGGCCGCACCGTGTATACTCGTTCGAAGCGCCGGCCGGTTACGAGATGGTCTACGAGCGAATCGTCCGGCGGGCCCGGGAGCGCTACAGACCCATCAGTCCGCTGCCACACCAGCCCGGCGTGAGCACGAGCCTTTTTCCTTCCACGCAGTTCGCCACGGTGACCCTGTGGGACAGCGGCGGGATCGGGATGCGCTACCTGCTGACCGCGGACATCCGCCAGATCGGTCCCGCCCGGACGCAGGTCGATATCTACTCTGCCTCGTCGCGAGACGACAAGGAAGCCCGACTCTGGCAGCAGTGGGCGATCACCCCGCTCGGTGATTTCCGGCAGAATTCCGGGGCGTTCGTGAAATGGACTGTTGCAAGCCGCGACAAAGAGGATAATGTCATACGATGTCGTGAATCATCGGGCAGCCAGTGCAGAATGCAATAGGAGATGGAGAACTATGCAAGCGACCAGACTTGTGAGACTGAGTATCATCCTTGTCACCGTGCTGACAACCGCCGGCGGGTGTGTCATCATCGATGGCAGTTGGGGGCCGCAGTTCAAGTTCGAGAGGACCGTGGAGCTTCAGCAGGCGCTTCAGCCGGGAGCCACGCTGACCGCCGAGACGGCGAGCGGCTCCATCCACGCGACCGGCCACGAGACAAACCAGGCCCAGGTCGTCGCTACGATTACCGCCCGGGCGGGCAGCGAGGAAACGGCCCAGCGGCTGGCCGAAGAAGTCAACGTGCACTTCCAGGAGACGGGGGACAAGGTCGCCCTCAAGGCCGACAAGCCTACCCTGCTCCCGGGCCAGTCCATCAGCATCAGCTACAAGATGGACCTGCCCCGGCCGACGAGCGTGGAGTTCAACAGTGCCTCGGGCTCGATCAGCGTGACGGACCTCGACGGCAGCGTCAATGCCCATACCGCCAGCGGGTCGGTCGAGGCGGAACGCATCAAAGGGGCGGTCCGCCTGAGCTCGTCGAGCGGCTCGGCCCACGCCGAGCAGGTCGAGGGCGGGGACGCCCGGCTGGACAGCGCCAGTGGCGGTGTCCGGCTGTCAAACGCGTCGAAAATCGGGGCCTGCGAGCTGCATTCGGCGTCGGGGTCGGCGACGGCTCACAACGTCCAGGCGGCTTCCATCAAGATGAGCTCGGCCAGCGGGCCCGTGACGCTTACGAACGCACAGGCCGAAACGATGGATCTCCACGCCAGCAGCGGCAACGTGAGGGCGGAGTCGATTGACTCCTCCCGCCTGAAGGCCGAATCGGTCAGCGGAAATGTCTCCGCCGCCTTCGTGCCCTCGGCGCCGGGCAACGTCGTCGCCGACCTGGGCACTGGCTCCGGCAGCGTGGACGTGACCCTCCCCTCCGCTTTCGGCGGCCGGGTGGACCTGTCGACGGGCAGCGGCTCCGTCCGCGTCGATTTGCCCGTGACGGTCAAAGGCACCATCGGCACGCGGCACGTCAGCGGCTCCATCGGCGAGGGCTCCGGCAGCCTGTCCGCCCATACCGCCAGCGGCTCCGTCCACGTCCGCTGAGACCCGGCGACCGGCGGCAACTGCCGCATTTGCAGGCAGGTTATGCCGGTCCATCACACGACGTGTGGCCCTGTGCTTGTACGAGCCTTGTCACGCCGGTACCGCCCGCGTGTTGATGGAGGTAAGAAGTATGGTCGAATCCGGCGCGGGATACGGAATCGAAAACGAGCGGCAGGCTAACACGCGACGCACTGTAATGAAGGCCCTCTCCGTGGGCGTCAAAGGGATCGTGGTCGTTTTGCCCCTGCCGCTGGCCTTCTTCAGCATCGCGCCGCCCGAGGTCAAGATGACGGCCCTCTACGTGACGTTCTTCACGCTGGCCTTTTTCGTGGCCCTGGCGGAGATTGCCGCCGGCCTCCACCGCGTGGCCGAAACCCTCGAGAGGCAGCACCGCTCACCCTGATGCCGCCGTGCCCGCGAGACAATCCTTCTGCGAGCTTATGTGCGCTGCCTGATCGCCACAGCTTCCACACGGAGCGACACTCGTGCAGGCTAATCGGCTCGATCATCTCGTCCTGACCGTCACAGACATCCGGCGAACGTACGCGTTCTACGCAAAAGTCCTCGGTACTCGCGTAGTCTCATCAGGCCGCGGCAGAAAAGCTCTGGTTTTCGGCCGGCAGAAGATCAATCTTCACGAGCAAGGCAGAGAAGTCGCGCCCAAGGCCGCACACCCGGTTCCCGGTTCGGCGGACCTGTGTTTCATCACCTCCGTGCCGCTTCCCGACGTTGTCGCGCACCTCGAATCGTGTGGGGTGGACATCCTGCTTGGCCCAGTGCGACGAGCCGGGGCAACAGGCCCCATCGCATCCGTCTACTTCCGCGACCCGGATGGGAATCTGCTGGAAGTGGCGAATGAGATGTGAAATCTTTGAGCACTCCTACCGACTAATGAAATGACGGCATAAACCATGTTTAGGAGTGTTCGACTATGACTCTTGGCAGCCCCTCACCCATTATCTTCAGGAAACACACGTTCCTGTCGGCCGCGGCACTCGGATTCAGTGCCATCGTGATTGCGGTCATCGTCAGTTGCACGGTCATTCTCCTCTACGGCGTCCATCTGGCCGGCGAGAAGTCCGAGCGGGTCATCACCCTGGCCCAGAGTGCGATTCGCGGACTGCCCGAGTTCGCCGATTCGCTGCCGCCCGTCTTCTCGGACATGCTCAACGACCGTCGCCAGCCGGACTACTGCCACTCGCTGGCCATCACCGCCAAGCTCACTTCGGCCCCGGGCTCCCACGACGGGGCCCGCACCGCCATCGAGGTCGTCAACAACGGCAAGGAAGTGGTCTCCGTTCTCTCGCTGCGCATCATCATGCTGGATAAGGACGGCCGGCTGCTGGGCGAGTCCCAGGAGTGGGCGGCGACTCCCTTCGCCACCGACGGCGAGTGGCGCGGCCCCATCATGCCCGGCGCCCGCCGGTACTTCGCGGGCTCGCGGTGTTGGACCCGCGACGTGGACTCGCTGGACGACGTGAGCACCGAAGTCGAGATTACCGAACTGCGTATCTGGAACGGGCCCCAGAACGCCCCCGCCACCGCGCACCAGCCGCGTCATGAACCCGACATGCCCACTCCAGTACCCGCCGAACCGCCCAGTAATGGGTGACGGCAGGTCATCGTGGTTCAGCCAGATGATTCCTGGTCGGTGATCGAGCCCCTGCTGATCGTCTCCATCGACTACAACGGCAAGCATATCCCGCCAGGGAAGTAATCCTCACACCCCTTCGCCGGCCAAGCAGGATGGCTTGACCCAAAATGCGGCGGCCGCAACCCCCCAAGTCGCGTAAGTTGACGAACCATCACGTTTGTCGCTTTCTGGGTGCCGACGGACAGCAATTGACGCAATGCCGAGCCCACGGACTTTCTCCGCTGGTACCCGGAATGCGCTGAACGCTTTCCATCCGCTTCCACCCCACAGACTCCACTTTCTTGTTGCCTTTTCCGACCCCCAGGCCATAATACCCCTGATTGGAACGCGCCTGGACCCCTGTGATTCAAGACCATCACAACCAAGTGTAGGATGGGCTTTAGCCCATGCGGACGACTTATGGACAAGAAACAGGCGATCGCAAACAAAATGCCTCACGAACCGGCGCATGGGATTGGGAGCTGGCAAACCGTGCACGCTCGTACTATGTACCCGGGGCTAATGCTTTGGATGTCAGTTGTCATCCTGGTTTGCGCCCAGTCGGCATTCTGCTTGAGTGACCAGGAATGGCAGGAGGTACTCGACTCACTGAAAGAGGTCGATTCTAAAGTTGCGGATTTGGAGAAACGCATCAGAGAGGACACTGTAGGCTGGTGGGATGCTGAGATCATCACGGCCGGAAGAACGAACCAGTTTCAGAGCGAGTACTTGGCTTTGAAGGGGCGTTTGCAACCTTTGATCTCTGGAGGTATTCAAGCAGGCAGAGAACGCGGCGCCAGCGTCAAGACCATGGGCCAAGCACTTGCCTCTCTTCCGGAGATGGTGCCACTTCTGATGTCGTTCGTCGATTACCAAGGGCGCCTCGATCATATTGAGTTCATGATTGAATCCCGCAGATCGATGATTCTTGGACGCCTGTCAGTCTGGATTGCCATCCTAATTTGGTCTTGTGCCTTTCTTGTTCTCCATTGTTCGGCACAGATGGTTGCGACAATCGCCTCAGGCCGTATTGCCTCTGTCCCACCCAGACGCTGCCTCAGCGCGTACTGCACTGACCGAACAAGGCAAGGAGAACAAGCAGCAGAAGAAAGGGAGTAGAAGAAAAGCCAAAAGCAAGAAGACAAGAAGCAATAGGACCCGCCGAAGGCGGCGGTGAGGCAGCCGTGCATCACGTTGGGAATTGAGGATATTGTCTTCCAGTCACACCCATCATTCATAAACAGACATATCGTTGAGTTTGCTCTGTGCATCCTGCCAGTATTCATTCGAATACAGCCCCGCCCGTGCATATCGATGATAGCTCGACCACGGCCAGTCCTCGATGTGAATGGCGAGGCCGTGGTTGACCGGATTGCGGTGGATGTAATCGACGTGGCGTTGGAGGTCCATTTCATCGCGGATCTGGTGCTCCCAGAACCTGCGCTGCCAGAGACCACGTTCGCGTTTCCTGTCGCGTGAAAGACTTCGGACAGACTCAAGTCCGCCCCCAGCGGGATAGCGCCGTGTAAAGCCGGCCTTGATTCGCGCCCAGCGCAGAGAGAAATCACAATCACCCGGCGGAAATTTCCAGATGCAGTGCAAATGCTCGGGCAGCAGGCATACGGCAATCATTTCGAAATTGCTGCGTTGTTCCGCTTCTTTCCATGCGGCCCGCAGGCAGTGACGTGCCAGCGGCTCCGTCAGAAACCGACGGCGGTTGTAGGTCACGACTGTAAAGAAGTAATATCCGCCTTCATAATTGGCCCGCCGGTAGTCTGTCATTATCGCGTCTCCCTAACCGTCCGGATTCATCCGCATGGGCTAAAGCCCATCCTACATGAAGTTGCCTCGCCAAGCGCATCGCTTCCCGCTTGGCCTGAGCATGTTCTGGTCTGCCGGGCGGGAAAGGCAAAGAGGAATTCGCGATTCGTCGGGGTCGTGGACGCCCACGCCACAGGATCGGGGCACTGGCTCCCCACTCCGGATTGCGGGCTTCGGGCTTTGCCTGCCGGTTCCTGCCAATACGCACGATGGATAGTGGGCGGAACCCACTCCCCGAACCGAAGCAGAAATCCACACGCTCAAAGCGAGTTTGAGCGTGCCACCCTTGCTCATGGACTCATCACCCATCCGCTTTCTCCTGTCGGGCAAAAGGGCGAAATTTTGCGAAAAAAGGGGTTGCAGGGGAAAGGGAGGGTGGATATACTTTGGGAGTTGGTTTTGCGGGCGTAGCTCAGGGGTAGAGCGTCACGTTGCCAACGTGAATGTCGTGAGTTCAAATCTCATCGCCCGCTGTTAGGAGCTCGCCCTAAGGATGGGAACCTCCGGACGCACATCGGCGTAGAGGGACCCGTATAGTATCGACGAGGTACCGGCCAGGTGGTGGTTTGGCGTTGGTCGTCGATATGTGAGAGCCCCGCGACAATCTCGCGCGGCCGCCAACATTCACCTGGCTAAGGGGTAGATGGCCCCGAGGCCTTTTTTTGTTTGGGAAACGAACCGGTTCAGCATCTATTGGGAGCGCCGAGATGGCGAAAGAGAAAGAGGAAACAACCGCCTCCAAGCAGGAGGAAGGAACGCAGCCAACCGAGCAGCCGAGGACCACGAAGAATACGGTGACGGTCGAGGACGCCGGTCCGTGCAAGAAGAAGGTCAGTATCCAGGTTCCGGAAGAGACGATCAAAGAGATGGCCGATGAGCAGTACCGGGAGCTGCGGCGGGACGCGATCCTGCCGGGCTTTCGCAAAGGCCGGGCCCCCCGCCGGCTGCTGGAGAAACGGTTCGGCAAGGAGACCAGCGAGAGCATCAAGCTCAAGCTGCTGGCCGAGTCCAGTGAAGCGGCGATCAAGGACCAGAAGCTGGACGTCCTGACCGACCCGGAGATCGACTACGAGCACGCTGACCTGCCCGAGACCGGGCCGATGAAGTACGCGTTCGAGGTCGAGGTCCGGCCGGAGTTCGAGCTGCCCCCGCTGGAGGGCATCCCCGTAACGCGGCCGAAGCTCGAAGTGACCGAGGGCCAGATCGACCGCGAGATCGAGCAGCTTCAGCGGTGGTCGGGCGTCTGGACGCCGCGCGAGGGCGGCGTGGT
>Ga0315289_10002737_pt1 | contig 26945 bp, 12 predicted proteins | sample YL17G11_40_MG_FD_203452 | JGI IMG/M metagenome (GOLD analysis project Ga0315289, IMG submission 203452) | Sediment microbial communities from Yellowstone Lake, YNP, Wyoming, USA - YL17G11_40 | ecosystem: Environmental > Aquatic > Freshwater > Lake > Sediment | place: USA: Wyoming | collected...
GTCGTTGGAGTCACGACCCCAAACAATTTTGTCCCAATCTCCATCTCCGTCAAGGTCAAGAGTTATAAGAGCATACCTGTCGAGACCGCTAGGGGGCCTGTTCCCTTCATTATCAGTGAAATAGTAAGGTTTAGGGTTAACGCGTCCTGGCAAGTCCACTTGCAGTTCAGTAGGGGCACAGCCAAAAATATTTACGGCAAATGCAGCCAAGGTTCCTAAAATACCCTGTTTTCTTGAAATTCTCATTTTATACCTTTAAACTTATCTAACCTTAATATATTAGAAATTTGATGTTTATAAACTTTCCGCATTTTACTACTTTATAGTTTTTACACTTTTCGTTTTTTAGCATATTCTTGACCTATATTCTTGCTTAAAGATAAATTTATATAAGATATTTTGTTTTAAGTATTGAGCAGGAAAGTTAAGATGAAAAAGGGGAGACAAAAGAGCAAAAAAGGACAAGTAACTTTATTTATCATACTTGCTATTCTAATCGTCGGGATAATCGGGGGGTTTGCATTTTACAGATACGGGGTTGCTAAGGTTCCTACAAGATTCGAGCCTATAGAACAATATTTTCTTGATTGCATTAAAGTCAGGCTTGAGGAAGGCGCAAGCCTCTTGGGCCAGAGAGGAGGATTCATGAGTCTGCCTGTTTTTGAGCCGGGCTCAGAGGAGTGGCCTACTTCAAATGTTTTGGGCTTTGTTGGGGATTCTATACCTTATTGGTTTTATGTTTCTGGAAATGGCATAATGAAAGAGAAAGTGCCTACGATTTCTGATATGGAAAGCGGGCTGGCAGGATACTTGGAAGATACTTTACCTTTATGCGATTTCTCTGATTTTTTTGACAAGGGATATGATGTAAGCCTTGATGTAACGAAGGCAAGTGTTGATATAAGAGAAAGCAAGATAACAGCAGATGTAAGCGCTGATTTGATTATGGCTTTTGACGAGGATAAAGCAGAGGCTTCAAGCCACGCGACAGAAATTACAAGCAAGCTTGGCAAATTCTATAATCTTGCTTTAAGGGTTTATAATAAAGAGAAGCAAGAGACGTTTTTAGAGAACCTTACGGTTGACATGCTATATCTTTATGCTCCGACAACAGACTCGGAAATATCATGCAGCCCGAAAATCTGGCTTCTTGAAAATGTCTCGCAGGAGTTAAAGGCTGCTTTTGAAAACAACTTTTTGTTCTTAAGCCCGAATGCAAGACAAAAATATTTTGTGCTTGACGTTTCTACAGATGAAGATGTCAGATTTTTATACAACAAGGAATGGCCAACAAAAATTTATGCTCCAAGCGACAACGGCATGCTTGTTGCCAAGCCTCTTGGGACACAGCAAGGCTTGGGAGTTTTAGGATTTTGCTTTTTGCCTTATCATTTTGTTTATGACATAAATTTTCCAATACTCGTGCAAATTTATGACGAGAAAGAGTTTTTTCAGTTTCCTGTTAATGTAATTGTAAGGGGAAACAGGCCGAGGCAGGCGTTAGAAGGGACAGCAGTAGAAATAAAAGAGGAAAGTGCATGCAGGTATAAAAATACACTTGGAACTGTTGCAACTTATGATTCTAGCCTAAACCCAATAGAAGCAGACATACAATTTAAGTGCTTTTCTGAGACCTGCAATGTTGGCGGAACAAAAATATCGGGGGATGAGGCAGAACTGCAGGCATTATTTCCGCAATGCGTTAATGGAATTGTCATAGCAAGCAAGGAGGGATATGTTAACGCAGAAGAAATTGTTTCAAGCAATCAAGAGTTTGAGGCAGACTTGATTTTGGACAAATTATACAGACTTAATGTTAATCTTAAGATTTCTGGTGCAGCTAGAGGGGTTAGTGCCCTAGTGTATTTTGAGTCGGGCAAAAACAGCCAGGCAGTTTACTGGCCCGAGCAAAAAACAGTTGAGCTGTCAGAAGGCTTCTATAATGTCAGCGTGCAGGTGTATTCTAATTCAAGCATAACTTTGCCAGAGACAAAAACACATAAATGTGTTGAAGTGCCTGAGCCCGGCTTGCTCGGATTATTTGGCAAGACAAATGAAAAATGCTTTGACATGACTATTCCTGAACAAAAAATACAGAATGCAATTATAGGCGGAGGCAAAACCGAAGAGTATTTTATTGCAAGCCAACTTCAGAGCTCAAGCATTGTTGAAATTAACGTGCCCGAGACCCAAGCTCCGAAAAGCATAGAAGATATTCAGAAAATATACGATGAAATAGAAAGAGCAAAAATAAGCGTGGAGATAAAATGAATTTGAAAGCGAGCATTATACTTGGAATGATTTTTTTATTTGCAATATTAACTTCTGTTGCTTTGGTTAATGCCCAGCTGCTTTCTTCACCCGCCTCGCCAATCAGCAGCCAGTATTACGAGCCGAGCATAGAGCAGTTTTATTCTCAGTACGGGATTGATTATACTACTTTTTGGCCGGATTTTGCAACACCTGAAAGCTGTACAGCTAAAGAAGGGCAGGATTTTTTTGTTAGTATTGTGCCTTTTAGCTGCAATCCCAGTGTTGTAAGGAGCGACTTGCTTGAAGACCAGAATGTGCCTGTTTTTTGCAGGCTTAGTGCTGTAAGAGTAAATCCTTTGATAGAGATTGCAGAAGTAAAAGGCGTAACATTTTCAGGAGCTTATCCAAAAGAAGTTGCAGGAGTAAGCTATCATCCTTCAAAAGCCCTGCTTAAAAGTTATAATCCTCAGCTTGGAACAGGAATGATAAATGACCTAGGTTATGTTGTCGTACTTTTGAAAAAACAGGTTTCTGAAAAAAATATGTCAAAGAAAATAAACTTCACATTGACTGCAAACATACGATATGACCTAAAGAATGTGGAAGGAGTAGGGAAGGCAATGTTCTATCTGCCTGTAATGACAAATGAAGAGTGGGCAAGCAACTATATTGATTATAGCTTCTGGAGAAATAAAGGTTATATAAGGGCTGAAGGTATCGAGCAAGACAGGGCAAGAATTTCTATTTATTCTGACAAAGACAGAGTAATAAGAAGCTTTGACTTAAAGAAAGGCGAGACATCGAGCATAATTTACATGCCCGGATTTTATTGCCAAGGAGGCTTGCAAATAAAGCTTAATGAGGTAAGTGTTCCTAAAAGAAGCGCCTTGTTGCAGGTAGACGATGAAACGCTTTGGGTTTCTGAAGGCTCGAGATTTTTGGAAAGCTGTACTGTTTCGAAAATAGAAAGCCTCGGAGCAGAAAGCAGAGTTGTGTTGACATGCGAAGGGAAAAGCTATGAGCTGAAGGTAAGAGTTGCGACAAAGGCAAAAATAAATACCGAACAGTTTGCCACAGGAGAAAAGGTTGGAGCTGAAGGGGCAGATAGCATTCATTTAGTTTATATCGATGAGAAAGGAAAGTTTGTGATACTCGCAAAAGGAGTAACGGCAAAATACATACAAGACAATAAAATAAGCGGAGAAAAAATTAGGACGATTTATTCTGTTGTGAGGGAACTTGTGAAGAAGGGAGATGAAACTGCGGTAAAGAACAGGGTAGCAAGTTTGCTTGAACTGAAAGATCCAAATAATGCGGTAATAGTGCAAGTTGGCCAGAGATTCTTTCAACAGAGATTTGATGGTGTCTCGAGTACAAGCGACCAGGACTTTTCTTCTCAAAGCCAGGTGCAAGCACAAATTGAAAAATATTTTGGAGAGGCAAAGAAAACTGGCGAGGAACTTGTGGAGTTGTACCCTGTCGATGGTGAGGAAGGAGAGATTTTCGGAGCAGATGCATTGATAAGACTTGCAAAGCTTGCTGTAAGCATAAAGAAGTTTGAGACAGCAAGAAGCATTTATGAAAAGGTAAAAGAAAAATATCCTGACACAACTTATGCGGAGGAGGCTGAGAAAGGGAAAAACGGGCTTTTCCAGTACAGCTTTGAGGATGCTTCTACTACAGTCACAATAAAAAGACAGGCGCATAATATTTTCCTTGAGAAAATCAAAGAGCCAACAGCTGAAGAAGCAGGGGCTATATTCAGGCTTGAAGATGGAACAACACAGGGCTTGCTTGCAGGCGAGACAAGAAATGTCGGAAGCGATAGAAATATTAAACTTGTAAACATTCTTGACGAAAGCAATATTGTTATTGACTATAATTACAAAAGAACAGACGGGAAAATTGAGAGTTTAAGCAACAAACAAATAAGAGAAAATGAAGTAATTCCTGGGACAGACATTGTTTTGCAAGCTGTAAATTTTAAAAGAGTTGCTGGAATTGAACTTCTGCCTAATTTTCCAAACGAACTGAGCAAGACAAACTTTTCAATTGCAGTAGGGATTGAAAAAAGGGCAATACAATTAAGCCCTGAAAAGGCAAAAGAAAAAATAGCGGGCTTGAATAAAAGCATACAAAAGTATGAACAGCTTGTTAGCAGGCTTGCAAATTTCACAGACGGAATGCAAAAGGCGTGTTTTGTCACTTCGAGTGTTTTAATTATAAAGAATTTTGTACAAAACATAGGCGGGAAAGGAATAGCAAGAGGCGATGTTATGAATAAGCCCGGCGGGTGGAATTCCTGGTGCAATGAACACAAGAATGATGCACAATATGGCGGAAGTTCTGACAATTGCCTATTCCAGAACAGAGCTGAGATTGAAAAAGAGGTAAATGCAGTTGCTACTGGAATACAAAACGTTAATAAAAAAATTGGAGAGGCGAGGGCATTTGCTGAAAGAAATAAAATAAGCACAGAAGATGCTTTTGTACAAACACAATTTGCGCAGTTTGTAGCCGAGAATAAAGAAAAAAATGTTACAAGTGCTTTAGGTATACAAGCAGGGGACGATGTTAATACAATAGCCAGGAAAATTAATGCAAGTTATCATTCTGGAGCTTTGTCTATGGAGGAAATGAAAAATATTATGGTTTATGGGAGCTTGCCTAAGACACAAGCAGGCTTGCCTGATTTCAAAGGCCAGAATCTTGGAAATGTTTTAAGAAATGTTGATAAATCTAGGCAAAATACAGAACTTCAAGTTAGTTCAAGCAGTCTTGCCCAAAATGTTTTTGGAAGCAGCGGAAGGGCAAGCACCTTGGGAAAAGCAAATGCTGCGGAAGTAGAAATACAAAAAGTAACAGACTCTGCTTCTGGCATGCAGAACACGGAGTCCACTTTACTTGCAGTTCCTGGACTTGGCTCTGTATTGGTTCCTGTGGCAAAGCAAGACAGTAATTTGTACAATCCTGATTTACAAAACGCAAAATTAGTCACAAAAAGTAGTGATGGAAAAACAACAACATATACTCCGCTTAATCCAGATCAACAAAACATATTATCTAGTTATTTAAAAGATAATAATGTTGCATCTTTCAAAAAACAAACAGCAGAGACATGCAGGAATGAGTACAAAGATCCAAAAGTGAGAGTTTTTGACACAGGGCCCTGCAAAGGAAGGGCTTCGCTTGTGCCTGTTGATGTTAAAAGAGGGTGGTATGCTGCAATAAAGCCGGCTGTGTATGGAGATGTTAAAACTTGCACAGAATCAGGACAAGTAATAAGCATGTGGCTTTGCAATGTAGGAAGTAATGGGAGAGAGGAATTTGAGTCAGGAAGCAATGACGATAGTCCTTGCATAAGAATTGATTTCACAACAGGGCAGCCACTTGGTTCTGTACCCTGCCTAAGCTCGACTGAGGCGTCAAACCTTGTAAGAACCGCGAAAAGCGAGCTGGAAAAAGCAAGTTCCCAGTATGGAAAGAAATCAATGAGCCTGGCAGCAGGAACATTCAATGTTATTGTTGCAAGCAGCACAACAGGAGCAAGATGCACTGACTTTATGTCTCCGGGAGACTGCAAGCTTATGTTTAATGTTTGCGACCCGGTTATGTGCCCGAATTCAAGATGCGATTTGGGAGGAAAGTTCAAAGTTCCTGATGTGATACAGTCCGGAATAATAGGAAGCTTGATGCTGTGTTTGCCAAACATAAAAGAGGGAATTTATATTCCGGTGTGCTTAAGCGGGCTGAGAGAGGGCGTAAGAGGATATGTTTCTTTGCTGAAAAGTTATAGGGATTGCTTGCAGGAGTATGTGAATACTGGCAGACAAACAGGATTTTGCGATGAAATACACAGTTTCTATATGTGCGACTTTTTCTGGAGGCAGGTAGGACCTTTGCTTGATGTTGGAATACCCAAGCTTATAGAAGCAATGGTTGGACAGGGAAGAGGGGGAGGCGAGTATATGACTGTAAATGTTGCATGGGAAAACATGAAGTCAAGCGTTGGCTATATACAAAATCAATACTCAACACAAATATCAAGAGCTTTTAAAGTAGGGTCAACAGCAGAATTCGGGGCAGAGATATGCAATAATTTTGTTTCTGGGAATTATCCTATATTAGGGGATTTGGCTGACAGCTTGCTGAGGCCTGAAAGCCCTGTGCAGTTCCAGGCATGGTTTGATGAGATTCCTTTCTCTGATGTGACTGTTCCTCCAACTTCACAATACAAAGTTTATTATAATATATACGCAGGCGTAGAAAGCGGAGCGCAGTTTTTGGTTTATTTGAAAAGCCCTGCTGAAACAGGGTATATTGCACAGCAGACACAAAAAGTCATTGCTTCGGGTTATGCTGGCGCTGGGCAGACTGCTACTGAAACGAAAGATTTCACTGCACCTTCTGGGTATAATGAAATATGCATAAGAGTAAATACTCAAGAAGAATGCGGTTTTAAGAGAGTTTCGACAAGCTTTGCTCTTGACTTCTTGAATGACAAGTACATGCAACAGCAAGCAACAGAAAGAGTTGAAAGTGAAAAAGAGTGCGTAGCCGGAAGCCCTTCACTTTATTCTTTGGCGCAGCCAAGCTTGCAGGCAGGAGTTGAAGAAATGATACAGCCTGCTATTTACCAAAGAGGAATAGTAAGAGTATGCAGTACAGACAACCCGGGGCAAAATACAGGGCCTGGAAGATGGAGTGATGTTGGATATTGCGACAGGGTAAAAGGAATAAAGTGCTGGCTTGATGAGCAAAGTATAACAAAAGCAATACAAGGAATAGGCATAAAGAATGCAACCCTCACTGCAATAGAAAATCTTTCAAGAACAATTGGGTCAGAGGCAGGAACAATAAAAACTAGCCAGGCAACACAGGGAGAAATGAAAGACTTAGAAGATAAATTCAACAAAATTCTTAAAGAGTTTGGAAAAATAACCGATGTAAATACTTTGGTCGGAGTGTTGGGTGCTTCTGCACAGACCACTACAACTACGTCTGCACAACCCGCTACAACTACAAAAACTGCAACCCTGATAGGGGCATCTGCGCCAAAGGCGCCTACGACGACGCTACCATCGCCACCTGTACCGGCTGGCAGAGTAATAGGAATCAGCGGAGAAGCAATAGACAATGCGAATATTGCAACGCTGAGAACAGACATAACATCTGCGATTAACAAGGCTAATGAACTAATTAATAGAGGTTACAACAATAATGACAAAGCAAGGGTGATGTATTGGAAGTTCTATCTTTATTTGAGAATTACTGAAAGACTGAGAGAACTGGCACCAAAGGGAGTTGTGGTGCCGGGGATTGGGATACAAAGAGTACTAACTTCAAATGAAAAAATAAAAAGAGCTGAGGACTTTCTAAGTGGTAAGGGAATTGATTTTATTTTTGAAGGAGAGGGGGCAGACAAGAAGATTTATTACAATTATTATAAAGGTGAAGGGCGCGGATGGTCGTTTTCATTTGATAATGTTATTTATAGTAATATAGATCTTATAGAAGATTATAAGAGTTGGGCTACGGAAAGATTAGGTGACAATTATAATTTTGTATATTCATTAAAAGACAAGAATTTTGTAGAAGGAATCAAGATTTTGCTTAAAAGGGTCGATGATAACCCAACTAAATTTATTTTGAATTTGTCTGAGGGAAGGATGATTTATAAAACACTCGGACAATTTATTCTCGAGAAAGGACATTATCAAAGTACTTCTTGCTTTAGGTTCACACTAGACGGGAAGTGGGTGGCTAACTTGAATGGTTTATGCGGGGAGCAGGGGGCTAAAGAGGTTTCTCAAATAAATATAGAGGGACCTCCAAAGACACGAGCAGAGAAAATTGTAACTATCTTAAAGAAAAATAATTTAGAAGGCTCTTTTGAAGAGGGAGTAATTGTTGTGACTGTGGGGGGTTTGGCTCCTGGCGGCGCTTGGAAGTGGTTAAATGACCTTTTTCCAGAAGACTTAAGTTATGTATTAAACTTTGGGCCCGGAGAAAAATATGATCCTAAAAAAACTCTTTATTTATGGATTGACGACTTGAAGATACCGCAAATAAGATTTTATAATGATAAAGTTGAGATTTTTGTAGAGAAGCTGCTAAGATGGGATGGCTATTGGTCCTGCGGCATTAGTTCTAATTCACAAATTACTCTTGTTACCAAGGCAGAAATTGGTTGGGCTTTTGATGCAGACTGTATAGCTGAAATAAACAAACTTTTTGAATATTCTACAGTAACCAAACAAGAAGGTAAGCTTTATGCTATGCTTCAAGGAGCTAAAATTGTTAGTGAGAATGGTTTAATAATTCCTCAAGGACAAACCATGCCTTCTCAGGCAAAAACACAAACGTCTGTTGCTACCCCCGCTGCTGGGGCAACACCAACACCCACAGTACCTACGCCCCAAGTTTCTGGACTGTCGTCTACAGGCTTTCCTTTAAGATTTGTTGTTCAGGTTGCGAGAGGCCTTACAGTGTTCCAATATGTTGATTTTGATAGTGGTGTTAATTATGCGATATATAATATTTCTTCAAGTAGTGGAAAATGGGTAAGCCAAATAAAATTAACGGGAGAGTTAGGAAAAGTTTGGATTTATGATGCTTCAAGTACCGACCAATACAAAAAAGGAAGGGAGGTTGGATGGGTTGCAGCGGTTAACCCCCCTACAGGCATTGAGACTTCTTTTTTAGCTGAAAAAGCAAAATATTAAAGTACAAAGATGCGGGGAGAAGCCCTTTTTGCTAAGTGTTCTTGTCAGGTAAGAAATAGAAAGGTTTATTGTATGTTTTTCTTACCAAGTAAGAAATAAGACATCTTTTTATTGCTTTTTCTTGTCAGGTAAGAAAAGTTTATAAACAAGATTTTGTTATTATAAGTATGAATGAACAGAATATAAAGGAAAAGATACTTGAAAAGACAGCAAAAGAATATTTTGATGCTGGAAAAGATGAATTTAATAAACAAAGATATAATTCTGCTGTTGTTTTATTCTTTAAATCGCTTGTTGCCTTAATTGATTTATATATTCTGCAAAAAACCGGTGGTACTCCTTCCTCGCATACTGAAAGATTCAAGATAACTCAGGATAATTTTCCAGAAGTTTACAACTTGATTGATAAAGATTTTCCATTCTACCAAGATAGTTATGTTCATATAATGACTAAAGAACTTGCAGAGGCAATAAAAGATGACACAAAAATTATGGCTGAAAAAACTGAAATTAAGTTATAGTAAGGACGTTTTTGATATTGTCCAGTTTGGCTCTTCTGTAATGGAAGACAGCAAGCCAAATGATATAGACGTGGCTGTGATATTTCAGAAAATTCCGATAAAGGAGCAATTAAACCGAGCGCAGGAAATAAAAAAACAGCTTCAAAAACTTTCAGAACTTCCAATCCATGTAAAACCTTTTGATTTGTATTCCTTTTTTGATGAATCTAATTTTGCAAAAGAAAATATTTTATTTTATGGAAGAAGCTTGATATCTGGAGCATATTTTTCTGAAAAGTTAGGGTTAAATCCAAAAATCCAGATTTTATATTCTTTAATAAAATTAAAGAAAAAAGAAAAGATAAGATTCCATTATATGCTAAAAGGAAAAAAAGGAGAGTATGGTCTGCTTAGGAAATATGGAGGAAATCTTTTGAAGCCGGGTTTAATTGAAATTTTTCCAGAATATGAAAAGATATTTATTAATTCTATAAAAAAGTTAACAACCGAATTTCAAGTTAGGAAAATACTTTCTATTTAGAAATGCGGGTAGAGACTTGGCGCATTTTTGAGAAAATGCGGGGAGAAGTGCTCATTGGCTTTCGCCACTGGCAACTTTAATTCTCACGAATTAAAGTGATTTAAACCTTACAGGTTCAAACCTTAAATGCGGGGAGAAGGTACTCGTAGAGCATAGCTCTCCGGTAACCATTCGTTCTTACGAACTCCGGTATTTGAAAAATCCGTCTCAGATAAGAAATGCGGGGAGAAGGATTTGAACCTTCGCAGGCACTAAGCCAATAGGGTTCTTCGAGAGCACACTAGTTATCCTATATTTTAGGTTGTTTAGTGTAACTTCTCACCTAAACCTATTCCGTTTGACCGGGCTCCGGCATCCCCGCTCGTATAAAGCCTGATTTTCTTTATGAGGTTTCCATAGAAATGGCAATATAAAAAGATATTGAATAATAATATTAAAAGTTAATATTAATGAAACAATTTAAAACGAGATAAGAAGAAAAATTTATTTTTCTTTTTCCTTGGCTTCTTTTTCTTTTAACTTGAGTTTTTCTTCTAAACCAAGCCTTTCTATCAATTCTTTGTAACGATTTCTTATTGTGACTTCTGTTATTCCTGCAACGTCTGCAACTTCCCTTTGAGTGCGTTTTTCGTCATTAAGCAGGGCTGCAACGTACAGAGCAGCGGCTGCGATGCCTGCAGGACCTCTGCCGCTTGTCAGTTCTGAAATATCTGCTTTTTTTAAAAGAGAAATTGCATCACTTTGTGTTTTTGGGCCGAGATGAAGGATAGAAGCAAATCTTGAAATATAATCATTCGGGCTTGAGGGGGTAACTTTTATTCCCGCTTTTCTTATTATAAACCTGTAAGTCCTTCCTATTTCTTTTCTTTCTACGTCGCTGGCTGCTGCAATCTCATCCAGAGTTCTTGGAATATTGTAACTTCTGCAGGCGGCATATATGCATGAGGCTATTACACTTTCCATGCTTCTGCCTCTTACAAATCCTCTTTGAAGAACATGATTATATAACCTAGAAGCTTCGTCTTTTACTACATTGGGCAGGTTAAGGAAAGAAGCAACACGCCTTAATTCTGCCATAGCAAGCCTTAAGTTCCTTTCAATGCTTGTACTTACTCTTTCTTGCCATTTTTTCAGCCTTAGGAATTTTCTTGACTCTCCAGAGTCAAGTTTGTAAATATCAGAAATTTCGCCTATGTTTGTGGTAAGCCCCTTGTCAAATTTTTGTATGCTTAAAGGAGCGCCGCCACGGCCTTTTTTTTCTGCCTCTTTGCCCCCGGTTATTTCCTGGCCTGTGTCAACAAGTTTTTCTTCAATAACAAGTCCACAATCAGCGCAGACTACCTCTCCTCTTTGTTCGTCATAAACAAGCTTCCTGCTTCCGCATTCAGGGCATTTTTTTGCTTGAGGCATAATAGAACATTAAAGCGAAAGCTTTTTAAACTTTTCGGAAAAGGCTTTTAAATCTTTGCATAAATTAAATATTATGGCAAAGTCAAAGAGAGTGTTTATCTGTTCTCCGTTAAGGGGGAATTTTAAAAACAACATAAACAAAGCTAAAAAATACAGCAGATTTGCGGCTTTGAACGGGTGTTTGCCGATAGCTCCCCATGTTTATTTTACAAATTTTCTTGATGATAGCCATAACGAAGAAAGAAACAGGGGACTGAGCCTAGGCAAGGAGTTATTAAAAGATTGTGAAGAGCTGTGGATATTTGACACTTGGATATCTGAGGGCATGAAATCAGAGATAGAATTAGCCCAAAGCCTTAACATTCCAATCCTGAACAAGTCTGAAGAATTCCTGGAATGGGCAAAAAGCCAATCTGTCGAATAATTTTTGCCGTTTGCCCAAAATGCAGTAGAATTTTTTCTTGAAATCTTTGTTTTTTAAGATTATTCGATGAGCACGGCCTGCACCATGCCTGACTGGCTTGGTCGGTTTGTGACTTTTGCCTTGCCAAGCTCGGTTTCGATTATTGCGCCTTTTGTGATTATGTTCTGCTTTGCGAGAAAGCGGTTGTTTGGAGTTTCGAGGACATTTGTTATTTTTGCCTTTTTGACTTTAAGGGTTTTTTTATTTGTGATATAAGCAAGACTTGTTGATAGCAAGACTGTCTTAAAATTACCACCGCGTGTTCTGAGTGTTTTCTTTTTTTCTTCTCCAAGCTTTACAGTTCTTTCCTGGCCTTTCATCTCGTATAGTTTCTTTTTTCTTGCCTTGTGGTACCTTCCGCCAGTTATCTTTTTTCCTGTTCTCATATGGAAACATTTTGAAGAGTGTTTAAATATCTTTCGAAATAAAAGGAACCCGCCGGTTTCCGAAGAGAAAGCTTTAAAAACTAAATTGCCGAGAGAAAAATATGGTTAATGGGATTGAAAGACCATTGGATTTATTGAACAACAGCAAGGGAAAAGAGATACTTGTTCAATTGAAGAACGACAAGCAACTTGTAGGAACTTTGCTTGCGTTTGACATACATGTGAACATTGTATTGGACAGTGCAAAAGAGATAGAAGGCGGACAAGTGAAAAGAAGCATTGGCTTGACTTTTTTGAGAGGAGACACCATCATCTATATTTCTCCTGCAAAATAAAAAGAGAAAGCGTTTGGCAAATTGGTTTTCGCTGGCAAGTTGATTTTTGACTAGCTGAAGCTTTGCAAAATAGAACATAGCACAATAAAAATACAAGAATCAATCAAACATATTTTATGTCAGAAATGTGGTTAAAACCGCGCCCTTTAGGGCGCTGCATTTCTGAGCATCCAAAAGTCCCGAACAAACCTCGGCTTTTAAGCCGAGGTATACACAAGGACTTTTTGATGTAGCTGAAGGGTAATTTTTTGCTAATAAAAGTGGAAACCAAGTTTATGAAGATTTATTGATTAATTTATAACTCTAAACTTGTCAAATCTTCTGCAACTTCTGAGCTCTTAAAGATTTTTTTTGCTTCTTCCAAAAGAAATTTTTCTTTGTAGTCATAGCGTTGGCTTATATGGGTTAGTATGAGCTTTTTTGAGTTTGATTTTTTTGCAATCTCTGCTGCTTGCTTGGCAGTAAGATGCTTGTATTCTTTTGCAAGGTCTTTTTCCTGCTCGGTGTATGTAGATTCGCAGACAAGCAAGTCTGAATTTTTTGCAAGCTTGACTGCATTTTCATTTGTTATTGTGTCAAGGATAAAAGTAATCTTGCGGCCTTTTTCTTCATAAGTGAGGTCTTCTGGCTTTATCACATTGTCCTTGAGTTTAATGCTTTTGCCTTGTTTTATTTGCTTTAGCAGGGGGCCGGGCTTTATGCCAAGCTTTTTCATTTTTCCTTTGTCTATTCTTATCTTATCTTTTTCGACAAAAGAATAAGCAAGGCAGGGAGTGTCGTGTTTCATGGTTTCTGCTTCTATCTTGAACTTGCTTGTTTCAAAGATTGTGCCTGGCTCGACTTCATTTAGATTGAGCTTAATTGCGTCTTTGTAGACAAACATTCTTTGGATTAGCTGGAAAAAATGAGCAGTGCCTTTTGGAATGTAAACCTCAAGTGTTTTATTATATGCGTTTAAAGCAAGAGTCTGGAGTAGGCCGGGCAAGCCCAAAATATGATCGCCGTGCCAGTGAGTTATTAAAAGCCTTGTTAGCTTGCAGGGATTGAGCTTTGCCTTGCGAAACTGCCTTTGCGTGCCTTCGCCGCAATCTACAAGTATGTTTTCATCTGCATACTGCAATAATATGGCAGTGTGATTCCTTTTTTCTGTGGGAATTGCCTGGCCTGTTCCTAAAAAAGTGAGTTTTATTTTTTCCATTATCAATAGAAGCAAGAGGGGTTTTTATTTGTTTTGCTAAAATTTTAATGTATGGGCTTTCTTCTAATTCTTTTTTCAATCTCCCCTTTTTCAATATTTTGTTCTTTTCTCTTTTTCTTTATTATTATGAGGATTATTAAAGCAATAACAATCAAAAGCAGGATGAGATAAATATAATTCTTTAACAGAGGCTTTTCTATTTCAATTACATAGAATACATCAGCATCTTCTGCTTTTATATTGTCTTGGGAAATTTGGACATAAAGTATGTACTTGCCGCCGGGCGTTTCTAGAGGGATTTTTAGTTTTTTGATGAAATCTATGCTATCGTAAATTGCGAGATTTTCTTTTTCTGTTAAAACAGTTTTATTATCCTTATTTGTAATGATGTAATATGCTACAAGGTTTTGTTCCAGCCGCGGGTCTTTTGATATTGAGATGTTTACTTTGAGTTCTTCTCCAGTATGTAGTTCTTTATTCACAATATTTGCAGAAATGCTTAGCAAACCATCCCGGCTTTTTATTTTAATGATAAGAGGGAGTTCTTTTTTTAGCTTTCCTGATTCGAGGGTTATGCTGCCAATATATACAAAGGGCAATTCATTGGTTGCCTTTATACTAATTGAAATTGTTTTAATTTCTCCTGGTTTTAATACTACAGGATTTTCGCTGAATGTTATGAGCTTGTTTAACCGCCCTGCATTTAGCTTTATTTCCAAGTTGCTTCTGCCGGTATTTGTTATTTTAATCTGCTCTTCTGTTGTTTCTCCGGGAAATAGAGAGACTTTTATCGAAGTTTTGTCTATTGTGAAATTTGTGAGGGGTGTTATGCCTTTTCTTACACTGATTTTTTCTAAAACTGAGGGTGTTTCTTCTGCAGAATAGACTGTAAAGCCGGTGACATTAAACTTTAAAACTCCGCTAGAATAACTTTCCTTTGTGCAGACTGTCGATGGGCATGGCTGGCCATCTTTTAGTATTCTTGGACTGTTAAAAGTAAGATTATAGAGCCAGATTGTTGCGGGCTTGTTAAAATTGGGAAGGCCTGTTGTGTTGACTTCTGCATGGTTATAAGAAGTGTTTACATATAAATTTAGGTTAACATAATCATCGCTTGGGGAGATGTCGTTTGTCACATTTATAGGCTCTAAGAAAAGTATTTTTGAGAACTGGCTGTATTCCAAGATTATATTTCCAAGATTCTGGAGCTCTTCATAGGTGTAAAAAAGAAAATCTGTCGAATTTCCTTTATAGCCCCCCTGCCAGTCAGAGTATATTATTGTAAAACGCGTCTTATTTACATAGAATGTTATGTTTCTTGCTGTAGTGCCATCGCTGTTGTTTGCATAAAGATAAAGGGTGTGAAAGCCTTCTGTGGCATTAAAATATATTGGAGAGGTGATTGTTAAATTATTTCCATAGTCAAGGTTGTACCATACAAAATAAAATAGTTCGGCAGTGTAGTTTAGGAAAATTGATTCGTTCCTTAAGTAAGTGCCGTTTACAGGCCTTATCAATGTCAAAAGAGGAAAGGTTGGAGTGACATATACAGAAACATTTGTGTTTTGGTAAGTAGTAAAACCAGTTATGCTGTCGCCTGATGAAATGCCTGCCAAGCTTAAGAATATTATTAATGCAAAAACAAGCTTGTACCCCATTTAAAACCATCATAAATGAAATATTTAAACTTTCCTTATCCTGCCTGTACAAGATAAGTATACTTTTTGATTAATAGCCGCATTGTCAATAAGCATAGAATTGAGGGTATGTTTAGCGAGACAAAAAGCTAGAATTAATGCAAAGATACTAGATAATCAGATAATAAAGCAGCCAGCGCTTAATAATCGGGTGGCAGATAATGGGCAAGACGTTATTACATTGCTATATTTATGAATAAAAGGAAAATCTCGCTTCTGGCAGCATTTATTGATTCTATATATAGATGATAACTTCAGAAAGACAAGCTATTAAATCATGTAAAAAAATTTATTAGCAAAATTTAAATTTCTTTTTTCTTACTATTATAGCTATAAGTGCAATGATTATTATTGCAATAATAATATAAACTAATATATTTGACTTTGCCTTTTCAGCAGATGGCTTTTCCTCTATTATAACATCAAAAGAAACAGACATCCCTGTTCCCATGCCTACTGCTCCGCTTACGCTTGCAGGTATTGTTTTGACTTCGACTTTTACCTTATAAACATCGCCTATTTTTGCGCTTGCTGGGATATTTATTGCCAATGGAACATCTGTTGAAGCGCCTGCTGCTACCAAATACTCATTTTTTTCCAGGCTTGCAATCTCAGAGCCAGAAACCATTGTTACACTTGCCTTTACACTCTCTTGTGCATTTGCTATATTTTGCAGGTTAAGATTGACTATTTTCGCTTCTCCAGGGGATATTTTCATTGGATTTCCTTCCCAATAGTCTGAGCTTACTCCAAAAGCATATGCCAAGCTGAGCAAAGACAAGAAAATCAAGGCAGTGCCAAGCATTAAATGGATTTTATTTTTCATTTTACGAAGCTTGTCCTCCACAAGCGAGTGACTGAAAAATTTTTATTTTTCATTTTAGTACGCTATTGTCCAGCTGCCTCCTTGTGAAGTTGAGTATGTCTGAGATGAGATTAGCGGGACTTTAGGGATGCAGTAATAAAATTCTTCCTGCCCGGCTCCGCTGCCTGCTGATAAGTTCCCTCTGTTTGCAACACTTCCAGTGATTGTTGCTACACTTCCATTAACAAGCACGGTTGCTATGCATTCAGGGTTTGCTCCGCTTGTTGTCAAGCCTGTTGTAAAATTGTTTGCAGGTATTTTTTGGCTTGGAGACGTTTCTCCGTAAAGGTCAATTGCTGTCAAATCGATTGTTCCGTTGTAGTTTCCTGTGTTGTTTATTGTTGTTGGATCATTGTTAGAAGTCTGGTTTTCTGCTCCAGATGAAACTGTCGGCCAGGTTAAAGCTGCTGGAGAGACTACCATGGCTTTTAGCTGATTTACAGTAAAGTATGTTGTAGTATTATAAGCATATGAGCCGTTTCCAATATCTTTGCCCCTTACTGTTATGTTCCATGTTCCTGCGCCATCCCAGTACCACATATTAATGCTGCATGAATAATTCGCGGTATAACCGTCTACATCATTTTGAAGAGTGCAAAGAGAAGTTTCCCTTAAAGCTTCGCCTGTCCTTGAGAAATTTGCAGAAACACTTGTGTCATTCAAATCTGATACTCCATCGGCATCATACATATGAGTGTTAAATGTGACTGCTTTATAACTTGACTCATTTAGATCAACATTTGATATTGTCGAGACATATGTTACTTGCGCTTTTGTTGTGCCTGCAACAGCGACAGAAACATTTGTAGGCTGGCTTGTTGCCCTGCCTGTTATTTTATCAAACATGTCAAAGAATCCTGCAGAGACAATACAGCTCATTAATACAATGCCAAAAGCAATTATTGCAATTTTTTGTGTTCGCATTTCCCCTCTTTTGAATTAATAACAAATATCAATTTGTATTTATAAACCTTTTTGTTGTATACCACAATATGGCATTTTGACAAGGATTCAATGTCTTATATTATATATAATCTGCCCATTTTTTATACCTTGCTATATATTATAGGGCTTCGTTTTCATCTTTTTCATGGCTCTTGAGCAAATTTTCCAGATATTTCTCTGGTCTCTTTTAACAAGGCTTGCTATTTCACTGTATTTCATTCCGTGCTCTTTAAGATATACAACACTTGCTTCGAGGGCTGTCAAAGTCCTGTTTCTAAATATTAAGCTTGGCAAGTGAATTGGGGTTTTTGTAGCTTCTAAAGGCTCTTTTTGTTTCTTTAGTGCCTGGCTGTAAGCAGTCCATATTGTCCTGTCGTCTCTGTTTAGCATCAAAGCTATTTCATGATAGCTCAAGCTTAAATTTTCTTTCATATATTTGACTATTGTTTCTAATACCCCTATTTTTCTAGAGAATATTGTGCCAGGTATGCTTGGCTCTCCTATTACTGTATCGTTCTTTTTGGCCTTTTTCTTTCTTCTGAAAGATATTGCAACAAGCAGGGCAATTACTTTTATTGTCCATGAGCCAGACTGCTGCGTAGAATATGTCTGGGCAGTAATTGAGCCTACTTGCTTGATGCAATAGTAGATTTCTTCCTGCCCGGCTCCGCTGCCTTGTGAGAGGTTTCCTGGCGAGAGGACTGAAGAGGTTATGTTGACAAACTCTCCTGCAGAAAGTGTTGTGCCAGAGCATTCTGCTGGAGGGCTGCCTCCTGTTGCTATATGGGCAGAGATATTTCCTGCATAAATCGCCTTGCTGTTGTCTGTTTCTCCGTAAAGATTTGTTGAATTGATTTGTATTGTCAAGTTTGCATTTCCTGTGTTGTTTATTGTTGTAGGGTCGTTGTTTGAAGTTTGGTTAAATGCATTAGGTGAAAGAGCAGGCCATGTCAAAGCCGTTGGAGAGATTACCATTGCTGTCAGTTGGTTGTATTGGAAGTATGTTGAATCATTCACAGCAGATAATCCTGCAATATCTTTTCCAGAAACGCTTATGTTCCAGTTTCCAGCAGAATCAAAATACCACATATTTACCGAGCATGAATAGTTTGCATAATTGCTTGAGTAATTGGCAAGATTTAAGCATGAACTGCTTTGCCTTGCTATGCCAGATTTTGTAAAGTTTGCATTTATGCTTGATGCATTGATGTCAGAGAAGCCGTTTGCGTCGTATATAGTCAGGTTGAATGTTATGGTTGTGTAATTTGCCTCGCTTGGATTTACATTTGGGATTGGCGAGACATAAGTTACTTGAGGCGCTTGGTTCGCTGCCCAACTCAAAATGACGGTTCTGTTTGAGCTTGCAAAAGCTGACTGGCTTGAATTATCAAAGCATTTAATATTCCAGATAAATGTCTTGTTTGTCAAGCTATTTAATGTAAAGTTGGTTGTGTTCGATGTTCCTGTTCTTGTTTGTGTCTGGTTTAAATGCCAAGTGCCTGTATAATTATGCCACAAACTGCAATTAGCAAGTTGAATGTCATCTGTAACACTCGCATTAAAAGTCAGGTTGACATACTGGCTTGTTGAGTTTGCATAATTGTTTGGCGGGTATGAAAGAGTTACAACAGGAGGGGTATCAATAATTTGTGAAATTGTCAGGTTATTTGAAACATAAGTCTGGCCTGCTTCTGCAAATGAGAATGGAGTGACTTTGCATGTCCAGTTTTCTCCTGCTTTTAGCTCTTGGCTTACAATTGTATTAGTTTTATTTTGATAAATAGCACGGATTTGTTCTATCGAAAGCGTGGTGTTGTATATTCTTACATTGTCAAGCCAGCCAGTATAGTCATGAGAATAAGCCCCGTCATACTCTGCTCCGAGCGTGAACAAGTCGCTTGGCAATATAGAGCTTGTGCATGAATAACTTCCTGCAATTGAGCCATCAACAATTAAAGTTAGGTTGTTGCCTGTATCGTTAAGAATGTATCCAACCTGATGCCAGTTGCCGTCAAAAGCAACAATTCCGGAATCGTAAGTGCCGCAACCAGAAGAAATAAGCGTGTTGCCATTATTATTATGGCCAAGAGTAAGCCTTCTTGAAGAGCCATTGTAACTATTGAAAGAAGCAAAATACTGCTCTCCTGGTGTTGAGCTGCTTTTGACCCATGCAAGCAGGGTTATGCTTGAGTTTGCTATCTCTTGGGAGAAGTTTGTAAGGCTTATTCTTTCGCTGTTCAAGCCATTAAAGTAAAATGAGCCATTTCTGTCAAAGCCGCCTGTTTTGTTCCATGTTGGCCCTGATTCTGTGCTATATGATGTTCCATTATGGCCTCCTCCTGAAAAATCAAGCAGGGCGTTTGAAGAATTTCCTTCAAACTGCATAAGGAGTATAAGAAATCTTTGGTTATTCTTCAGCCAAGAAACAGCTGAAGTCGTTGCGCTTGCGTTCAATTGGTAGTTGCAGGTTAAGTTATCAGAAGTAAAATTGTTTGGAGAGGTGGCATTTAATTTTATGTTTAAAATGCTTGGAGGGTAGGAGTTTGATATAAAGTAAATTTTTTCAGTATTATTTATGTTGCCTGCAGTGTCGTTTGCTAAAAATGTAATATTAAACTGGCCAATGGACAAGCCTATTGTAAAAGATGAGTTGTATTTGTTGTTTCCTGCATTATTTAAAGTTAGTATTTCAGAAAGGCCATTTGGGTAAGTTATATTTGCGAGAACTTTGTCAAGTGTTCCGGAGTCGGTTACATTCGCTGAGATTTCTATTGTATTTGTTACATTGAACTGGCTTCCCTGCAGCGGGGCAAGGACAATTACAGAAGGAATAATGCTGTCTATTGTAATATATCTTTTTTGGCTTGCATAAAATATCCCTTGAGTGTCATTTGCATAGACTGTTATGTTATGTTGGTCCTGAGAAAGGGTTTTTTCTTTTGTGCAGATTTTGTTTGTTTCTGAAACATACTCGCTCATGCTTTCATTTTGCCCATTGATTTCAAGAGTGCAGTTTTGAGCAACGCTTTTTGGGATTATTGTTGCGTTTATTATTACACTTGTTGTATTTAGGAATGAATTGTTTGCAGGAGTTGGGCTTACAAGATTGACAACAAGGCCGTCAAAAATTGTGTATTTTACTGTTACATTATAAATTGCCGGGCTGTAGTCTAAGTTGTCTGTGCCAAAGTCAAATTTATACTGGAAATAATGATTATAGCCGACATAAAGCTGCTGCGGCGAGTTGTCAGGGACATCTTCAAAGCTTTCTCCTGCGCAATTTGTATCATCACAGCTTCTTACGCTTAAATTCAGATTTGTTGCGCCTCTTTCATACAGATTTTTAATTTCCCATTCGTCAAAAGAGCGGTTCCATATTGCGACTTCATCTATTAAGCCATCGAAAAATTCAATGTTTGTCTGGCCGGGCTGCTTGTGCCTTGCTATATATAATGGGTGGTCTGGCTCTGCATCTATAGGGCCAGGAGCATTGACACTTTCAATTAATACCCCATCTTTATATGCTTTAAGGGTTTGGTTATTGTAAGTTCCGAGAAGATGCACCCATCTTCCTGTATCATTGCTTGTTATGTTGAAGCTTGCCCTTTTCCATGCTACGCTTGAAGACCTGAAGCTTACTGTTCCTCTTTCAACTGCTGATGTGTGGTCCCAGACAATCTGGTAGTTTCTTTCCCTCATTACAGGGCCTGTTGCGCTTCCTGCGCTTCCTGGCAAAGCATCAGCCTTGACCCAAACAGAAACAGTCCAGCGAGGCAAGTTATCATACAGTCCTGTGCTAATGTAATTTCCGCCTGTCTCGCCCGATGTGCCGTTAAAATACATTGCCTGGTTAAACATTCCACTGCCTGTAATATTTGTCTGGCCGTCATTTATAACTAAAGTGCCGGTACGGTTGTTTCCAGAATAATCTAAAGTTGTTGTGCTATTTGAAGCAGGGTTTTCATTTAAATGATAAATTAAATAAATATCTGTAAGGTTGTCATCTTTGCTGCTGCCGGTTTCCAAATTTTGCTGCGTGCCATTGGAGGATGTGTATGTGCTGTTAACCCATGAAATGTTAATCCAGTTATAGACGATTCCAGAGCCGAAAGCCTGAGAAGTGTACGAGCCGTTGTAAACCCATTTGTCAAGCCTCATTGCATTTATCAGGTTTTCAAAATAAACATTTATTAGAGAGCCGTTTAAATAGCCATAAGGCGTTGTGGTTGTTTCATTGGAAAGAAATGTGAAGTTTGCGTCTGTTGGTGTCCAGTTCAGAATAACTGTCCTGTTTGAAGTAGCAAAGGAAGATTGGCCATAATCATCAAAGCATTTAATATTCCAGATAAATGTCTTGTTTGTCAAATCATTAAGGGTGAAGTTAGTTATGTTGCTTGTGCCTGTAACGACTTGTGTTTGGTTTTGATGCCATGTTCCTGTTGCATTGTGCCACAAACTGCAATTAGCAAGTCCATAATCATCGGTGACAGTTGCATTGAAAATTAAATCAACATACTTGCTTGTTGAGTTTGCATAGTTGTCTGGGGGGTATGAAAGAGTGACTGTTGGGAAGTTATCAAAAGTCTTGTAGTTTATTGTTATGTTATACAATTCTGGAGAGTAATGATTAATTGTTTCAAATCCAAATTTGTATTGGAAATATCTATTTTGAGAAAAATTAAGGATTTGTGGAGATAAATCTCCAATCTTTGTGAAGTTTTCCCCATTGCAGACAGAATCATCACAACTTCTTGCACTTATATTGAATTTTGTGCTTCCTCTTTTATACATTGCGATTGCCTCTTCATTTGATAACGACTTATTCCATACAGCAACTTCATCTATTGCTCCTGTAAAATAATCAGCAGCAGCGTATCTTCCAATCCTTATTGTACCGCCATAATTAATATGATGAGAGTATGAATCACTTGCAACCAAAACTCCATCAACAAATAATTTCATATTTCCTGTCCCGCCATTAATATCATATGTTCCAACTATGTGATGCCATTCATTTAATGAAATTTCATTTGGTGAAGCAAGCCTTCTCCATGTCAATCCAAATTCGGATTGGTCTGCTCTGAACACAAATTGAGGTTTGTTTGTGTTATTTAAGAACTGCAATCCATAAAGCTCTCCTCCACACATTACATAACTCGACCTTCTACCGGTTCCGCTGTTGTTTAATGTCAAGTTAATCCATGCAGAGATTGTCACAGAGTCATGCATATCAAACTCCGGGGCACCTGGCACATTAATGTAATCTCCTGCTGCAAAATACATTGCATTTTCCAAAATTCCTTGTATACCATAATCTGATCCGTTATTTGTTCCGTTATTATTTTCGCCGCTGTAATCCACAATTGTTCCGCTTGCTTCATTCAAGTGCATTAACAAGACATTTCCAGACATATTCACTTTTGTGATAAAATAAGGGCTGTCTGTTGTTTTATAATCTGGCAACTCGCCGTCTCCATCGCTTATCCACGACATATTTGTCCAGTTTGCAAGACCGCCTGCGTCAAATATTTGTGAAGCGAAAGAACCTTCTGATGAACTATTAAGAGTAACTGCATCAAGCAAGTCGCTGAGCCTTGTAAAGTTGAAAGTTCCGCTTAAGAAACTGTAGCGTGTTGTAGTTGTGTTGCTGACAAGGTAGGTGCCAGAAGCTCCTTCTGTTGGGCCAGTAACATTAAACCATGTTTTTTCTGTGTTATTTACATTGCCAGAAGTGTCATCTGCAATAATTGTTACATTAAATCTTCCATAAATTTCTGGGATTGTGTAAGAGTTGTTATATTTGTCTGTTGAACCTATTTTCGATAAAGTTATTTGTTGGATTGTTCCATTTAGAAGTGTGACATTTGCAAGGACTGTACCTACAATAGTATTATCTGTGACATTTGCAGCGATTTCAATTATCGAGACATTGTAGTTTGTTCCTGCTAAAGGCCTAAGGTCAAAGACACTTGGCGGAATTGATTCTGTTTTAATTGTTAAATTATTTGATTCATAAGTAGAGCCTGCTTGTGTTAAGGAGAAAGGTGTTACTTTACACTGCCAGGTTTCTCCAACTTTAATTTCATCAAAAGTAATTAAATTAGTTTTGTTTTCATATAAATTTTTTATTCTTGTGGAACTTAATGAATAATTATAAACTCCCACATTGTCTATTGTACCATTAAAGTAATTTCCTCCATGTGCACTTCGGCCAATAGAAAGGTTCATTGTGTTTGTTGAAATATTTCCAGTTCTACCGACAGAAGCATCTAAAACTCCGTTGACATAAACCTTTATAGAACTTCCATCATAAATTCCTGCTAAGAAATACCATTGATTATTTTGAAGAGTCGTATTGCCGTTAAGTCCGGTTTGTATTCCATCTATAGCAAGCTCAAATCTTGCATGTTGAGCGTTATCAATCATTAAGCCATACATTGTAAATGGTGATGAATCGCTCGTATGTGACTTTGCTACAATCCTTTGATAGTCTTCTGCAACATTTTTAGGTTTTACCCAAGCAATTATTGTTACTGACCCAGTTAAATTTATACTTGGATTATGGGCAATATCAATATAACTATTTCCGCCCGCTACTCCATTAAATTCGAATGCCCCATTTCCATTATAACCTCCTGTTGCATTCCAGACAGCTCCTCCGCTTCCATTGTTTCCTCTTCCAGAATAGTCCAGCAGGGCATTTGAAGAATTTCCTTCAAACGGCATGTTTAAAATTGCAAGAGGTTGCAAGGTTTCGTTATCTTTAAACCAACTTACTGTTGCAGTTGTTGCTGTTCCATTCAAATTATAATTGCAAGTTAAATTATCATTTGATAAATTTTCAACAGAAGTTGCATTTAATTTTAAATTGGCAATTGTAGGAACTGCTTCTGCAGCTGCTGTCCAGTTCAAAACTACGGTTCTGTTTGCACTTGCAAAACTTGATTGGCTTGAATTATCAAAGCATCTTATATTCCATATGAATGTTTTGTTAGTCAGGCTTGTAAGATTAAAGCTTGTTACATTTGAAGTTCCTGTTATATTTTGTGTTTGATTCAAACTCCATGTTCCTGTATAATTATGCCAAAGCGAGCAGTTCACAATGCTAAAATCATCTGTTGCTGTTGCGTTGAAAGTAAGGTTGACATACTGGCTTGTTGAATTGACATAATTATCTGGAGGGTAGGAAAGAGTTACATTTGGAAGATTATCAGCAATGCTTGCATTAACAGTATAGCTTCTCGTTGCAGAAACATTGTAATTATGCGATGTTCCATTGCCCCAGGAATGCCAGCTGTAAGAATAAGTTCCTGAACCGGTAAAATTATAGCTGGCATTATAAACATTGCTTGTCAGGTTTGTTGCAGTTATGTTTGTATTATTAATTTCTAAAATAACAGTTCCATTTGTATTTGCAAGAGTTACATTGAATAATCCTATTCCTGAATTAATTAAACTTGCATTGTTGTCCCAATAATTTGAAAATAGAGGATATTCATTATCAACAATCGCGCTCCAGTTCAGAATAATTGTCCTGTTTGCAGAAGCAAATGCCAGCTGGCCTGCATCGTCGTAACAGCCAATGTTCCAGACAAATGTCTTGTTTGTCAGGCTTGTGAGGTTGAAGCTTGTTACATTGCTTGTGCCTGTAACAATCTGGGTTTGGTTTAAATGCCATGCGCTTGTGTAATTGTGCCAAAGTGAGCAGTTTGCTAAGCCATAATCGTCTGTGACAGAGGCGTTGAATGTAAGATTGACATACTGGCTTGTTGAGTTTGCATAATTGTCAATTGGGTTGTCAAGATTTACTGCAGGACCGGTATCTCCTGAAAATTCTACGACAAACCACTGGGCATTTGCAGTAGAGCCGCTTGCAACTCCTCTTTGAAGATTTAAGTTTGTTGAGTTGGTAAGATTAGCTGAAAACCAAACCGGGCCAAAATTATCATCTGTTGAATAATTGCCTCTTCCTCCTTTCTGATTTCCTGACAAGAATGCAATTGATTTTGTCAAATCTACTGAAGTTATTGGGACATTGATGCTTGTGTCAGTGGTAGAAAAGGCAGCATTTCCTGTCTGCACTTTTTCATTTCCTGTAAACTCAATAACATACCAATCAATATTTGTTGCAGTTACTGAAGATGTCTGTCTTCCAAAATAAACTTGTGTTGAATTTGTAAAATTAGCCAAGATGCCCATGATGTTAGGGGTTACAAGAGTTCCAGAGTTATAATCCCAGGTTGCAATGATAAACGCCTTTGAAAGATTGACTGGATTGATGTTTGCTGTTGCTGTTGCAAGGCTTGTAAAATTTAAAGTGCCGTTTTGCACTTTCATGCCTGCATAGGACATTACCTGCCAGGCTGTATTGTCGGTTGTTGCAGAATAAGCATTTAGCTGGACATTTGTGCTGTTTGTTATTCTTATTCTTGCAATATCATCGTTTGCCAAAGTGCTTCCTGAATTTCTCCAGCTTACTAACGGGAATGAGCTGCTTGTATTAACAGACGCCAAGGGAATGTTTACTGTTGCTGTTGCAAAAGCATTTTGCCCTCTCTGGACATTTACTCCAGAACTGAACTCTGCAACATACCACTCTATGTTCACTGCTGTTGCTGTGCCGACTCTTTCAAAATATAATGTTGTGGCACTTGAAAGGTTGCCCATAACAAGTATATTGGAAGGGCTTGCATCATTTATGTTATAGTTGAACATCAAGAAAGAGCTTGACTTATTGGCAGAAGAAATAGTTACTGTAGTGTTTGTTGAGCCGACAGCAATGCTTGTGCTTCCGTGCTGAACATTTTTTATTACTGCCCGGGTTGTGGGGTCAACAATATAGTCAAACTCAACGCTTCCGTTTACAACCTTTAGGTCGAATGTATCTTGGACATCAGATAAGCTTAACAGCAAAATTTTATATTCTTTTTCTTCAGAAATAACCTCTGACTCGGATATTTTTTCAGTTCCATTTAATGCATAAACTTCAACTTTTCCATTAGAACTGCTTCTTGCATAAATTCTTATGACATTTTTGTTGTTTAAGCCCTCTTGAAATGTAACCCTAACGTAATCTCCTGCAGGAATTTCTTTCCAGACATTATCCCTCGCATGAGTTTCATTGTAAATATCTTCTATAAAAGTTCTGTTTGCATCAAGGTGCTCTGCCCGGCTTATCTCAATCAAGATTTCAAAAGTCTGGTTGGAAAGGTGAGGAACATTCCATTCAACATAATCGAGCAAGCCATTTCCATTTGTGTCGCTTGCGTTAAATTCAACAAAGCTTGCGTTTTCCCTCCAATAAACCTTAATCCTATTTTTCTGTTTAGGGTTTATTATTTCTAGGATATTTGTGTAAGCCAGGACATTTGTATAGTTTAGTCCACCAGGCCCAGAAATAATAACTATCTTTCCTTGGCTTGTATTTTCTTCAAATGCTTGAGGAGCCTCGGTATAATATTCAATTTCTGCTTGTTGGATTTCTTCTTCTATAATCAATTTTTTAACATTTTTTTCTTTTTTTGCAAAGCTCGAGAACTTTGCAAGCTTGCCTTCCTTATCGTTTTCAATTTCTTCTGATGTAATTATTTTATCTTCGCTTAACTCCATTTTATTTTCATTAATAAT
>Ga0315289_10002738_pt1 | contig 26938 bp, 30 predicted proteins | sample YL17G11_40_MG_FD_203452 | JGI IMG/M metagenome (GOLD analysis project Ga0315289, IMG submission 203452) | Sediment microbial communities from Yellowstone Lake, YNP, Wyoming, USA - YL17G11_40 | ecosystem: Environmental > Aquatic > Freshwater > Lake > Sediment | place: USA: Wyoming | collected...
GAACCCACCGATGCTATCAAATAAATCTTTTTTCACAGCGAGGAAGTGACAGATATAATTGGTTGAGAGAAGGTAATGGGGAGAGAACCGGGGTTTTCTATGTTCTACGAGTCTATCTTCATATTTTAAAGCTTCATCGGTGTACACAATATCGGCAGCAAAATTTTTAAAAATGTCAGCAACTTCCATAAGAGCATCTTCATGAAGTTCATCGTCAAAGTCAAGAAAGGCTATGATACTTCCCGAGGCCAGTTTGACTGCCTCATTGCTTGCAAGAGAAATCCCTGAATTTTTATTAAGAAATTTCACTGATGCTCGTTTGTCATCACTGAGTGACCGAACATAACTTACGATTGCAGGATCAGTTGAACCATCATCACAGACACACCATTCCCAATTTCCGTATGTCTGTTTTTTAAGGGAATCAAACGCAGCCCGAATGTATGCAACGGTGCCGTTGTAGACAGGCGTGATGATTGATATCAGTGGTCTTTCTTCAGAATCTTTCATAGAGTTATTTCATTTTTCGTATTATAATTTTTCAAACGCAGTGAATCGCTCTCTTCAGTTTTATTATATACACTCTCTTTTCGAATAAGTTTATTTTCTTCCTCGAGGGAGTCCAGGGTAAATCGTCGTATATATTCAATGAGGGGAGAGGCTACGGATGACCATGAGAGATTTTTCTGCAAAAGCCTGTGTGACCGGTCAGACACCGTGAGAAGAGATTTATTTGTCTCGTATCTCTGAATATCTCTTTTCAATGTCTGAGCGGTAGTGGGATAAATAGAATCCTGGATGTAGCGAAGTTCATTGAAGAATGAATTATTCTCATTGATGATGACGGGGAGTCCATGGGAGATCATGTCCAGGATACGACCACGCACCGAGTATTTCTCCTCAAGCCAATCCCAGGCCAGGATAATACCAGCGTCGTAATGTGTATAGAGCTCTGCAGGAGCATCACAAAATTCCTCAGTCACGGTTATATTATATGAAGAAGCATTGGATTCAAAGAATTTCTTAAAGAAACTATTATACGTATTTGCATAACGGGGATGTTTCACTCCAACAAAATCAATGTCCGTGTTTTTCAAATCACCCGCAATCTCCAAAAGTTTCTCTGGCCGATACCAGGGATAGATGGGACCAAACCACAATAATTTCAATCGAGTCGATGTGTTCTCTTTGTGAACTTTCTCCACAGCATCAACAGCAAGAGGAACTTTCAACAACGGTGAGAATTTAAAAGCCTTCCAGTTCAACTTGTCCGTAGCAAAGAACTGCCCCTCGTAATAATAATACTGCCGATCCGTTGCGTAGAGTGTGCAATTTGCCCGTGTGATGAGATTCAAGTATTGCTGACGAAAAGATTCCCAGAATATTTTTCTCGAAATAGATGATTTACCCAACATAGAACAGGGAAGTTCTGCGAAAATAGGAACAAACCCGTCCATTATAACATTTATACTTCCAGGAAGAACAGAGCAATTTTTAAAGCCTGTTCCGGTAGCAGACTGAACAATCACAAAGTCATATTTCAGTAATTTGTTATCAAGTTCTTCCGACCACCCCCACGTAGCTGCTTTAAAATTATACTGTTCAATTCCAAAAGTGAGGTTTGACCTGTCAATTAAATCACTTTTTGGACAGTTAAGATCAGGTATGAGGAGAGTTACTTCAAAATCATTTTCTTTTGATAAAGTGTTTGCAAGACCCCATGCTCGCTTACCCAATCCTGTTGTTCGAAGGCACTTGTCTTTTAGTAAATATTCTTGTCCATTTTCAGTTACAAATTCTGGGGGGTTTTCTTTCAATGGAAGCGGTACGGTATCAGGACTGATAATACAAACTCTCATTAAAGCTCCTCTACAGAAGTTAATATTGCTACTCAACTAAAGTATCGGCATGCCTCCTACCCACGAAATAAGAATTGAAATATTTTTAGAAATTTTTTATCAATTAGTCCACCGTTCTATGGTAATAGAGCCTGCAACAGGATATTCATTCTTTGCAAATAAAATATCCCCTTGAGCTGTTTTAGTACCACCACCCGTGGGCGTCATTGAAACTGTAGTGAGATCGATGTTATCGACTGTAGTTATTGCCTTAGCGGTTCCCACAACATCAGCAAGTTCGAGTGATCCTCCATTTTTAATTGAATTTATGAAACTCGAAACAGCTGTTCCAACATCAGTTGAGACTATTGTGAAATCCTGACCCGCTGTTTCTTTTATTCGCATATATACAGCTATAGTAACCCCGGTCATTTCTCTGAGAAGATAATCTCTATTTTGATAGTGGTTTTCTAATGAATTCAAATCTGCTTCTATGGTGGATAATAAATTATTATACTGATATGTTATCTCTACAGAGTCATTTGCCTTGAACCAGAAGCCATTAGCAATGCCCGTAGATGTTACTGTAACCCTGTCAAAAGCTTGGGTTGATTTTGCGAGGATGCCTGTATCCAGAGTTAGAGTGTAGTAGCTTGGTGAGACTACAGCAGCATTTACTACAACTGATAGTATATTTTTAACTGGTTGGTATAGCAATTTTATTCCGGTTGATGTATAAGTTACATTTGTTCCGGTGGAAAGCCCTGTTGATGTAATTGTTGTAATATCGACGGTTGACACAGTGTCTTCACCAATTACATAAAAATCTATCATACCTCCTAATCCCTCATCTCTAGCCATCTCAGGGTCATTGGCGCCAACAACGTTAATAGCTTCAACATATGGTTTTATAAAGTTTATAAGACCCTGAGTTGGGCCGAGGCCCCTGCCCTGAAACGTACCAATTACACGAGAAAGTGCGTCAGTGACAGATTCTACATCCAATCCTCCTGTAATGGGGTTAGCGTTTGTCACCCCAGAAATACCACTTATTCCTGAAGAGATATCAATAATTGTGTTTGCTCCAGCACGGCTGGCTGATCCCGCAACAAGAGCTTTGACACTACAATTTATTTCGTATCGTAGCGTATTAGCATTATAATAAGATGCAGCTACACTAAAATACATAGTATACGTGCCCTGCACTGAAAATTCTACTGGTGTCGTCTCTCTTGTTTTAACAATTGTTCCATCTAAAATAACAATATCTTGCGTTGGAGGAACATTGGAATAAAAGGTAACTACGCCCGCCGAATATGTTGCAGCAGTTTGGCTTATGCCATAATTACTCATGTAATTTATAAGATCAGCGTCTTCTATATCAGATTGATAGGTGTGGGGGGCATGCAACTTTGCTGCATAGATGAGTCTTCCCCAGAGATCGAGGAGTTGCCCAGCTAGGGGAGCCTCTATAAACATATCTCTTTCTGGGGAACCTTCTGTCAGATCTAAATTAGGCAGTCGGGCGAGCAGTTCGCCCATTGTTTCACTTCTAATATCATTGGCTGTTTTTGAAATCATGACAAGTCCTCTTTATTCAACATTTTGCACAAATTGTCCAAGTGAGATCGGTTGTCCTCCATAGGCTGTTTCAAACTTAATTTCAATTATAAGGTTACGCATGTCTCGTACATCGTAGAATGCATCAAACTCAACATTTGTAATGACTTCCCCAAAATCGAGGTTGCTCCTGCTTTCTTGCAGTTTTAAATAGGTAGCTATTGCACTATTCAAAAGCATTATAACAGAATCTCTCTTTCCCATTCGAGAAAGGCCAACATACTGACTTTTATTATCAAGTTCTGTGCCATATTCTGGATTGTACCTATCATATGTTGTAGTATTGTTAGGGTATTCTTTGCCGGTAATGAGCATCTTTCCAAAATCTCTGGTTCCTTTTGCAGTTTCCTCAACCATCTCTATCCCACCAGATTGATTTATAACAAAGTCACCATTTACTATTTTCATTCCTACAGCCATTGTAGAACCTCTAGCGTATAAATATAATAGATATTGTGTTGTTTTTAAGTAAGCTTACACAGGTATTTCTCCTTTGAGTGCAATAAGACCTTCTTTTGCAGTATCTAAATCTTGTAGAATCAAATCGGAGAGAAAAACATTTCGTTTTTGCAGCTCTGCAACATATCTTTTTAATTCTCTTTGTTTTTTAGTATCCCCATAAATCATCATATTCAACGTTCCATTTTGTTTATCTAATTCTTCTACCTGACCACCAATGTTAGACTGAATGTTTCTAAAAACAATATAACTATCAGTAACATCCGCACTTTTATACTTTGTCGAATATCCTGCTAAAATGGCATCCGATCTACTTAGAGATTTTATCATAAAGGTATTGAGCATAGTAAATAATACTTTTTTCTCACTGTACTCTTTTATAGCTATGTCTATAACATCTATATAACTTTGCTTTTCGAGAACTGTTAATGTTTGGAGTAATTCTGCTTGTGTAGCCATGTTAATCTCCTATGAAATTATACCATTTATTCCATTACCGTTCCATGGAAAGGGAGTTGTCCCAACATCTACCGTTGTTACTTTTGCAGCTTTTAAATACTGATCAATAGCATCTCCTATTTTATCACCAACAGCGCTCCAATCTGATGCAAATGCTTGCGTTGTAAAAGCTGTTGTGATGTTAGCTATCAATCCACTTAAGCCCGCAGAATCATTAATACATCCAGGAACGCCCGTTCCTGTCCCTACAATAGGAGGAGTAGAAACTATTGTGTTGACCATGCCTGTTTTAACATCAGTACTTATCGCTGTAGCAATTGCTGGACCGAGGTCAGCCCACATGGTTGATGAACTTTGAAATTTTGCCAGTATTGCTGCTTGCATAGCAGCCAGCCCCGTTGTGGTTATTGCATTAGCAATACCTGTGGCTGATCCTGGAACATCCCCGCCGGGTGTATGCAAAGTAAGAGTAACGGGAACAGTAGCAGTTCCAGATTTTATAAATGTGTCTATCGCAGTAGCTAGTTGAGTCGCACAAACGGCCCAGTCAGTCGCCTGAAAAGCTGTTTTTATATCATTCTTTAATGTTGCTACTACTAATGCCATGATGTAAAAGAATCTCCGTGAACAGTAGCAGTTGATACAAATTCATAAAAAGAATCAAGAAAATCATCAATAATATCATCCCACAGTAATCCCTTGAAGGCATTACACGTTTCTTCAAATTTACTTATCGCCCCATCTGGAAAATCGACATGGAACAAAATTAATCGGCTATCTGGAGTAATCATTTTATAATTATACGATTTGAAGAATTCTATAATTATATTATCAAGCATATCATAATTATTCCCATAAATAGCATTGCTAAGATTTATTTTGTATTCAACTAATTTTCCCCAATCATAAATTACTTCCTTTCGCGCTCCCATAATGTCTACGATTGCCATAGAGCGACAGGAGTTTGCAAGCAACTCTGGAAAAATTTTAGCAACATGTTCCTTTCCCATAGTTGAGAATTTGAATGCTTTAAGTGAATTTATTAAAGCAGGTTGTATCATCCGTGTGGCTCCTTATCTGGGTAATTGGGACAACCCCCACCGCCAGCCTTTGTTGGAATTATTACAGTTGGAGGAAATACTACTCTAAACATCATAGGCGGAACACTTATTTCAGGTGGAAATGGGAGCGCAAATGCATATGCTGGTATTTTTAAGGGCTTTTTCATACCCTTTGAACAATTCTTTTTTGCATCAGGATTTCCACAGAAGGGTGCGCCTGGGCACGTTGCTACAAGGTCTATACCCATACCAGGCATTCCCCATTCAGTCGGGGGTTCCGGCATTGGGGGCAAAGGTAATTCAATCCCAAATTCAAAAACTTTTTGTTCCCATACGGATAATTCTATAGCCATACCTTTCTCCTAACCAACTTTAAAACTTTGTGCAACAAATGGAGAGTTAGGGACTTGCAGGAAGGGTGTCCATTGGAAAGCTGGAAGCGGTGGCCCTACAGGACCTGCATGCGTGTGCTGATCGAACATTGCTGATGTCTGTGTGGCCTTAAGAACACCATCAGTTGGAAATCCCCCAATGCTTACACTACCCCCATCAACAGAAAGCTGTATATCTTTTGCATTTATCGATACAGCTGCATCCGGCACAGTTATATTGAATCCAAAATTATCTAATTTTACATATCGACCAGTTGCCTCAGTTAATTGAACGTACCCTTCCCTAACTTCTATCTGTGCTCCACTCTCATGATTCATAAGAATCTCTGTTTTGAATTTTGCTTCTTCGTCAGAAGATTCTGCAACTGAAATAATACTACCCCGCAAGCGCATTGATCTTTCAGGGCTTGCTGTAGGAAATTTAATAGAGCTCCAGTTAACGTAGTCCATAATAGCAAATGAACCATCATCTGTTATCATAAAACCACCCCCGCTGGCCATACGAAGATAGCATTTTACAGGAGCCCCTCCAGAATATAAGCCTGTTCCATCTTCTTTCACGAAGGCATCCGCCATAGAAAACGTTCCAACAGTAGGACTTAAGTGTGGATTCAAGTAATCAATATACTTGTTTGACGAATCTTGTAAAGTACCAACTTGAACAGTAAATTCTTTTAATGGTGTCCATTCTTCATTATCTAATAATTTATCAGATCCCTTTAATGTCCCGTCTGCCCCCATTACAATATATTGATCTTCTGTTGTGCCTATTCTGGTAGGACGAAGAACGTTTCCCATTCGAAGGCGAACGCCATCCATTTCATATTTAAGATTGGAAAAATTTCCTTCCAAACGACTCAGATAATTATCAATTTTTAGATATGAGCCAAATTGAGTTTTTATCAAAGCACTGCCGTCAACAGACAAAAAAACTTCATTTCCATACGCGCCCGACATCTGCGCTTCTCCCTCTTCAAGATGTCGTATAAGAACATTATTGGAATTAGACTGAGCATTTCCAGAAATATCATCAGTCACGCTTGCTATGTTATTTAAAACGTAACCCATATGATGATACTTACCACCGGTGTCTTCGTAGATATACACTGCTGTCTTACCACCGGAGAAAGGAATCATTCTAAAACCAGAGCCATAATTAGTAGTCATATTTCCAATAGGAACGCTTATTGCCCGTGGTTGCGTTTGTGTTTTCAAAGGAAGGATAACTTTCATTACCTGACTCTGTGTGTCAACAGAGTCTACCAGTCCCCAGGTAATATCATCCGATTCTATTTTATCATAGAGTTTAGCAGTTTCGTTATTTGTGAATGATCCAAGCATGTGCTCCCCTTAAAAGTATTTTAGTATATGCTGTGCTTTGTTCTATTTCTGTTATCACACTATAGGAGGAAGATCCCCCCCTTCGTCAGGAAAAAGAATGGTACCTTGAGTATAAAAAGGTTTTCTTCCTGTTCGTGCTGCTTGTTTTTTTACAACGTAATACGGAATCTCTCCACGACCATCAAAATTCAATTTTATTGGTTTTTCTTCGGTAACTTCCCATTCAGTAAAAACTTTTCCTGGTTGACTTGCTATATGAGCCTCAAAAAGTTTATAGAAGAGTCCCTGCTTAATTAGTTCTGCATCTTTATACGGGGGAGCAGTTGCAACTTGCCCGGATTTATATGTACTAGTTATGGCATCACTCACATTGACAGGTTTAGTTTCTGTACCATACAATGTTTTATTATTTTCAATAACGGTAATTTTTGCTTTAGCTATATTGATTTCTTTGGAATTGGTATCCCCTGTTTTTTTGATTATCTCTAATCCGATGGCGCTTATTTCTTTTACAAGTGAATTTACTTTCACTTGATCTAGAGGGGATACTTTAAATAATTGTTCGAGTTCTGCATTCTTTTCTTTCTGCAGAGCTTCGATTTTAACAACATCGGCTTTATTTTTCTTATAATCAGTTTGAAGTGTAGTTAGACTATCCTCATTAGTTTTTCTTTCAGCGATGGTATCAAATATAAGCTGACTTACACCGGCAGCCATATCATTGTCCCTTACTCTAATAGCTTTATCTTCAGTTTTTGATTCTATTCCGGTTGCAGTTGTTGTGGATAATCCAGGATCACCAAATCGGGTATCAAAAGGCATGTGCCCGATCCTATCATGCATCGAGTATACACCCCCAACAGGAAGCATACTTCCCATAATACTGGATGCTACGTTACCAGCAACTTTTGCACCGATGGACCGAGCAAGCCCAGGAGCATTTCCTTGTGCTGCAGTTATAATAGCGTCCGTTGTTCTATTTGAAAAATTAGTAGCAAATTTATTTAATTTATAGTAATAGTCTGCCTGAGTTTTAAAATATTTATTATTAACAGACCCCTTAAATACATCCAAATCACCCAAGGAATAATCAAAAGTTATTTTATTTTTTCTTACATACTCAAGCGTTGCTGATGATAAAAAAGCACTTCCCATTTGATAACGTAATGTATATTTTGTCAGTAACCCAATTGAGTCTTTTCTTTCACAATAATAGGGTCGATTAAGAAGGAATTCTGGCCTTCCAATCAAATCTACACTGATTGTGAATGCCTTTCCCAATAATCTATTGAAAACAGTTCGAGCATAGTCATACGCCTCGTTTCCATTTTGTATAAAGGAGTTCTTTATAGGATCTTTGGGATTATACCCATAATGTTTAACCATATCCATGCGAGGATCATATTGACCAGATTGCGCTGCTTTTTTTTCTTCAGCAAGAGTTTTTACTAATGATATTGTTGCCCCCGCTTTTTTTTGATCGTTTATTAGCTTTACAGTGTTGGCTGCAACTGCCGCAACATCGGGTTCTGTTGCTGTTATGATAGCCTCTGTTCCTAATCCTAATTTAATGAGCTGCTTAATAGTATCATCAGATTCAGCAGAATTATGTGATGCGTCAACGGTAGCTTTCATAACATTTTGATACGTACTTGCAGATATTCCCCATTTCGTAAAAGCACCACTTGTTTGAGCAGCTTTCTTGAATTCCTTGGTACTCTCGGTTGAATATCTGTTATATTTAATGTTTACTACATCGACAACTTTCCTTGATCCCATTTCTTTTAAAGCAGGAAACATACTATCTAAAATATATTGAGCATTCTTTTCGGGAGTATCATTATTGGTTTCAACATAAGCCTTTACTGCTATTGATTCTTGTTCAAAAAGGGGATACATCGGTGCGTTCTCTTTTAATTTTAGCATATACGCTACGTAGTCTATTGCAACTTTTAATATAGTAAGTATTTTACTTTTTTCCATTAAGGCAGAAAAAGCTGTTCTTTCCAACAATAGCATTGATTCAGTTACTTTGCTTAACGCTATCTGTACAACGCTCCCAGGATCATAGTTTTTTTGAAACCCATCCGCAATGTATGTACCATCAGGAAAAGCGGTATTTGCTGTGTACCCCCGAGCACGAGCACCCGTATTCAAAGCAGTAGTCCATTCCCTCAATCCATCAAAAGCAGCTTCCAAAACACCGCTTCCTAAAGTCATTCCTCCCTGCACAAGTATTTCAGTATGCACAAGCTGATGATTGAATGTCTGGGAGGTGCGTATTCTATCTTTTTCCATAATAAAAAAAGGATGATTTGCATAAGGATTAAAAACGTATGCTTTGGCTTGTCGTGTTGCTGGAAGACTTTTTTCCCCACTGTAGCTTCTTAGTTTTACTGCAATTTCCTTAGTAATAATGTTCTTTTGTTCAATCTTTTGAGAGAAATCCAGTGGATGAAAATCATACAATTCCGGTTCCATAAAGATATCACCACAAGGAGAAGCATACATTATATATTCAACGCCTTTTAATTTTTCTTTCAAGAACTCATAGACACTCGTTTGAGATTGCTTAAATAGATTTTCAAATCTTGCAAAACCGCCTTTGTCTGCTTTTCTATATCTATCAGAAAATCTTCTTGGAAGAATAAGAAATAAACGAGGTCTAAAAAAATTAAATGATGTCCCTGCTGGAATAGATTTATCACCCCCCGAAACAAGTTCAGTAGGCATTCCTCCAACAGAGGATCTTATTTTATCATTAGGGCTCATTATGAGCTTATCAATACTCTTTTTTGATTTATAGCACTGTTGCCATATCCCATCAAGTATACTAAAATTATTGATAAAATCATACGTCAGCGCCGGATGGATACCAGCAATTCCAAATGCTTTATTGTCCTTCCAGCCAGTTCCTTTGATAGTAGTTGAATCCGAACTTATTGTAGTGGGTATCATAGACTCAGCTTCCCAATACCGTATAGAGATATCGAGCATAGCTTTTAAATTTCCACCAGTAAAAGGAACCTTCTCAGGAAACTCAATTTCATTGAATTGTGTGTATAGCGATAAAGATGGCCCTATGGGAGATCCATTTAATTTGTAAGGTTTTGCTTGGGCAAACAAAGTTTTATGAATATACGCTATTTCAGAAATAGGAATCAAACCAGAGTTCTTACTACTATTGGCAGTGCCTGCAGAACCGGATAAATCTTTTGTTTTGTTTCCCATTGTTGCACTGCCACTAACACTGATCCCCCATCCACCCTTACTTCTAGTAAACATGTAGCGTGCGCCTGTGCCACCAACAGTAGAAACTCCCCCATCAATGAATCCCTCATCTTGTAATTTCTTAACTGCATCTTTGTAGATACTGTTATTTGTTACATCTGCTCCAGCAATTCCTTGAAAGTTATTTGAAGACGCCCCTGTTGACAAATATCTTCCTGGCCTACTTATATGACAATTATACGCAAACTGTCCGTAATCAAATGAGTATGCGCAAACTTTTATTAAGTCTGAAAAATTAAAAAATGCCTCTACCTGTTCAGTTGTTCGCGTTGCTGAGGTTGTTTGAACTGATCTATTTCTATCTTCTCCTCTCGCGTATGCATATAATGAATTACGCAAGGCGAGCTTTGATCGTTTCCAATAAGCCAGAACATCTTCGCATTTTATTTTTATATTGTATGCCTGTTCATATGCATCTGTATCATCCCAGCCTGTAATAATACCTGAGAACCCAAAATACCAAAGGGGAGCAAATCTTCCTTTGAAAAATATATACACAGGATCTTTATAGTCAAAAACAATATCACCATTGTTTTTAAAAAGACCGCTAAAATACTTTGTTTCAAAAATTTGACGTGTTACCCCTCGTACTTTTGGGACACCTCCGCTCCCACCTAAAAGAGCATTTACGCTTTTAGCAATATTCATTCCTTTTTTTATATCTGTAGCTGTTTTTTTTCCAAAGGCTGCTGCGGTTATTTTATCCATGAAATTGTCGAAGAGACCGGGAGTAACTCTATTGAATTGAGTATAGTCATACGCAGCAAGAATGTCTTTGTCTTCTCTCCATTTACCCATCAAATCTTGCTTAGTTATTTCATATCGTCCACGGGGATTGGTAAGGGTAATATCACATGTATTTCCATCTATTGAATTACTCACAGTAACATCAACGACATCTTTAGTAACTTCAGCACCATAGATAAAAACACGGCAATCGGGTACCATTCCCATAGCAGTGAAACCATCTTCACGAACCCGCTCAAATTCTTCTGGTTTATACTGAACACCAAATGTTCCAAACACAGAACCATTGACGGTGGTAGGATCAAATGAACCAAATTTTAGAGACTGGGCCATTACATAACTCCAGGTAAAGGTGATATAGTTTTTCGAGCATTAACAGGGCTTGTTCCGAACATTCCCATCATTTGTCTGAGTGCAACAACAGATGTCATTTTCTCTACAGTAAAATCAAAGGAGTAGCTTATTGTTTGTGCATCTGAATCTGCGTCCTCAGGAACAACAAAGTTTGTATAATAGCCTTCACACACAACACCATCAGGGTATTGCTTGGTAAAAATCTTTATATATTTAATATTATAATGTTCTATTCCATTGAAGTCTACATAGTACATTGGCTCTTCAGCCATGTTTCGAAGTCTTTCAAGAAAAATACGGGGAGAGTTTCTCGATGCGGGGTCAAGTCTGATTCTATTGGCTGACCAGATCGTTCCAGCTTTTTTGATATCGGCTGGATTAACAAAACCTAATGATCGTGTATCTTTGTCTTTTTGGGGATTAATGGCTATCCATCCGCACATTCCCGACACCTTCATCATATAAACATCCGGTCGGTAATGGAATGTCACTACGGAACCGGCTGTGTTTTCCTTCTTGTGTAAAAAATCACGAGAGATTTCAACCTTTGTAGGATTAATCCACATTTCATACCACGCATATCGTTCATTAACCAGGTTGGTTAGTAATGTTTGCGGTACCAGCCCGCCCATTTGAGATGTATTTACCTGGGTCATTCGAGATGAGAATTGAAATGGTGTGAAGCCCCTACTATTAAATGCATCTGCTCGAACAGTTGATGTTGCATTTTTATAAAGATTATTAAGATCACCAGTTATATTTCCAGTTAGATCTCCAGCCATAATCAAACCTCTTATCGATAAATGTGATTAAGAACTTCTGTTTCAAGAAGTTTTGCAAAGCTCGCTTTATCCAATGTTCCTGCGTTTATTGTTATATTCAAAACTGTTCTTTCATCATTCCCACTTCGTGCTACAGTCGGCGCACTGCTTCCGCCGCCCAGCCCTTTATTAAACGCACCCATAGTTTCACTGGCATTGAATATTCTTCCAGAAGCGCCTGGGGCGAATAAAATATTCGATCCGCCACCACTATGATATAATTCAGGTCTTCCATCTTCTGCCACAGAGTAAACATTTCTACCAGTTTGACTTGGATAGACTTGACCACCGGTAAGTTCCTGGCCACCCATTGCTCGCAGGACGGGATCGGTCTCTTTAGACATGTCGAGAGTTATTTTCTTTTCCGGCGTATGTTTAGGTAACTTAGGATTACCCGCATTATACCTATCCATTACTTCTTGTGGAAAATAAACTCCCATTTCATTTTTCATTATCTCAAAACTTTTCATTATGTTATCTATACTTTTTCCGGTAGTATCAATTACTTTTTGTGCGCTCGCTTGTTCCCCTGTTTTGGGGGTTCTCCCAAGTGCTATGTTCATAAGAGTGCCTGCGGAGACTTGCGTTAATTTTAACATGTCAATAGCAACCAAAAGCATCTCCATGTTTATCTTCATTAATTCCCTTTGTATATTTTCACTATGTGAGGCGCTTGTTTGAAGAGCTCTAAAAACTGAGTCCTTGTCTCCAAATTGAGCTGCTTTGGCTGGATCTTTCATTGCTTTCATGAGATCACTTACTGGTAGCATTGCTGCTGCTAGAGCACCTTCCTCACTCATGCCACGAACGTCTCTAAAAAATCCTACTATTTTAGTCAGTCTTTCAGTCTCTGTGGATGATCCAGCCGCTGACTCCGCAGCCATTTCTTTAAGTATAGTTAGGGATTCGATGGTTGTCTCCCCTGAAGGCTTACTTGCAGCGCTGAAACTTTTAGTTTCAGCATGATACTGCAATGTATCTGTAAATGTTTTACCATACTTAGCTCGATACATTGCTTTTATTGGGTCAGTCTCACCCATTTTGGTACCAATAACAGAAAAGAGACCGTCAGAGATTCTTTTATTTGAGTTTGTAAAGTCAGCCATTATGCCTTGGCTATCCATACGAAGATCGATACCAACAGATTTCAATCTGTCTGCATTATCTACAAGCAAATCCATAGTTTTCTGCACTGTCTTTAAATCAACATTCATAAAACGAGCGCCTACAGCAGCATCCAAAACATTTTTTGCTAACAGTTTTACAGGAAGATTTGTTCCTTCTGCGGTTGCCTGCATAACACGAAAATTATCACTAAGCATCTGTGTTGCAGTGACTGCATTTTGTTCGAGAACAAGTGTTTTTTCTAATTCAGCCGCAACCGCCCCAGCTTCCATACTTTGTGCTTTCCCAATAAAAGCCATTTCACGAACTACGCCTTGTTTCGTCACACCCGCACTGACAGCCGCCGCTCCCCACTGACCCGCCACATCTCTTCCTAAGCGACTCCAAAGACCAATAACATCAGACTCCATGCCTGTTGTTTTCCCAGCACCCAATTGTGCTTGAATTGCATAGGATACTTTATTTCGTGATAGTGCATCCTCGTAAGAAAACATCATAGCTTTTATAAAGCCAGTTGTTATCGTATCGAACATGGCACTGAGCCCATCTCCGACTATCGGAATCAGTTTTAGAACGTCAGAACCTATTTTAGTAACAGACGTCATTGCTGCTTCAACACCGCCCCACGCACCATTCAAGCGTTGGCTCATGTACGTAGCAGCAGAAGTCATTGCCACAGCCATACGTCCTGCCATGGAGACTGCAGCAGCGGTAAGTATTAATGCTACCTGACCCGATGACTGTGCCAAAGTTCCTGCACTCTTCGTAGCTTCTTTAATATTACCTGTGGCTAAATTTTTTAATAACTCTGACGTGCTCTTCCACATAGAGCCGAGAGAAGCGGTATCACTATGCAAGCGGGTTTGAAATTTTATGAGGTCTGACAGAAATCCAGTAGCTACCTTTTTCAGGTCATTACGTACCCTTCCTAAATCGCCACCTATTTTTGTAAGTTCTATTCCTGGGCTATCGCCTGCCCCGGCTGCCCCGGCTGCCCCAGCACCACCTTTTTCTTTGAGAAGCTGCTCAATAATTTCTGTTATTGACTTACCTGTAGGTTTTGTTTCACCGGCCATAATAATAACCTCACCACGAAATAGCTACGCCATCCATCCCTAGCATTTCTTCATATTGTTCTTTCGGAATAATAATAGTTCCTTTATCATTAACCAATCCTTTTTCTGGATCAAAGTGAGAGTTTGCAGATCCTGCTCCTTCAATTCCTTCAAAAGTATCAGTATAATATTCGCCGCCATCGCCTACTTCTTTTGCCTTGGCTTGTTTTTTCTTATGTTTATAATACACCATAAATGCTTCAGGATTTGCTATCTGGCTTATTAACTCAGCATGAGGAAGAAGTGTTCCTTCCCAGTTATGCTTATGCTTTACCTGTAAGAAATTAAAAGAGAGTACCCAATAAATCCATGGTATATTCTTAACTTCTTCTGAATAAGGATTCCAGTGATGGTACATACAAACATAAAATTTTATAAAGTCGTCACCCAGCAGATCAGAAAATTCTTCAAATGTCTCTGGTGGATGACTTAGGCGTTTTTTAATTTGTCAACGGCCTCATTTCTTTTTTCTTCTATTTTATTATACTCATCATTGAATTGGTTAATCACACTGTTTGGCATTTGCGTTAAATATTGACGAAGTATTCTTCGTGTTGCAAGTTTAAAATCCTCGGTTGTTGCAAATTGGTTTCTTTGAATCAAATCGGGAAACCACTCATATATTGAAACTCCGTCGCAAGCTTCTATGGCATACGCTATTTGGGATGTAATGAGGACAGATACCCTTCCAGCAGTTGTTGTTGTATCTTCTGTAACGTCACTGAAAGCAAGTGATATATCTCCTTGATTGAGCGCACGTAATGTCCATTTGTGCCCAAACATTTCTACTGTTTCCTTATAATCCCCTATGCTAATTAATGTTTTCAAAACATCCCGAGGATTTTTAAGTGACTTTACTTCACTTCTTTCTTTAACTGAATCGATGTCATTACGAATTTTTTCATTCAATATTTCTTTATTTATTGCTTCTCCAGTTAATTTGGATGCAAGCATGGCATCAATCTGTTCTTTTCTTTTTTGTGTTGGTTGTTCAGGTAGTTGAATTGTATCTGCTCCTGCTTGTGCGGGGCCGGTTACAATATTTGGAGTAAGTTTCGTATCCTCCAATGTTTCAGGCATAGGATTAAATGGTGTCATCTTTTCCATGTATTAATCTCCTTAATATCATATATAATTAATGTAGCTATACTTAGTTTCGGCATGATTGGCTGAACGAGCTGTAAAAAGGGGTAAGATTTATTATTAAAAAGCTCCCACAGCATGTAGGAGCTTTTTAAAATCATAAGCTAGGATCTTCCGACAGAAGAAGACAGAGGTCGTATGTACGTTGCTTGAATTTTACCGTTCTCAAGAACAGGTTCGTTCTTATCAGATTCAGGTGTATTTTCACCAACTGAATTAAACCAGCATCCTCCGAACTTTCTTCCCCATAAGACAGACCCAGTTATTGGACTGACAAATATTTGATATATATCAAATAGTCTTACCTGCTGAAGAATATTAACATATTTAATCACAGGATCAGCCGATTCTTGAAGATTTGGAGGAGTTTCTATGCTGTCATAGACACCCCCGCCTGTCGCACGAAGGACAGCTGCCATGAGATTAGCTGTATAAAGAGCATAGCGATCAAGGGTAATATCAATAACTCCCATTTTTCCAGGAACAACCTCAACTGGTTCACCAGGCCAATATGATGTATCTTCGTTGAACTCAGCTGAAGTAAATGATGAGGTAATGCCTGCTGCGCCAGTGTCGTCGCCGAGTACATCAGGATAGGGCTCAATCTGATATATAGTTTTATTCTCACGTTTCATTTCAAACGTGAATTTATGAATATATCCTATGGCGTATTTTTGAGCGCCAATACGAATACCCATTGTAATGGATTGTATTGTACTGTGCGGAGCGCGGGCGTTTTCATTGACATTATGAAGTGGGAGTAATCTTCTCCCTTCTACAGTATATTGACCCATGGTTTGTCTCCTGATAAGAAGCTATAAGACGTTTCAAGAGGTAAATTTACAAAGATAATAGATTTTTTTAAGTCATTCGGGCAAGAAAAATGAAAAATAAAACCCCCGCAGGGCATTCTGCAGGGGGTTTATCATTGAGGTTTTATACTGACAAAAAGCAAACAAAAGACTACACAAGAAGTGAACAAAGAATAAATTTACAAAGGAAGCAGACTTTTTTAAGGCAGTTTAGTAGTTTTTAACCATCTTTAGATTTCCAGCATCATATATTTTTAGATACCCATTGAGATACATATTCTCAGATTCAGAAAGAGCGGGATCAAACACTTTGAGTTTTCCAGCGAGTTTATGCTTTTGGAAGGCTATTCTACTAAATAGGGCTGTTGGGTTTTTTGGATCAAAGTAATAGTAGTTTGGATCAGTATGGTGTTCTAAAATAAATCCAGATGCCTTATAAGAATTTCCATTAAAGTATCGAACATCTATAAAACTGATTAATTTTTCTGGCGCATAGGTATTTTCAAAATAAGAAAGTAATTTATCAAACCCACCTATTATTAGGTATCCTTTTTTAGAACAGGATCTAATGATTTCAAATCCTTTCTTTTCACTAAAACGAGGTTTTCCGAACGACATAACAAACACTAATTCATTATTAAAAAATAATCCCAGCTTTATGCTTGCTGAGGCATACCCCTGTAGATGGTGCTCTGACAAAAAGCGCATATAATCTTTTTCAGGAACGTCGGATACGGTACATTTTCTTGCTTGTATTTTTTCAGAGGAGCTGAGTTTATTTAGAATAATAGATTTCACTACATCCTTATTAGACAACCAGTCACTTTCAAAAATTTGAATAAAGGATATGTTCTTCTTTTTAAAGAATATATATTTTTCTCTATGATACGTGCTTCTTTGATATACATTGGAATGCCAGTAAAGCCCATTGAAATCTATGCCTAGATTATAGTTTGGTAAGTACACATCTATTTCAAAATTACCTTCTCCTTTTTCGAAAAGTCTTTCGTTTGGTTTTATATTTTCTATATTTAAAGATCTAAGCCAATCTTCTATTTCATACTCATACAAAGACTTTCTATGATAGCAAGAGCAGGTAATTCTTTGTGGAGCTGTTCCTTCTGATTTAAAAACAGAGTTACATTTTAAACATTTATATGTAAGCTCGCCGGTAGCATCAATGTATTCTTCTTTTGTAAACAGAGGTAGGGTATTCTTTTGTTTAAGAAGAATTACAAATATGTCCCAATACACAATTCTTTTTGCTTTTCTAACTTTATTTTGAACTTCTAAAGATTGTGATGGGTACTCTACTCCTCTTTTTTCTAAATTAGTCTTTTTTACTCTATCCCTTATCTCTTTAGATTTGAGAGGATTATCTACTCCAAAATTTTTTAATAATGTCTTCTTTTGTCTCTCTCTAAATTCGGCAGATTCCATAGGATGTGATACACCATATTTTTCTAACAGGGTGCTCTTTCTTTTATCAGAAAATTCTTTTAACTTATTGGGATTAGTTACTCCAAATTTATCTAAATTAGTTTGCTCCCTTTTTTTATTGATGCTGTTCTTCTCTTCAGAAGATTTACTATTTATAGTTTGTTTGAATTTACTTTTAATGTCATTATTTTGTAGAGGTTGCTCAACTCCAAATTTTTCTTTGTTAGATTTTTTTCTTACTTCATACTTATCTTTTTGATACTGCTCCCAGTGTTCTTTACAGGCATGAAAAGAAATAGTTCTCTTTTTAGTTATTGTTACAACAAGATTTTCTGTTGTTCCACAATACTTGCATGTTATGATTTTTTTCTCCTTTTGCTTTGGAGGGGTATCCTTTGATCTTTTTTGTCGAAGCTCTCCTAAATCGGAGACACCATACTTCGCAACAATACTTTCATTCGCTTTTCTAATTTGATCGGGTACTTCAATAGTTTCGTAACAATGCCTACAACAATTATAGATAACACCATTCTTATTAGTTCGTAAATCTTCTTTTGTACCGCAATGTCTGCACATTTTTTCTTTCATATAATCTACCCTCATCTGTAAAATAAAAAAACCTTATATATAATATAAGGTTTTTCAACGATACAGTCAAGTATTTTTTATGAATTTACACGAGAAGTGAGTAAGTTCCTTCTATATACTTATTCGTATATACCGAAACATACTCATAATGTATCTCAATAGTGTCACGTCTGAGAGGACTTATATTGACTTTAATTGTTCCTAAGCTTTCTATGATAGAAGCTTTTTTATATGCAGCAAACATAGAGGACAGATATGCATTTACTGTATTTGTATAGCTACCAGCATCAGTAATGAGCCGTCCTTTAAAAGTACGATTCATCTGAATTGCTACATCTTTGGCAATATAATGCTTGGCAGTAATAACGTTGATGTTGTTTCTTTCAACAGTAGAATTGTCTGTTGTAAGATCATCGACAACTCTCATAACTCCGCCCAGAGATTCAACGAGAAACACACTGCTTCCGCCAGCCAGAGTAAGCTGGTATTCAGAGTAGTAATCATCAAAGTCTTCATCAAACAACTCAAGACCGGCAACTGTTCTATTGAGCAAAGTAGTCGATGGATACACAAAAGAATCACGATACGCGGCAAGTGCGGCTGCTATAAATGACCCATCGACTACTGTATACAACTCTTCTTTCGTGACTGGATCGTTGTAATAGTACTTAGCTCGTGTGGCATTAACAAACATGCACAATTCATTCTTAATGCTTACGGCAATTCCTCGAAGGGATGTCGGATCTGATTCAGATCCAACCGGCGTTCCTGAAGCTGCCCCAAACCAAGCCATTCTCATTCGCATGTTGTCCGGTAAGCTTCTTTCAGTAACATGGCTGATAACGAGAGTTCTTACCGTAGAGTTTGTAGTCAGAGGAATAACTGTCTGAACATCACGATATTTTATGAGCTCAAGCGCTGCTGCATAATCTGATGTCGATCCTGTTCTTACTTGAACAGTTGCTATCATCGGTACGTTGTAATATCGAAGAGCCATCTTAGCTATCATAACCAGAGGATTTTCAGGAATATCATCACCGAGATCATTTATAACATCTTCAAGATTTGTAAATTCTTTGTATCGATAATCATTTTTAGCTACATCGGTGATATCAATTGGATCATACGGGCGATCATAGGAATATGTTACAAAGTATGTTGCTCCTACTGTAACAATACCACTGGAAACCCAAACAATTTGGTTATTTACTAAGTTGAAATGAGTGCCCTGGACAAAGTCATTTAAGCCTCGTTGTGAGCCAACCTGGGTTATGGCATGAATTCCTGCCGAAGTATACGACAGGTTGTCAACCAATCCAGTAGAACTTCTGACAACAGGTTCATAGACTACCTTTATGTAATCGCTGGCAACCCCGATAAAACAGGGTATTCTTTGTGATGACGATATATTAACTGATTGTGGGAGTGTTTGCTCCTCTATGCGGGTTCCTGGTAAACGATATCCTAATCCAGCCATATTAGCAACTCCTTACAAATTTCTTGGGTGTACTAATGGGAAAGATATAATCATATAGTTGGATTTTAAGCCTCTCAAATCCAAAAAAATTATAATTTTCCTCGTTCTTTGGCTAGAATTTACCGTCGTATTGAATAGGACCGCTAGTAGGATCTATGCTGAAATCTTGTAAAATTCCATGAAGGTTAACAGAGTCTGTGAAAGTGTATTCAACAAAGCATTTCATTGAAATATCTGTAACATAGAGTAGACTATCTGGAGAGACATCCGTTGCTTCTGATTCAGTACCAAATTCTAATTGTTGTGTATTTGGTACTATTGAAAAGGTATTGCCATCGCCAAAAGTATAGAAATATTGCCAGCGGTAATAATGGGTAAAACACATATTTATCATTTCAGCAAATTTCATTCGGTGTTCAGTTGTTTGGCATACTACTATCAACGACAGCAGAATATCCGCAGCGCCATGATAAATATCCGATGCGACAGTAACTCCCGCAGATGTCTCAACAAGTCGAACTCCTGAGGTGTTGTCTGCTCCGATATAAAGCTTTCGCTCGGTTGCTCCTTTGATAGTGACCAATATAATTGGAATTTTCCGTTCTTTATAAGGAAAGTCTCGTTCAACAAATATCTTTTGGACATCAGAACTATTTTGAATATCATGAATATCAGGAATCTGAATTTTGTAGGTAGAGTTGATGGAGTCAAAAAAGTTTTTAAGCATACCTATTATGGCAGACTTGGTGTGTCTCTGAACTTTATAAAACCCAAAATCGATAAGATCGCCTGGTTGATTTTCAGGAAGAAAAGGAGTTTTAAAACCCATGGTTATTTCGTACCTTCTTGAAAGTTACACATAATCTGCTTAGTATAACCATTGAGGTCAAACATAGACCTGCCAAAATAATTGCAGTTGCCATTATTATAGACACAAGCAGGTCGTCCTTCCTCATCTCGTTGATAATCATCTACCCTCCCTTTTGCGGGACAGCGGACAGGATTAACAATTGTACCCCTGTCTGCCTCCACTGTCACACGCTTTAGAAGTATCTCAAGCTCAGCTTGTTTTATAAGATCATCAATAGTTTTCGTTTTTTGGAAACTCATTCGTTAATACCTTGTTACCTTGTTCTATAGTAGGAAGCCCCACGGGATTTTCTGGTGATTCCTCACCGCGCCCTTTTACACCTACCTGTGAATAAGCTGTTCCCATTTCTCCATCAACCCCTTTCAGAGCAGCTGTTTTTTTGAGATCATCTGGTTCTTCAATGGCTACAAGATATATTGCCTTATCTCCATTATCAGCAACTTTCTCTTTCAGAGTCCAATATGTTTTTGCTTTTTTGTCTCGATAGAGGTTTTGGCCGAGTCGTTCCATCGATTGTCGTATTGCAGGACTCAGCTTTCTCTGCTCATTTTTAAAATTTTCAGGGATAAGTTTTTCCCGGCCTTTACTAATTTCGTATGGTTTGACAATTGCATCATAATCGTGTTTCATAGAGGAACCAAGATGATACAACTCTCGGGAAGCTTCTGCAGTTATTGTTGTTCCCACATCACTTCTTACCTGATCTCTGATTGAATCAGGCGTAAATTGCAAATCTTTCCAGGCTCGAACGGCTTTAATAAGGTCAAGCCCCTCCGAGGAATATTTAATATTTAATTGGTGTAGTGTCAGTTTGTCGATCATTGTTGTTCTCCTAGGAATAAAATTCTAATTTAAATACTACTGATTCGCCGTCTTCACTATTAGTAATATTGAGCACAGTACAACGAAATCCTTGGTTAACATCATCTTTTATTTCACTTAACGGTATTCCGGCATTCTGAACTCTTTCATCATAAATAGCGCTTACAAATAATTTTTCTATTGTGTCCCATTGTTCTGAATACGTCCTTACAACTTCTGCAGCGTGCTCTTCAACATACTCCTTAATTGATACTTGTTCTAATCCAATACTCAACGCAGTCTCTTTTGAAATATGTGTTGTAGCTTTAATGGATGCCCCAGCTTCTTCTATGTATGGGCTGCTTATCCCAACTTCTCTATCCGGCCCCGCTATGAGTGTTGGTATGGCATCAATTGTATCGGGAAACACTTTCAAATTATTGGTAAATTCCTCAATGAAGTCATCATCGATAGCATCAGCCGGGGCTGTTACCCCTTCTTTAGTAAGAAGTTCATCTATTGTTTTTATTCCAGAAAACTTCACAGATCCTCACATAAGATAATGTATAATACCAAGCAATTCGTCTTTGTCACGAATCAATGAACTCTCGAAACCCTTATGCAGTATTTGCAGTGTTTCTCCATAAGCAAACTCACGAAGATTCTTTACTTGAAATTTATACCCTGAGTACGTTCCTTGAAGAAATGTAATTATATCGGTATTGAGAATATCTGCATCAGGAAGAGTCCACCACTCAACCGGGAATTTCGTTGTCCAGCCATATTCTCCTTGTTCGATCGATCGAACAATTTGTTCCCGTGCAGCAAGAAACGCCGGTATTGAAATATTAAATCGTGGGTCAAGCTCCTTGAGCATGAGATGATTTCTATATCTGAAGCGAATGCTGTTCCACTTAGGAGAGGTAGACGTAGCAAGTCTCTTTTTAAGTCGTATCCTGAATCGAACGTGGCCAGTACTGGTAGGCAGTGTCAGCGCCCCTTGCTTATTTGCCAGGGGAGACACGTAGTCTGACATTGTTATTGCGACCCACGTTGTATCATTTGTAGAATATTCATATTCAATTCTATTTTGGTCTTTGTCCGTAGCTTCGTTTGCAAGAAAGAAAGTAACGTCTTTAAATCGAGTAAGTGCGAATCTTTCGGTTGTCAGCGTTTCTACCAAAGATGATCCTGATATAATATAACTGCTTCCTCGATCACCTGAGATAATAAGATTTGCTGATGATTTAGTTAAAGTGGATGGGGTACTTAATGTTATTTCAGTGTAACCATATTTCTGGTAGCCGCTCAAAAAGCCGGTTCCCTGGCACAAAAAATGTTTTCTATCGGGAGAACTTTGTTGGCTGTCTCCCCCAGTAGGGGTTGCCCAGCAGTAGCATTTTGTTTGACCTTGAGCAAGCGCCCCCACCTTATCAACAGACACATTTCTCCAATAGCTGCATGGCGAACCGGCTGCCCACATTTTTGCGCGATTGCGATCGACCATTCGGTTCAATATCCGATATCGATCCATTATTGATTTTATAGCCGGAAGTCTGTCTCCATTTGCCCATCGCACTATTATAGTACCTCTTACTTTAGTTATATTACCAATTTTGTTCAGTCCCGCCGGGATCACTGGGTGTTGGATCTCCCGATACATACATCCCGGTAAGCGTAAAGAGATTCGCATTTACTGTTTGTGGAATTCTTATTTTTTCTTTGAGACCCAGAGAGTTTATAATAACAACGAAATCAGTATTTACTAAAAGATTTGTCTCAAAATAGCCAGTTGATGTTGTATATGCTTCAACAGTTCGAGGAAGAACTGCTTGTCCAGTACTTGAGTTCACTGCAGGAATAGATGCCGGAACATATTGAATGTGTATTCCAGACAGAGGCAGCTCTGAGCCATCAACGATGTATCCATATACTTTACAGGTTGCCATAGTTATCTTATCCCGTTGGTTCTGCTTTTACTTTATTTACGAGTGTTTGATACATGCTATCAAGTTGATGGTATATCATATCTTGCTCATTTTTTACATCAGCCTCAGGCATGCCAGGAAGAATAGCTACAGTTTGTTTAACTGTATTCATAAATTTTATGAAGTCATCAATCTCTTTAATAGTAAAGATTACAGGATCATCTGACCCAGCTTTTTTTGTGAGGTCTTGAAGCGATTGAACACCACTGAATCTTTCATCAAGCAGATCATTCATATCATGCCTCCAATTTGGATTCATCTACCTTCTCCTCTTTTTTTTCTTCTTCTTTTTTCTCTTCACAGCTAAATTTAACAATACAATCGTTGTGAGTCAGATTCATTGTTACAGATACAACATCATTGATATTGTTAACTCCAGCAACTTTTGTAATAAGTTCTTCGATTGTTTTATAATCGTTCGGATCAAGCTGAATAGATTTCTTTGTGATATCCATTGGTTCCTCACTGTATTTAGATGCATTGCCAATAATTGTTTTCATGATATACTCTTTAGAGCGACCGTCTGCCTGCCCACTTCGTTCGATAGCTTTTATCTGGTCATTGAGTTTTCGATTAGTAAGCATTGGCGTGTCCTTATATAACATGATTACAGTATGTGCTATCTTTGAAATATAAAGGTGATGTATTTGTTTTTAAGGAGTTATTTTGTAAAAGAGTAGAAAAGTAGGTGTTTTAGATTGAAACTTCTTTTATCAGGAGGGCTTCAATACTTTCTATGCCTGCAAACATATATTTTTCTGATGCCGTCTTTTTGGGGGTTTCTTTCATTATTTTTTTAAGTTCTTTTATAGTACTAGTTGCCGAGATATGCTTTATTCCAACCCCACCTGCTTTTTTCCATGCTTCTAGATTTTCATCCATATCATCTATAAGAATGGCACCAGGTTCCACATATTTCTCTTTTTTGGTGGTAGTTATGACTTTTACATCTCCAAGATGTTTTTTAACCCACTTCTTCTTATCTGCTGAAGCACGCGCCCATTGGGGTATTTTTGTAAGGATCGTGGGATCAAATTGTTTGATATAGTTCCAGAGTTCTTTTCCATCCGGCATCATTTTAAGATTGAGAAAGAATTCAGGGTCACTTTTCTTAATAAATGACCAGAGAATTGCATCGTCGTGATCGTGCCTTTTGGTGAACTCATCTATGGTTCCGTGTCCAAATTCCTTGAATCTTCCGGCAAAATCGGCAAGTACTCCATCAAGGTCTACAAAAAGAATCATGCAAGTTTTTCCTTTAATGTTTGTTCCCAGTCAGGTTCAGTCAAAAAATCCATTATCTTTCCAATTTTTATTCTATCAACGATACCAGCTTTTCTTTTAGCTGCAAGAATTGCTTCTTGGCCTTTAACCGGGTCAGAAACCATTTCTTTAATGCTCATACCAAATTTCTCTTTAAATGTCCATCCGAGCATCTCTTTTGATTTCTTGTCCATGCTAGAAAAATCAGCTTCGGTAAAGGTTACATTGCTCATATGTACCTCCTGAAATAAGTTCATCTATATTTCTTACACCTATAAACGAACCTGAGTGCGCATGCATTTGTTTTAAATGTTTTTCTGCTTCACCACGAGTTTTATGAGAAGATAGAATTTTATTGGTTTCGTGCGATTTTATTACATACGGAGCGATCTCTCCAGATGAGTTCTTATGCCCTTTCATATGTACAATAAAACTGATTTTATTAAAGGAACTCCCTTTATCCATAAAAACCATTCCGGTATTCATTTCATTTCTCAAATGATTGATTCTTTAATCCTTCTTCCATCTTTTTAAGAGCAGTGTAATAGTTCTTGAATTCTGCGAGGTGATCCCGTGAAATCCGTTCTGCAATATCTCTGTCATTCGTATGCTCCATCTCAACTTCAATACCCATTCTCAATTCTTCAGGATCATACTCACCAGTATAATCTTTTGATTTCCCTTGAGATAGAAAAGAAGATAGCAGTTTGTAGATAGACTCTTCCAACTTATCTGGTTCGATACCAAGCTTTTCTGCCATCTTGTGTATTTTTGCATCAGGCGGGTTTTCGTTCTTGGCGAAGCATTCCATTATTTTTCGTTTAATGGAGTCATCTTCTGCAGTTTTTATAAGAGAATCAATGCTATTTACTTTCGAAAATTGTTGTTCATTCATAGCAATACTCCATGATCCCATAGATGATCTATTGGCTTTAGCTGCTAAGTCAGTATCACCAACCTGTTTATTTCCTGAATCGACGGTATTTGATTTATTATTGTTGTCATATTTTGAATCTGTAGGAAGGACGGTTGGTTTGAGCGCATCATTGTACTGTAACTCTACTTTTTCAGGCGCTCTATGCACAACATCAAAAGGAGCCACTGTTTTGAATTCATCTGTGCCGGGATCTTGAAATTTCTGAGGGAGCGTATAATCAAGATTACCTGATAAAGAATCAGGTGCCCCTGAAACAGATACTCCCATGTCAGCTTTTTTATTCATAGCTACCTGATTAGTCTTTAATAATGAGTTTATCGTTTGTATACTGATCAACAAGAATCTGAAGCACTTCAGTTACAGAGTACCCCTCGCTATAGCATTTGTGTTTAAATAATTCATGTGTCCTTCGTGTGAGTGGAACTAAAACACCTGTTACTTTCTTTTCAAACGGTTTGTCCATTCCTCTACCCTTGCTGCTGAAGACATTTCTTTTGGTTTTCTTTGATTAGAAAAATTAGTAAACTTCTGATCGATTGCTTCTAAACGATAGTTGATCTCATCAAGTTTACTGGCTATCCCGAGAAGAATCTCTATTAGACTTGTCTCTTTTTCCGTTTGCATATCCGCCCACCTCTAGTGTTCCGTCTCCCCCTTCTTTAACCATTCCGAGCAAATTTCGTCGTACCGACTCATATTTTATAACTTCAACAGATGCCTCACCATTTCGTAATTTTAAATCGAGTTCTTCACACACATCAGGGTCTTGAAAAATCCATGATCGTATAGCCTTATCATAGTTTTTTGCAAACTTAATTCCATTATAGGCAATGTATGTGGCCGAGGCAAGGTCTCGGGTCATGTAGACATTGTCTTTTTTCATTGGACTCCTTTTCCTCTTTGGGGTGATTGTATGTGATCTGGTGGTATTGCCACTTGATTGTATGTATTCGGAGCAGTTTCATACCATTTTTGCTTGTCTGGCCTACGATGCG
>Ga0315289_10002739_pt1 | contig 26933 bp, 27 predicted proteins | sample YL17G11_40_MG_FD_203452 | JGI IMG/M metagenome (GOLD analysis project Ga0315289, IMG submission 203452) | Sediment microbial communities from Yellowstone Lake, YNP, Wyoming, USA - YL17G11_40 | ecosystem: Environmental > Aquatic > Freshwater > Lake > Sediment | place: USA: Wyoming | collected...
GGGGTCGAGGACGCGGGTGCGGGTGGTGAAGAACAAGGTGGCGCCGCCGTTCAAGGTGGCGGAGTTCGACATCCTGTACAACGAGGGGATCTCGAAGGCGGGAGACGTGTTGGATCTAGGGGTGACGTTGGGGGTGATCGAGAAGCGCGGGTCGTTCTACACGGTGGGGGAGCAGCGGATCGGGCAGGGGCGGGAGAACGCCCGCCAGACGCTCAAGGACAACCCGGCGTTGATGCAGGACCTCGAAGCGCGGGTCCGAGCCGGTGGGGTGAGCGCTGCAATGCCTGGCCAGGAGGAAGCCGCGCCTCAGGAGGGCGACGACTAATCTGGCGCGACACGCCGGCTGGGCGCGGCCGGCCCCATCCACCGTCCCGTAGCTCCTCGGTCTATAATCTTGCCGACATGGAGCGATGGGCGCGCCTCGGATTCCTGATACTGACCCTCGGCGGGTGTGTGCTGGGAGGGTGCCGGGCTCAATCAACTCCCGCGCCGCTTGCGCCCACGCTGGACTTCCCTACGCTTGCAGGACCTCTGGCTCCTCCGTCGACACCGGCGCCCGAGTCGTTGCCGCCGACCCCGACCTCGCCGTGCGTCAATGATGCCCAGTTCGTTGAGGATCTAACCCTTCCGGACGGCACCGAGGTTCTCCCCGGCGTGGCGCTCGACAAGCGCTGGCTGATCCTCAACCGCGGGTCGTGCGCCTGGGGGCCGGAATACCGGCTGACCCAGGTCGGTGAGAGCCGGATCGGTGCGCCGCGCGAGCTGGCCCTGTATCCGGCCGTCCCCGGCGCGCAGGCCGTCTGGCAAGTTGCCATGGTGGCACCGGAGGACAAAGGCGAATACATCAGCCGGTGGCGGGCCCAGGCGCCGGACGGCACGCTGTTTGGCGATGAGGTGTATGTCCTGGTGATCGTCAACCCGGCGCCCCTCACGCCGACGGCTATCCCCACCGCGCCACGTCCTTAGCCCGAGTGCGCCGTGCCGGTTGGACACGCCGGGGTTCGTGATACCATCATCGGGAAGCTTCCCGGGACAGGGGTGCCCAGGGCGGCGCAGGGGACAAGACGCATGGGGTGGATCGAAGCGCTGGCAAACGGCGCCATCCGCCTGGTCACAGGCGTGGCCTGCCGCGTGGATGATGGGCAGCTGCGCCGCATCCCGTCCACCGGCCCACTGATTCTCATCGCCAACCACGTCAACTTCCTCGAAGCTCCGCTGGGATTCGTCCGCCTCCGGCCGCGTCCGGTGACGGGCTTTGCCAAGGCCGAGTGGTGGGACAATGGGATGATGTCCCGGCTATTCGACCGTTGGGGGGCCATCCCGCTGAGGCGGGGTGAGGGGGTTGTCGAGGCCTTTCGACGGGCGCTGCAGGCGTTGGAGCAAGGTGGAATCAAGGCCCTGGCGCCGGAAGGGACGCGCAGTGGAACGGGGCAATTGCGGCGTGGCCAACCCGGGACGGCCTTGCTCGCCCTGCGCAGTGGGGCCCTCATCCTGCCGCTTGCCTTCTTCGGCTACGAAAGCCTGTGGCGCAATCTCAAACGGTTGCGTCGCACGGACTTCCATGTCGCACTCGGACGGCCCTTCCGCATCCGACCGGTCGAAGGGCGCGTGACCGGCGAGATCCGGCAGGCGATCGCCGATGAGATCATGATCCAGATCGCCAGGCTGCTGCCCGAGCGCTACCGGGGCGAATACACCGACCTGCCGCGCACCGCGCCGAAGCACCTCCGATTCCTTCCGGAATTCGCGGCAGCCCCATGATCTTCAAGCGCACGCCGCCCGGGTCCTCGTTTCCGATCGCACGCGGAGAGCGCGGGCATCCGGACTCTGATCCAACCGGGCTCCCCTACCGCGACCGAAGCCAGCCTCTACACTAGGAGCGATGCCTTCATGCGTTACCTACTGATCGCCAACCCAACGTCAGGCCGTGGCGCCGGAATGCGCGCCGTAGAACCCGTCCGTCGCCAACTGACACAAGCGGGGCTGTCCCTTGAGGTCGTCCTCACGGAACGGCCGTGGCACGCCGCCGAGCTTGCCGCGGCCGCAGGGACGCAGGGGTGGGACGCGGTTATCGCCGTCGGAGGCGACGGCACGGCCAACGAAATCCTCAACGGGCTGATGCAGATCCCGATAGACCGGCGTCCGGCGATGGGGATCATCCCCGTGGGGCGCGGGAACGACTTCGCCTTTGGGATCGATGTGCCGCACGGGATCGCCGCCGCCTGCCCGATTGTCATCGCCGGCCGTCGCCGGCGAATCGACGTCGGCAAAGTCACCGGGGGCTTGTATCCACAAGGGCGCTATTTCGGCAACGGCATCGGCATTGGTTTCGACGCCGTCGTCGGCTTCGAGGCGCTCAAGCTGGCGCCGTTGAGCGGCTTCGCCTCGTACATTGTCGCCGCATTGAAGACCATCAGCTTGTACGACCGTGGGCCGCGCCTGCGCATCGAGTTGGATGACCAGACGCTCGTCCAAGAGACGCTCATGGTCTCGGTCATGAACGGGCGGCGCATGGGCGGCGGCTTCCACATGGCGCCTCATGGAGACCCCGGGGACGGGAGGTTCGATGTGTGCATTGCCGGCCAGGTCACCCGCGGTCGGATCCTGGCGCTCATCCCGCACTTCCTGAAGGGAGATCAGGAAGGGCAGCCGGCGATCACCACGACGCACAGCACCCGCGTCAAGGTGACGGCCGAAGTGGGGGTCCTGCCGGCGCACGCGGACGGGGAGACGCTGTGCGTGGATGGACATGAACTGCAAGCCGAGATCTTCCCGGCCCAGATCGAGGTGCTGAGTGGCGCAGGGAATTAGAACGCGCGCGGCGACATGGGTTGTGAATGGGACCGCGTGGCGGCTGTCGCGCATGGCGTGCCGCGTCGATGACCGGGAGTTGTCCCGGATTCCCCTGCGCGGCCCGCTGCTCCTGGTCACCAACCACGTCAACTTCCTCGAGATCCCCCTCGTCCTCTCGCACCTCCAGCCCAGACGGATCACCGGTCTCGCCAAGGCCGAAACCTGGGATAGTCCGGTGATGGGGGTGCTCTTCAACCTGTGGGGCGCCATCCCCATACGTCGAGGCGAGGGCGATGTCGTCGCGATGCGGCGCGTGCTCGAGGCGCTGGAGGCGGGGATGATCGTCGCCATCGCGCCGGAGGGGACCCGCAGCGGCGACGGCCGCCTCCAGCGCGCCAAGCCCGGGATCGGGCTCCTGGCCGCCCATTCGTCTGCGCCGATCCTGCCAGTGGCCTTCTTCGGGCATGAGCACATCTGGTCGAACCTGAGGCGCCTGCGCCGGACCGATTTTCACATTCGGGTGGGTCCGCTTCTCCAAGCGCGACCCAACGCGCGATGGACGGCCGAGATGCGGCAGGCGGTCGCCGACGAGATCATGCTCCAGATCGCGGCGTTGCTCCCGCCGGCCTACCACGGCGCGTATGCACACCCGCAGGCAAGAGCGCGCGCGTTGCTTGAGCCGGCCCTGGCGACCGACACGCCTTCGGGGCGACGCCTCGCGACGATCTGACCCTCACGGCCCCGGGGTTTCCTTCAGATCTAAGGCCCGCGCCGTCACAGCGGCTCAGGGAACCTCTAGGGTTTCCCTCGCCATCAGGATGTCCTTGTCCGTCCAGCCCTTCTGGTCCATCAGCCCCCGGTAGGCACGCCGGAACCACAGGGTGACTTCGACTTCGACGACGCCCTGCGGTGCCTCAAACACGAACGCGTTCGGATCGACGGCGAAGGCCGCCAGCCGTGTGTCACTCAGAACCCTTGTTGGGTTCCAGTACGCACCGGTTGGTGCGATCTCGGTCCACAGTTCCTGCAGGACCCGAGCGTAGGCTACACCAGGCAAGCCCGCGTAGTACCCCTGCGCCGGATCGCCCGTCCCGCACCAGTCCGGCAGGGTGGGTCCCTCGATCAGGCCCAGAGGTCGCCCCTTGGCGTCCTTGGCCTGAACCAGCAGGATCATCTGGCGTAGAGGCGAATCGGTAGGAACGTGATGTCCGGTGCGGTCGTTCGTCAGGGTCACGTCAACACGCGCGGTGCGGCCTTCACGGGCCGCCTCGACGTCCATCGCAACAGCATTCTGAAGGAGCTCCTGACTAACCGCCCCCGGGAAGGTGTGGGCGTGGATCGTCGATGGATCGCGTTCAATCCCTCCCGTGCCCGGAGCGACGTTGGTGATCGGTTTCCCACCGAAGAGCGTCGGGGAGGGCATGTGGCACTGCTGGCAGGTGCGAGCGCCTTCGAAACTTGGATCGCTGTAGGGGCTATCAAGCCACTCGCCGAAGGAGTTGTAGACCACCGTGTCCCAGAAGCCGCCGTAATGGCATGGGGCGCAGTAGGAGCTCTCGGCGATTAGTGGCAGGTACGTGTCCTCCATGGGGACGTTGTCGTCGTCGAACGTCCCGAAGAAGAGCTGATAGCGATCGGCATCTTCGGGGAACGGCCGTCGGATGTCCATGGAGAGGACGCCGGGCATGTTGGCGTAGGGTAGCCCGGTTTCGGGGTCCAGTGTCACCTCGGCGACCTTGTGGCAGAAGTCGCAATGGATGCCGAGGGCGTCGACGCCCGCCACTGCGTTCGGGTCTACGCCGTAGGGTGCGTCGATAGCCGGGCCAGGGAGGTGGCAGGCGGCGCAGTTCCCGGCGGTCTGCGGGAAGTCGAGCTTGTAGCCGGGGCCGAAGTAGGGCTGAGTCAGGTCGGGAAGGAGGGGGATGCGGCCGTAATCGCGGCTGTAGCCATAGCGCGTGAGCGGACTCTGATGGCCGTTCACGTCCGTGCCGTTGTACATGGACAGGAAGCGGAGGTTGCTGGCGGACTTGCCGTGCGCGTCGCTGTCCAGCCAGACCTGGGTCACGCCGGGCTTGCAGGAGTAACAGGAGTTCTCGCCGGTTGGGGGAATCCACTGGTAGTCCGGATTGTCGTTGTCCTGAACCAGGCGCATGGTGAACGTGATGCCGCTGGCGGGTGGCTTCACCTGTTCGTCGCTGGCGCAGTAGTAGCCCTCCTTCCATGCACTGACCGTGACCGGCAGGCCTGCCTCCAGGCCGACTAGGACAAAACGGCCTTCGTCATCGGTGAGGGTCTGGTTGACAGTCGCCTGGATGCGCACAGTGGCCTGAGCGAGCGGCGCGCCATCCGGACCGAGGACCCTGCCGCTGATGGCGACGCCGGAGGGTGCGTTCGCCGTCGCGGGGAAAGGCGAGACCGTCGGAGGCAGAGGCGTGGGGCTGGCGGGCGACGTGGATCGAGGCGCGCAGGCAAACAGGAGCGCGGTGAACAACAGGGCTGTTCCCGTCAGACCCATGAGGCGGTTCATCCTCCAGCCTCCCTTCTTGAAGCGCGCCACCACGCCAATCCAACCAGGGCCAGCGGAATCGCAGCCGCGCTCGCACAGATGCCTGGCTTGCCAATTGGCTCCGTCACAGGGGAGGTCAGGACCGTGGGCGGGGGAGTGGCCGAGGTAGTGGCAGTTGGGAGAGGGCTCGAGGACGCGGCGGTTGGGACAGGGCTCAAGGCAGTGGCAGGTGAGAATGGTTCTGGGACCGGAGCAGGGCTGGGCGGCTGGCCGTTCAGGTCGAGGCGATAGACGCCCGAGCCCTCGCTGGCGGCGTAGAGATGCTGACCATCCGTGGAAAGGGCCAGGGCATTGATCGACCGCGCGCCCATGCCACCGTTGATCGCCTGCCAGGTCTTCCCGCCATCCTGCGAGCGGTAGACGCCGCTGAAAACTTCCGCCGCGTAGAGCACCATCGGGTCCTGGGAGTCGAAATCGATATCCGTGATCACGCCTTCGGCGGGCAGACCGGCGGCCACTTGCCTCCATGTGGCTCCGTCATCGTCGCTGCGGTACAGTCCGCGCTGATTCAGACCGGCGTAGGTGATGCGGCTGTCGTGCGGGTCGATGCTGACGATGGTGATGGACATGTTGGTGGGGAGGCTTCCCCGCACTTGACTCCAGCTCTGGCCGCCGTCACTGGAGCGATAGAGGCCGCTGTAGAACGTGGCCGCATAGACGAGGTTGGCATCCTGCGGATCCACGGCCAGTTGGGCGACGGCCAGGTTCAGCAGCTGCAGATCAGGCGATTGCTGCCAATTCTCGCCGCCATCATGGGAGACAAACACCCCCGCCCCGGGCATCTGGATGGTGGCGTTGTAGCCTGAACCGGGCACGTCCGAGGTGAAATGCCCGCAAGAGATGAAGCCGGCTGATCCCGCGTACACGGTCTTGGGATCGGAGGGGGCGAAGGCGACATCTGCGAAGGCCTTGTTGATGCCCTCCGGGAGCTGCTTCGTCTGATGCCAGTTCATGCCGCCATCACTGCTGTTCAGCAGATTGCGCCAGCAAGTCATCCCGGAGATGAGGTGCTGCGGGTTGGAAGGGTCGATGGCGATCACGTGCCAATCAGGGAAGTAGAAGGGACGGAAGGCAAGCCCCATCCACTCCCCGCCGCCATTGTAGCTGGCGAAGATTCCGCTGCGCGACGCGGCGATCACCCGTCCTGGCTGTGTGGGGTCCACGGCGATATCCCGGATGGCGGAGCCGGTGTAGCCCTTGCTGGCGGGTTCCCATGTCGCGCCGCCGTCCAGGCTGAGGAAGTTGCCTCCGCTGTACTGGTTCGAGAAGATCCGATCCGAGTTGCGCGGGTCAACCTGGAAATCGATGGGATGCCCGGCCATGATGCCCGCTGCTCCCCACCCATCTTGTTGTCCCGACATGGTCTCCCAGGTTTGGCCGCCATCCTCGCTGCGGTAGACGGCCTGGAACCCGCCAGCGTAGGCGATTCGCGCGTTGCTGGTGGAGAACTCGACCGACTCGATCATCACCTCGACTGAGAGTGTCTGTCGCCAGGATTGGCCGCCGTCAGTGGTCAGGTAGACGCCCGCGCCCGGACTGCCCCAGGCGGTGCCCGTCCCTGCCAGGAGAGTATCCGGGTCCATTGGGTGCATGAAGAGCGACCCAACGTAGAGGTTGCGGAGCCCGTTGTTGACCTGCTGCCAAGTCTTGCCGCCGTCTGTACTCTTGATGACACCTATGCCGCCATCCCGGCCATGGGGCACGTCCGAGTTGGCGGCCTCGCGGTCGAAGATGCCGGTGGAGACGTAGACGACGTCCGTGTCGCGCGGGTCTATCCAGATGTAGCGCGCCAAGTTGTCGCCCTCCCAGACCTTCCTCCAGCTGCTACCACCGTCGGTGGTCTTGTAGACCACTCCCTTGGTCAAGTCGAACTCGCGGCCGGTGAGCTGCTTGCCAGCCCATTCCCAGCTGGAGATCTCTCCTGCCGCGTAGACCACGTCCGAATCATGCGGATCCACTCCGAATCCGCGTGTGGTCATGCCGCGCTCGACGACGCCGTTGTCCGTCTTCTTCCACGTCTCGCCGTTGTCGGTGGACTTGAAGAAGCCGCGCTGCCACTGGGTGCCGACCCATATCGTGTCGTAGTCACTGGGATCGATGGTCAGGCAGAACACGGGTATTTCGTCGCTGGTAGTGCCCAGGCGGGTGGTGATCCCATTGTTCTTTGGCACCCAGGTCCTGCCGCCATCCGTGGACTTGAAGACGCCGGCCTTGGCGTCGGTGACGAACATGATGTCGGGGTTGTCGGGGCGCATGCGGATGTCGTAGCCCAGCCCGCCCAGCGGACCACCGGTGCGCACCCAGGTTGGGTTCCCGACGTTGCGAGCGGTGGGACTTGGAGCGGGAGCGAGCTGGGCGGAGGCAAGAACGTCGTCGATCTGAGCCGACGAGTCGTCGAGGGTCTCGAAGGCGAATGACCCGCCCGCGAGAGGAGCGGGGTCGGTGTACTCCCACTCGGTCCGACCATCAACGATAAGCTGCAGCCGGCCTCCCTGGCCCACGATCTCGACCTGGTGCCATGTGTTTAGTGCGTGGCTTGACGAGGCAGAGGCGAGATTCTCATGAAAGGTGTCAGGCCACTCTTGGCGATTCAGATCGGAGCCTGTGCCTTGGAAGCCGATATAGTAGCGGCCGATGTCGTTAAGACGGTAGACCAGATGGATGCGGCCACGGACGAGGCGCAGCCGCAGGCTCAGGCGGAAGTCGCCGTCGAAGCTGACGTCGGGCCGGGCCCAGGCGTGGCCCTCGCCCTGGAGGAACCCATTGCTATCCTGCGAGATCACCTGCCAGCCGGACTCCAGGTCCCAGCCGGGAAGCGCTGGGTCGTCGAAGGTTTCGGTCGGGCCTTCCGCTTGCGCTGGAGCCCGGTCCCCAAGGAAACCGATGAGAAGACAGCCTGCCAAGAAGGTCAGGATGTGTACTCGCTGTGCAGTGGTCATGGAAGGTCCTCATCTGCGGCTGCGACGACCGAGAAGGAAGGCGATGACGGCGAGCACGTCACACCGGCGCCCCTCGGCCGTCGGCAACTTCGCCCTGGACGGAGATACCGCTGCTTGTTGCGGGCGGCACGCGGCTGTGCGACGCCGTCGCATCGGTCCCACAGGCCAGGAGCAGCGACGCCAGGAGTGGTACCCAGCCCGCAAGCCAGCAAGCGCGTTTCAATGCCGATCGTTCCGTTGACGCGCACCCCGCCACGCCAAGCCGAAGACCACCAACGGCAAGGCCAGCGCGCCTCCAAAGCACGGTAGGGTGGGACCAGCCTGTGGCTCCGGAGCCAAAGGCTCAGCCGTTGGACCGTGCTCCGGTACACGGGTTGACCCTTCTCCGGCCTTCTCACTGACTTGGGGCGGCCGACCTTCTAAGTCGAGGCGGAACACCCCGCCTCCGCTCGTTCCAGCATACAGGTGCAGACCATCCGCAGAGATCGATAGGCTGGTAACCGCGCGATTGGTCAATCCTTGCGTCGTTCTTGTCCAGGTCTCGCCGCCATTGGCAGACCGATAGACCCCGCTCGTGATGTCACCAAGGTAGACGACATTTGGGTCCGTCGGATCGAAGACGATCGCACGGGGGACGCCGTTCGGCTCCAAACCGGCCGTCACTTGCCTCCAGGTTGCCCCGCCATCCTCACTGAGAAACAGGCCGCGGGACTGGACGCCGGCCAGCACCCGGTTCGAGTCGAGCGGACTGACCGCAACCGTTCGAACCGGCTGCTCCACCAAGAGGGTTGAGGGTGAGAGCCAGGTCCCCCCGCCGTTGGTGGACTTGAACAACCCGATCTGGGAGGCGACGTAGACCACGTTTGCGTCCTTTGGATCGACGGCAACATCTGTCAGAATCGCATCCCTGAACTGCTCTCCTGTGATTGCCTTCCAGGTGGTCCCTCCATCCTGCGAGATCAGGATACCCCTGCCATCTTCATAGGTATCCAGGTGGACGATTGTGTTGTGGCTCGCCGAGGCGGCGTAAACGACACGTGGATCCGAGGGCGCGAATTCGATATCGCTTGTTCCAGGGTGGTAGTCAGGGGGCGTCGGTCGAGACGCCCAGCGATTCTGTTCCGCCTCCCACTCGAAGAAGCCCGTGAGGCAAGTCAGGATGGCATGTCCGGCTTGAGCAGGATCGACGGCCACACTTCCGCACTCCGTTCCGCCCACGGACCCGGTTTCGCCAGGGTTGTGGATGCCATCCCAGGTCTCTCCGCCGTCCTCGCTCACCCATCCCCCGCTTCGGCCGGAGGCATAGACGCGTGCGGCGTCAGCGGGATCGACGGCGACCTTGATCACCTGGGCGCCCGAATAACCTGTACTGACGTTGACCCACGTCCGGCCGCCGTCCTCGCTCAAGAAGTTGCCGCCCTGATAGTTGTTGGCAAAGACGCGATCCGTGTCGCGCGGGTCGCACTGCATGTCAATAGGGATCCCTGCGCGGATGCCGACGGGCCCCCATCCCTGCGGCCCACCGGACACCAGGGTCCACGTCGCACCGGCATCTTGGCTGCGGTAGACCGCAAACTCGCTACCAGCATAGGCAATGTCCGGATCGGAAGGACACAGCTCGACGACGCTGAACGCCTGAACCATGATCTCCCCTTCCGGCTCCAGCACCTGGGTCCAGGTCTCGCCGCCGTCGACCGTCCGGTAGATTCCCAGGGGGGTATGTCCTTGCTGCTTCATGTGCTGAAAGGCCAGCTCGGGCACCCAACGCCCTGCCGCTGCCAGGAGGATATCGGGGTCTTCCGGGTGCATGTACAGGCTGCCGATGTACAGGAAGGCCAGCCCGTTCTCCTTTCCCAGAATGCGCCAGGTCTGCCCGCCATCGATGGACTTGAGTACACCCAGTCCCCCGAATGGGTCGGGGTCAGTCTTCTCATCGCCCTCGCCCACGGCGCTGCTATCGAAGATGCCGGTGGAGACGAACAGCACATCCGGATCGCGCGGGTCGATCCACAGATAGCGCGCCAGGCTGGAAGGGACGGCTCCGTCCCAGATCCGGGTCCAGTGGTCTCCGCCGTCCGTGGTGCGATAAACCACACCGCCGGCATGCGACCCCACGATGTTCTCCCGCTGGAGCAGCAGCTCGGCCTGGGCATACACGATGTCCGAAGTCCGCGGGTCCACCGTGAAGCCGCGGAACTTGATGATCGTGTCCGATTCGCGGATCACTCCCTCATCTTTCTCGGTCCAGGTGTTACCGCCGTCGACGGACTTGTAGATCTGCCCGCTCGTTGTCCCGATCCAGATGGTTTGCGGATCGTGCGGATCGACCGTCAGCGAAAAGACCGGAATGCCATCGCCTGCAGGACCGCTGACCGCATGGATCCCGGCGTTGCTTTGTTCCCACGTCAGGCCGTTGTCCCGGCTGATATGCACGCCCCCGCCGTCGTCGGTGACGTACCAGATATCGGGATCATCGAAGTTGTAGCGGATATCGTAGCCGAGTCCACCAGGGGGGCCGCCGAGGCGGATCCAGTTCAGATCCCCTGCTGGCTGCGGCTCCGGGGTCGGGGTCGCTTGCGGCTGCGATGCCACCTCAGGCGCCGGGCCTTCGCCCCCCGGTGCCAAGGTGAGATCATCGAACTCCGCCACCGCCTCGCCAAACACGTGCAGCATCAACCCGGCGCCGGGTAGCGGGTCGTCATCCACCGCGTGTAACTCGACGCCCGGTCCGACGAAGACGTGCTGCTCGGCACCGGCGAGGCTCATCTCAAGCAGCCACCATTCACCGACGACCAGCTTTGACGGAGCGGAAGCCAGCGTGACCTGGTGGCCCCCCGCGTCTCGCACCAAGAGGATCTCCTCAGGGCTGAGACGCACGATGTACATCCCGGCTTCTGAGATGTGGTATCTCACCTCAAGGAAGCCGTCCCCTTCGAACCGGAGCCGGAGGATGAGACCGCCTGCCACCTGTGCTTCGGGACGGATGGCATACCCTTCTCCCTGGATACGAAGCACGCCATCGGCCACGATCGCGTTCGGCGTTCGTTCCCAGCCGGGAAGGGCTGGGTCGTCGAAGGTTTCGGTCGGGCCTTCCCCTTGCGCTAGAGCCCGGTCCCCAAGGAAACCGATGAGAAGACAGCTTGCCAAGAAGGTCAGGATGCGTACTCGCTGTGCAGTGGTCATGGAAGGTCCTCATCTGCGGCTGCGGCTTCCGAGAAGGAAGGCGATGACGGCGAGCGCGGTCACACCAGCGCCCAGACCCACATAGACCCAGTTGAGCGCTGGGCGTGGTGCGGCAGAAGGTTCGGACGGCGCGAGGGGAGGGCTCTCGGCCGTGCCGACCTCAAACGTGGGAGCGGCCGTCGCCGTCGAGGCTGGGGCGGAAGGTGGTGTCCCTAGCCGCCACACACCGTGCCCGGCCGTCCCGGCGTACAACACGCTGCCGTCATGACTGATGGCCATCGACATCACCGGCATGGCGCCAAGATCGGGGTCTAGGCCCTGACGAAGCTGCTGGAACGTGTCTCCTCCGTCCGTGGAGTAGAACGCTCCGAGTCGGCTAGTGCCGACATACACGTTCCCGCTATCGCGCGGGTCGATCACGATCGCCTTGGCCCCGCTGAATGGATCCAACCCAGCGGCCAGTTGGACCCACGAGCCGCCTCCGTCCGTGGACCTGAACGCGCCTGATCTTCCGCCGATGAAGATCGTGTCCGGCGTGTTCGCGTCGATGGCCATGGTCTCGATCGATGGATAGGGCTGAGGTAGTCCGATGGTGACGGTTGTCCAGTTCGTGCCGCCGTCGGTGGTCTTGAACACACCGGCCTCGAAGAAGCTTGCAGCGTAGATCGTCTGGGGGTCGCTGGGATGGACAGCAATCGCCCCGAAGCCCTGAGCCTGCGTGTTGGCGTCATTCGCCGGTTGCCAGGTGCCGCCGCCGTCGGTTGAGCGATAGATCCCCATGCCGGGGTACGCGTCGACGGTCGTCATGTCCGGGAAGGGCACGTTGAGCGTCGCGGCATAGACCAGATTCGGATTGCTGGGCGCGAACGCATAGTCCCAGAACTCCATGTTGAACCAGTCGGCTTCCGTCACACCAGGAGGGGGTTGCAGGCTCTCCAACGTCCTCCACGATCTCCCGCCATCGCGGCTCTGGAAATGCCCCGCCGGCCGCCCGGGATTGTCCTTCGTCCCCAGCAGGTGCTCTGGATCAGCCGGATCCCCCACCAGCGTCCCCAGACTTGTCTTGAGCGTTGCGTCGCTCAGCCCTTCCCAAGTCCCGCCACCATCGTGGCTGACGAAGGGCGCCATGCGAACCGCCGCGTAGACATGCGCAGGATCCTGTGGGTCCACCCATAGATCCCTTACCTTCGCGCCCGAGTAGCCATCTGAGGAGAGCTCCCACGTCTGCCCCCCATCGGTCGAGAGGAAGTTGCCGCCGACGTAGTTGTTGATGAAGACACGACTGCAGTTCTCAGGGTCCGTCTGCAGGTCTATGGGGATTCCCGGCCACAGGCCAGCCGGTCCCCAGGTGTCCCGCTGCTCATCGCCGAACCTCAGCCAGGTATTCCCGCCATCCTCGCTGCGGTAGGTTGCCAGAACGCCGGCCGCGTAGGCGATGCTCGGGTCTTGCTGACAGAACTCCACCGCCCCGATCACGTCGTTCTTGACCACCTGTTTCCACAAGTCGCCGCCGTCCGTTGTGAGAAAGACCCCGCCGAAGTACACCTCTTCGCCGGTCTCGGGGTCGATCGTCATCGTGCCGCGAGTGCCAGTCCCGGCGAGAAGGATCTGGGGGTTCTCGGGATGCATATAGAGACTTCCGACGTGGAGAATGTCCAGCCCGTTTTCCCTTCCCAGTTCCGTCCAGGTATCACCTCCATCAGTGCTGCGGATCACGCCAACACCTGAACCTAGGAGCTGCTCGGAGCCGCTGGCCGAAGGAGCGTTGAGTGGAACGCGATCGAACATACCCGTCGAGACATACAGGATATCCGGATCGGTCGGGTTGATCCACAGGTAGCGAGCCAGCGCCTCGCCTTCCCAGATGACCTGCCAGGTCTTGCCTCCATCCTCCGTCCGGTACACGCGCCCTCCCTGAGTGCCTGTATTGCCCGTCGGGCATTTGTCCCGAAGGACATAGCACTCCACTTCCGACTGGGCATAGACGATATCGGAGGAACGCGGATCCACCGTGAAGCCTCGGAAGTGCTGGCCCTGGTTAGGCGTCACGCCGTCGTCCATCTGCACCCAGGTGCGTCCACCGTCGGTGGCCTTGTAGATATGGCCTGTGATCTGCGTGCCGATCCAGATGATCTGCGGGTCATGGGGGTCGACCGTGGCGCTGAACACGGTTCGCGTCATCGAGCCTTCCAAGTTGGCTATGCCCTGATTGCTGGCAGTCCAAGTCGCGCCGCGATCGGTGCTGATGAAGAACCCGGCCTGGGCGTCCGTGACGTACCAGATGTTGGGATCGTCGAAGTTGTAGCGGATGTCGTACCCGAGGTCGCCCGGCGGGCCGCCCATCGGTACCCAGGCCTCGGCCATGTAGGCAGGAAGGGCTTGCGCGAAGCCTAGAGGTGTGGGCTCGGGCGTGCCGGGCGGCGCTCCCTCGGCGGTGAGGGTGAGGTCGTCGAACTCGGCGGCGTCTTCCCCGGGGACACGCAACATCAATCCGCCGGCAGGCAGCGGGTCGGAGTCGATGGCGGTGAACGCCAGGCGGTCACCGCGCCGGATCTCGTGCTCGCCGCCAAGCACGTTGACGGCCACTCGCATCCACTCGCCAGGAGGGATGGGTTCGAGATCGTCTTCCGCCATCGTGTTCCCATTGCGGAGCAGGGTGAGGTGGTTCGACTCGATCCGCAGGGTGTACTCGCCTTGATCGGTGGCCAAATAGCCGATCTCGAGGGTGGTCTCCGAAACGAACTGCGCTGAGAGCTCGAGGGTCAAGTCCGCCCAGCGGCCAGGATGAAAGGCGAAGCCGCCGGGTCCGATGCGCAGGACGCCGTCGACGACCTGGGCATTGGGCGAGTGCTCCCAGCCGGGCAGAGCGGGATCGTCGAAGGTCTCGGTGAGATCGGGCTGTTGAGGCTGGGGGGCACGAGCTGGGATGACGAGGGTGACGGTGAGTAGGAACAGCGGAAGCGCGCGGGCAAGCCTGCCTGCCATGGTCGCCTCCTGGGAGGCCTGAGCCTCCGGCGACTGACGGGCAACCCCCGTCGGGCAATCGCCTGAAACTATCCTAGCACGCGCCCGGGTCGATTCAAGGTCGGGCTTGGCCTTCAGGGGTTCCTGCCCTTATCCACGCTTCGATGGCCTGAGCCATCGCCAAGCCGATCCCGGGAATGGCCTGTAGCCCCTTGATGCCCATCTGCTGATAGACGAGCCCGAGGTCCTGCTCCAACTCCTCGATTGCCCAGGCTGCCTTGCGGTGCGCCCAGACGCGTTGGGCCGGGGCACCCTCAAGCTCGAGCGCGTAGGCCTGGTTGGCGAGCCGCTCGACCACTCGCTTGTTGAGCGCGCGCCGGTCGCCGGGAATGATCGGCCGCGGGATCCGATCCACGAGCCCGTGGTCCCGGCACAACTCGCGCACGCGTCGTCCCAGGCGCATGTTGAAGTCCCCGCTGGGAGCATAGCTCCCCGTGGGGTATAGGGACCGGTAGCGGCTCAGCTCGTGCGGGAAGTGGAGCCGGAGAACCTGGGCGAAGTACTGCCGCTGCTGATCGGCCAGGGTCAGTGCGCCGACCAGGACGAAGCGGCCGCCGTGCTCCGCTGTCCAGCGTACGACCGACTCGAGGGTGGCATCGTCGTCGCTGATCCCGGGGAGCACCGGCATCAGGCACGTGCCCGTAAGGATCCCTGCTTTGGCGAACTCGGCCATCGCCGTGAAGCGCTTATCGGGGGCCGGCGCCAGGCGCTCGAACTTCCGAACGCCCGGGTAGTTGGGAGATTCGGGCGTCGTCAGGATGCTGAAGGCAACGACCGAAGGCGCGCCCTGGTTGATCTCGTGCAGCAGGTCTAGGTCCCTGAGCACCAGCGGGGACCGTTCGAGCACGAAGACCGGGAAGCCCAGATCGCGGCATACCTCCAGCATATGCTTGGAGACCATGAACTTGCGCTCGGCAGGCTGGTAGTCGCCCGTGAATACGATATCGGCCGGGACCCGCGCCAGCGCGCGCCGCAGGAGTTGCGGCGCGTTTTCCTTGACCTTGATGATGTGGGCGAAGTCCTCCGGGTCGTCGTACGGGGCGTACTTGCGCTCGCGGCAGTAGCAGAAGGCGCAGCCGTGCAGTCGGCAATCTAGGTGCCTTCGAGCTGACCCGGACGTGGGAGCCCGGGACGCAGAGGCCGGGGGGCTAAGTTCGGCACAAGACCGCCGATCGAACGGTTGTTCTCTTCGTTGCGGCCTTAGGCTACCTCGGTCCCCGGGTCTGATACTGGGGGATGACAAAGGTCATTTGACAATCGGACGTGCTCGGTCATATACTGAGCGTGTTGTTCCCCAGCGTCCGCCTCGTCTGAGGCGCACTGCTGGGGTTTCGTTTGAGGGGGGCCTCATGGCACTGAGAGTAATGGTCTTCATTGACGCCCGGAACACGTACAAGGGCGCCAGGGATGCCTTCTTCCCACCCCGCGACGGACAAGAGCAATTCCATACGCTAGGCAATTTCCGTCCGACCATCCTGGGCGAGTTGCTTTGTGCAAGACATCCCGGGGGCAATCCCAGGGAGGATCGCCAATTGGAGCAAGTCCGCGTATACAGCGGACAGCCCTCAAACGCTCGAGACGCGAAGGGGTATGCAGCGCAACGACGCCGCGTGGCCAGTTGGCGTCAATTGGGTGCGGATGTCACCGAGCGAACATTGCGCTATCCAAGAGACTGGCCCAGGGAGAAAGCCCAAGAAAAAGGCATTGATGTCGCGTTGGCAGTTGATTACGTAGTCTTTGCCGAGAAGAGTAGATTTGATGTCGGGATCATCTTCTCGAATGATACTGATCTGAGGCCTGCCGTTGAGCATGTGCAATCGCTGAAGGGACGATCCGTCGAGATCGCCATTTGGCTCGGCACCCCTCCTCTTGATCAGCCTTGCAAGGCTCTCTGGTGCCATAGGTTTAGTCGCCAAGACTACGACCAAGTCGCGGACTTGACGGACTACAACATCAGGCGGGCCGATTGAGCTCGGGCACGGAATGCCAATTCCGTGCCTTCTAGTTGTCATCCGGACCCCTTGAGATCCGAGGCTGCATGCGGGCACCCACTATTGTCTGAATTCCTAATCCGCTGGGTAATGCCCGTTGACTCAGGCGCCTTGAGGTCATATGATGAGCCGTAGGGGGTTGGCAATCCTGCCCCCTCACGCCCCCGGCCGCCCCCCTCGGCCGGGGGCTGTTGATTTCACGCAAGAAACCAGCCATCCTGTAAGGCTCCTGTAAGTAACCCCACCAGCCTCGATGGCCTATCATCAAGGGTGTAACGTTTCACACGAGGGGGATCTAGATGGCCCAAGAACTCAAGGTGCTTATCGCCGACGACGAGAAGGCCTACTGTCAGGCCATGCGTGAAGTGCTGGAGGCGGCAGGGGCACACGTATTTCTGGCGAACAATGCCTCTGCGGCTGAGACACTGTTCCGGCTGATGGTCCCGGACCTGGTCATCCTGGACGTGATGATGCCAGGCATGAGCGGCCTAGACCTGATCCGCAGGCTGCGGGCTATCGTGGGCCAGGAGCACGTGCCCATCATTGTGGCGAGCGCCTTGGCTCAGCAGGTTGATCGGGACGCAGCGCTCGGGGCCGGCGCGAGTGCCCACCTTGCCAAGCCATTCACCACGAAGGAGCTGCGGGACGCTGTGAGGCGACTTATCCCGCTGGCCCAGACGGGGGCGCTTTCGCCGGCGGCGTGAGATCCACAATGAACGGGCATGCCCACTTGCGCGCAAAGGGGTGCCCTTATAGACTAAATCTTTAAGCTGCCTCCGTATCCCCAACGAGGCGAAGGGGGGGACCCCAATGGCCCAAAAGACGATCACGCTCGCCTTGGACGGCGAGATTCCGTTGGCCGATTTTGCCTCGGCCATGAAGCATTTCGATGCCCTTATCCGGACGCTCTCATCTGAGGTCGCTTCGAACGTCGAGATCGAATGGATCGTCGAGGATCTCCACCTGGGAAGTGCCATCGCCACGATCCGCGGGGAAGCCGAAGAAGAAACAGCGATCGAGAGGGTGGTCATCGCGTACGGTAGCGTCGGTCGGGCCTTGGAAGCGCATGCGGAGATCCCGTACTCTGAGAAGGTCCGCAGGGAAGCCGATGGCATAGTGGGTCTGCTCGACGGGCACGTGAGGGCTGTTAGGTTCGAAACGCCCACCGAGGATCACCGCATTGTTTCTCGAGCAGAAGGGGCTGAGGCGCGAAAGCCAATCCGGTATTCCTTGGGGGCCATCAAAGGGGAAGTCGAAACTCTTACGCGGCGGCGCGGTTTGCGGTTCATCATTTACGATCCAATCTTCGACCGGCCAGTGAATTGCTATTTGGCTAAGGGCCAAGATGACCTGATGCGAGACGCCTGGGGCAAACGAGTCATCGTCTCCGGGAAGATCGCCAGGGACTCCTTCACCGGAATCCCTCATAGCGTTCGTGAGATCAGGGATGTACAGGTTATTGGATCCCGCCGCCCAATGGATAGCGCTGCGTCGGCAAGAGGAATTCTGAGTGCCGGCGCCTCTCGCGAGCTCCCCGAAGAAACCGTGCGGCGGTTACGAGAGGATTGACTGCATGTACCTTATCTACTGGGATGCATGTGTCTTTCTCTCGTACATAAACGGCGAGCATGGGCGGGTCGAGGTCATCTCGCAGCTCTTGACTGATGTTGCCAGTAGGGAGGGAACGAAGATTGTGACTTCGGCGATGACTAAGGTTGAAGTCGCCTATGGGTCAGCCGAGAAGTGCGGGCGAGCGCTCGACCCCGCGACAGAGGATGCAATCGAAAGCCTTTGGGATGGATATGAATGCATCGTCACCGTCGAGTTCCATGACGCAATTGCCCTCGACGCTCGGGGGTTGATGAGGAAGGCAATCGAGGAAGGGCGCAAGTTGCGCCCTATGGATGCAATTCACTTGGCGACTGCAGCATGGGTAGGGGCGAAGGAGTTCCACACCTACGACCCACGGATTCTCAAGTACCCGGTCGCCGGCAGCTACAAGATCTCTGAGCCGTTTGTTGGGCAGTCACGCCTGCCCTTGTAAGCGGTAGGCTGACCCTACCATAGTACTAAGATCACCACTGGGCAGGCCTAGACTCTCCTGCCGGATCCCCGTAGAATGAGCGTAGCCCCGGTAGCTTAGTGGACAGAGCAGTTGCTTCGCAAGCTCAAGACCCGGGTTCAAGTCCCGGCCGGGGCAAAACCTCTTGTAGACATGCCTTGCCATCTGATGTAAGATCTGGGTGCGAAGCGACTGCCCTGGTAACCACTGGCTAAGTGGGACCAACTTGGGCAACGGTTAGCATCCCTTTGGGGGTGCTGACCACCGCCCAGCCCCCCTTTGCACCGGGGGCTGGTGCTTTTAAGGGGCAGGCCCAGCCCGCCGGGTCAGCCGAAGGTCCTGCCGTTTTCCCAGGACTTCAGCGAGTTGTCGGGCAGCATCATGCATTGCTGTAAACCCGGCGATACATCGGGCCGACCTCCCGCTCGTACCAGGTCTTGGTGTCTTCCGTGGGCCTGAAGTGACGAATGAGGTCATCTGTGGCGGCGAGCATCAAGGTCGCGGCGAAGCTGGCGGTGTTCTTGAGCTCTGTGGGGTCTCGAATTGGCCTGATAGTGCCATGACCCTGGGCAGTCGGTGTAATGAAGGGGCCGAAGTCCGTTGCGTGAGCTATTCTGGACCAATACCTGTACATGAAGTCGTACAAGGCGGATCTGTCCACAGCGTACGCGAGCTCTCTCAGATTCGTGGGGCCGCCATAGAGCCGATACCACGACCTTGGGGTCGGGAGCGCAAGGAAGTCTGCGTCGAGTGTTGCGAACTGAGGATCGGCAAGGAGATCGGTTAGGTTCGCAATTGCCTTGTCGACATTCGCAATGGGGGGCAAAGGTACGGTTCCGATAGTCTTGTCTCTTCGTATGGCGGCCTGGAATTCGATGCCAGCCGGGGTGGTGGGATCGAGGAGCTCGTACACCTGGAGCTTGCGGTGGAGGTAGTCGACAAGCCACGCAAGGGAGCGTTGGACGTACGTACCTCGGTCAGCGACAATGTAGTCGAGAGCGATGAGAGCCTCGAACGTACTCCGGACGAGTGGTATGGCAGGCACCGCGCACGCCTGAGCCACAAGGGCCTGCGTGGCGTCTGTCATTTCAAGAATGTGCCGATAGAGAAATTGAGCAGCCAGGTCTTCGTTATCCTCCCCGGTTGCGGATGTCGCGCACCTAACCAGAGTGCTAGATCCGAAGTTGACCAACTCCTCTAGCAAGGGAGAGGCGATGTCGATTGTGGTCTTAGCATTGGCGACCGCGAGCTCGCGGTAGATGATTGAAAGCAGCGGCTCTGTTGGCATCGGCCCCCCACGAGATCGGATGCTGGTGCCGCCCAACGGCCTCGAGCTAAGCTGCCCGGCGGCTAGTGTCCCGGGTCAGGCCTCACCGCTTCGGGTTCTTCACGTGTTGCTTCTCGGTGGTGCTTGGATGCCTCCGAGCGTAGTCCCGGGTGACGAATTGACCGTTCTTGGAATTACGGTAAGAGATGTGCGTGCCTTGCTTGACTTTGGCCACCACGGGCCCCCTTCCTTGACAGTGCCTTAGGCCTAGCTAGATCTTGTTCCGCTCGATCCGCTCCTCCACCTCGAGAACACCTATCTTGGATTCGAAGTAGGCGGTGGCGTAGAGATGAATGCCGCCCATTGCACCAGGTTTCGCAATGAATTCCTGGATCTGGGCGACCTGGCCGCTCGACAAGGGCAGCCGGCAGTACAGGTCTCTCGCCGCCGCCCGGGAAGCGATGGGCACGCGTCTCAGTACGCTTCCTGTGAGGGTCGGCTGACCAAACCAGAGGTCGAAGAGGAAGCGGTCAAGAACCAGGTCGAAATGGCTCAGGTTCGTCACAGCAAAGTACAACTCGATCCTAGGAGGCTTTGCGTCGAGCTGCACCTGAAGCGGACTTTCGCCCTTCAGTTCGATGCGGATCTCTTTGGAAACCTTATTGGGAGGGAAGAGCCGGCGGAGGACGAAGCGCGGGAGGACCACAACAAGCCCTTCGACGAGCAACGAGCCAAAGGCGTTCATTTGACCCCCCTTCTTCGGCAGCGCTCGGTCAAGTCCCCTGCCGGGCGTCCGGTCGCGATGAGTCTAGACCCCCGCCTGCTCGGGCGCAACGAGGCGGCCGGGGGTAACGGGCACCCGATGTACTTTCATGGTCGGCAGGCCCGCCCCAGACGTGTCCAATGACTGGACGAGGGCTCCAGGCATCGCCTCGCGTTCCAGGTTGTAACGCCCTACAGCTCATGTGAATCGAGATACCGTGACGCGCTACACGGGCGTACAGCGGAAATCGTCTTGACGCGCCCCGTGATTCGCCGTAGCGTCATGGTGGAGGTGAACCATGACATGCGAGATCCCTGAACTGGATGACGAACGGTGGGAGACCTACACGCGCGCGGTTCTCGACATGCTGCGGCCGGACGAGTATGTCGCCGCCCTGGTCGCGCTGAGTATCATGCTTCGCGCGTGGCAGATCGAAAACGGACTCTGGCCGAAGCCCTAACGCGAAGCCTCCCGGCTCATCACCGGGGGGGGCGCGGGTATGACCCGGGAGGGGCCTGGGAAAACAGCCAGATAACAGCCAGGGGCAGCGGGCCCGACCCTTTCGTGAAAGTGTACTCGCCGGCGCTTGCCCGGCGCCGGGCCTCGCCCTACAATCCTCGCATGCCCTGGATGACCACGGAAGAGGCGGCCCGCGAGCTCGGCTACCAGGTGACGACGATCCGGTACCTGCTGCGCGAAGGGCTCCTGAAAGGCAAGCACTACGGCCGTGTCTGGTTCGTGGATCCCGAGGCCCTCGCCGACTTCAAGCGCCGGGTCGACGCCGAGGGCTTCAGCAAGCATGACCCCCGCCGAAGCCAGCTGAGATAGGCCAGGGGATTGGGGCTTGACCCCCGGGAATTCGTGCGATATACTCTGTATATCGACGTATAGAGCAAGGGCGAAACAAACGGGCGAGGCCGGTGCTGGAAACACCGACCCGCCCTGAGCCCCGGAGCTGTTGTTGGCAGCGCCAAGGCCTGAAGCCATCGTACCTCAGGCGGCCTGCCTCCAGCAAGGGGCAGGCCGCTTCTGTTGCGAGAAAAAGACACAGGCTGGCGTTTCCGTGATAGCACAAAGACAGGAGGAGGGGACCCCATGAACGTACAGCTGACCCAATCGATGGATATGGGCGACGATGAGTACCTGGAGAGGCGCCAGGTGATCCGCGCTCTCTCCGCAGCTCGCCGGCACCTCGAGGATGAGCGCGGCGACCACTGCAACTTCGACGACCCGCGCAGCGACATGCTCCTGCAGCTAGTGCGGGATCTCGGCCTCAGCACGCTGGAGGCGGTCGAGGCGCTCGGCGCTGAGATGGTCCTCGAGCGGCTGCTCATGCGCTACATCCCCCTCGATCTGCATCTCCCCGAGTGGCATGCATGGCTCGACGCGCACCCCGGCACGATCGCCACGCTGCAGGTGCCTGGAGGCCTGCAGTGACCGCCCTGGTGCTGGTGGTGGCCATCCTGGTTTGGCAGTTCATCTTCGATCTCGGCGTGCTGTGGGCGCTTTCGCGGCTCGCGGGGGGTGAGCGATGAGCCGCGCTTCGAACCGCATGGCCGGGCAGATCAACGACTTCCTACTTCAGAAAGGGCTGGCCGATACCAGCGTCGAGTCCTATCGGTGGTTTCTGCTCCAGTTGTCGGCTTGGTTGCAGAACCGAGGCGGGACTTTCGAAGATCTGACCGGCCCCCTGTTCATGAAGTGGCTGAACGGCCACAGGACATGGGGCGGCGCAATGCGGCGGCTTGCGACTGGCGCCATGCGCTCGTTTGTGCGCTGGCACTACGGCGACGAGAACCTCTGTCTCAAGGTGCGCATCAAGCCGGATGCTCCCGCCCCGCAGCGAACCCTGAGCCAGGATGAGGCGGCGACGCTGGTCGGGTCTCTCGAGGCAGATGATCCGTGCGCCCGGGCCAACTGGACCCGCACGAGAGACCTGGCAATCGTGAGCCTTATGCTCGATGTGGGTCTACGGGCTTCTGAGGTGGTGAGATTGGAGACCGCCAACATCGACATGAAGCGACGCTCCCTCATGGCGCTCTGTAAGGGTGGTCGTTGGCGCTCAGCCTATTTCTCCGTCCGCACGCGGATCCGGCTGGCCTATTGGTTAGCCATTCGGCCGAAAGTCGCCAAGCCGGGCGTTGTCACCGTGTTCGTCGGTATCGTCGGCAAGACGCCAGGGCGACCCATGACCACAGGCGGCCTGCGCGCTGTCTTCCGGATCCTGGGCAATCGAGCCGGGATCGAGCCGGCGTCTCCGCATTCCCTGAGAAGGTCGATGGCTGTGCTCAGCACACTCAGCGGAGCGCCGTCGCGTTTGGTCATGCTCCAGGGAGGTTGGTCGAGCTTGAAACTTGTTGAGAGATATACGCAGAGCCTCTCGCCTGAGGCATTTGCGCCGTACTCGCCGGTCGAGGCGATTGCCCGAGCCGGCGAGCAAGGAGTGTGAACAGTGAATACCAGGGACACCCGATTCGTCGAGCTGATGATCCGGCTGCCGCGCGAACTGCTGCAGGCGCTGGATGCCTATGCCGCGGCGCACACGGAGGGCAACAGGTCGCAGGCCATCCGCATGGCGATCCGGCAGATGGTCCAAGGTTCTGTGAAATCTCCTTCCAAGAACCCTGAACCGAGGGGGTGAGCATGGCCACACAGATCATCCCCGTCGACGTCGCGCGGGGCAATCCGGTCTACACCTACTTGGCGCGTTACGCCGCCGGCAACGGCAATACGCGCCGCGCCTTCCATGCCGCGCTGCGTGAGGCGGTCGCCGTCATGACAGGGAGCGAGACGCAGGCGATCGCCGCGGACCAGGTGTTCTTCTTCCCCTGGCACCAGCTCGACCGCCAGGCCGTCACCATGCTCCTGTCGATGGCGAAGGAGAAACACGCGCCGTCGACGGCCAACCGGATCAAGTGTGTCGTGAAGGCCGTCCAGGAGGAGAGCTGCTGCACGGTGCCGCCGCTCCTGACCTGGGATACCTTTCACTCGATCTGGCACCGCCAGGTGAAGATCCCCAACCGCCACGAGAAGGCCGGCCGCTTCGTGACCGACGGCGAGGTCGACGCCCTGTTCCGGGCCTGCGCCCAGGACCCGGGCCCCGCCGGCGTGAGGGACGCGGCCATGCTGGCCTGGGGCTTCACCGAGGGCCCCCGCGTGTCGGAGGTTGCCGCGGCGCAGTTGGCCGACTTCGAGCCTGCGAGCGGTTGCCTGAAAATAGTATCCGGGAAGGGCGACAAGCCGCGGACGAACTACCTCTCGAACGGCGCCCTCGAGGCGATGACAGACTGGCTCGAGCTGCGCGCTGACGTGCCCGGGCCGCTCTTCCTGGCCATCGATCGCTTCGGTCGGGTCCAGACGGGCGGGCTATCGACCACGGCCATCCAGGGGATCCTGGCCAAGCGGTACGAGCAGGCGAGCGTCAAGGCCTTCAGCTGGCACTCGCTCCGGAGGACCTTCATCTCGAACGCCCTGCCGCTGATGGACGTCGGCGCCGTGATGGGGATCGTCGGGCACTCGAGCGCCTCGACCACGGCCGGCTACGATCGGCGGCCGGAGCTAGCGAAGCAGCAGGCGACCACTAGGCTGCATGTCCCCTACCGGGGCCGGACCCTGCAGGAGGCGGCATGAAACTCAGTCAAGAGGAACGGGAACGAATCGACGAGAAGCGGCGGCGGGCCTCTTCGCCCTCAGACAAGTGGCGCTGGACGCCAGAGGTAGTTCACATCATCGACTGGCTGAAGAACTACGAAGCCAAACTGCTCACATTCCGCGAGGCGGACGAGGTTGGGAAATTGGCACCCGAGGCCGGCCGCTTCATTGCGAACCGAGTGCGCCAGGTCTGCCGCAAGTACCTCAAGTGGGCCGACGAACTCGAGGCCAAGTACCAAGTCTCAGGGGATAAGCCGGCGGCGAAATGATGTAAGCTAGGAGAAACGAACCGCCCGCGGGTGGATGAGCCCTCGGGCGGCGATTGCCAGCGGATGGATCGCTGACGACCTGAGGATAGCACACTTCGGGCCGCTCGCGTCAACCGCGGGCGGCTTGTTTCGTTGATGGGGCTGGACGATGGTTGAGGGAAGGACGGGGCCAATGATCGGTGAATGGGATCCTGACGGTAGCCAGGCGGCTAGTCGCGCCGAGAACCAGGAGCGGGCAAAGCAGCGCCTGATGGAGGAAATCGCCCGGGCTGCGGCGAAGACAATTGCTGCAGAGGTAAAGACCGTGCTGCAACCGGGGGCAGCAAAGCTAGAGAATCGTCCCGACTGGCCCCAGATGGTAGCGGAGGTCCGTCACATCGAAGGACGGAAGAACCAGGGCACTCAAGTTCGAGTCGCCTGCGATATGGCGGGGATGCCCACATCGACCTACTACCGCGTTCGGAAACGGCTCAAGGAGCTCGGACAATTGCCCTGAATTCCCAATAACCTAATCGACACTCAAGCCCCCTTAGACTTCACGACAGAACCAGATGTCGTGAAGTTTCGTTTTCTGGAGGTCTGGATGGCAACCCTTACTGTGAAGCTGCCTGTCCTTGAGCGGGTCGCGCTGGCGGCTCTCGCTGAGCGCCAGGGCCGATCCGAAAGCGAGATCCTCGGCGCTCTGGTGCGCTCGGCAATCGCGACGGAGTTCGCTGGGAAGATGGTCGATGTGGCCGCAGTGATCCGCCCGGCAGTGCCAGGCGATCGAGTTAAGGCCGGCACGGACGAGGTCCGGGAATGACTCATCACGAAACCGCCAAGCCCGAGGTGGCCTGCCGGCCCGTCGCAATCACCTGCGACGGCTGCAGCCGCGCATTCGAGCTGCCCATTGCCGAGGCCCTCAACAGGTTCACCACAACCTGCCCACTCTGCGGCTGGTGCGCCTGGCTGCCGCGCTCTGTGTGGCCATTCGAGCCCGCTGGCGGTCCACTCCGGCAGACGCTACCGAGGCGGCCATGAGCCCCCGCGCTGGCTTCGACGCATGGGGCAATGAGGCGCACGGTATCCCGATCTCGGGAACGGGCATGGCGGGACTGCCGGCAACGATCCTGCTGCCATGCGTGCGCAATGCCACACCGGAAGAGATCCGGGGAATCAAGAGCGGCACACGGCCCGACCTCGTGGAGGCCATCAGGGAATACGAGCGAACCCTCGCCGCCTACAACGCGGAACTCGACGCGGCTTTCAAGGTGCGGGCCGAAGAGAAGGCAAGGCGATCCGATTCCTATTGGGCCAGGCGAATCGCCAAGCACCCCGAGGCCGCCAAGGAACGCGAGCAGCGAAGGATCAGACGCGAGGCCCGACGCACAGCCTCGGCCCAAAATCATGCCCGGCGGGAAGCAGCAAGGATTGGCCGAGGCGAGATAGCGGCACCGGGTGAGACCTGGTGGGAGATCGTCGCCGACCCGGTGAAGTACGAGGCGGCCCTGCAAGGCGCGTACAGCAAGCCGAAGCAATTGCGACTCGAGGTGTCCCCGTGACCGCCCGGGTAGGACCTGACGGCGCGGTCACATCCTACAGCCCCGAGGCCGAGCGCCAGCTGCTAGGGACGCTGCTGCTGGACGGGCACTCCAATTTAACCACGGTTAAATTGCACGCGTCGGACTTCCACGAGATCCACCACCGGCGAATCTACTCCGCCATGCTGGACCTCTCATCCAAGGACGAGGCGGTCACGATCGACACGCTAGCCTACGCCCTCGAGAGCTGCAAAGAGGTTCAAGAGGCGGGAGGCTATGCCTACCTGACCGGCCTCCTGGCGGCCGGAGGGGGCCTCCTAGAGCCCCAGGTGCAATTCATCCGCGACTTGTCGCGGGAAAGGTGGGCGATCGATGTCGTAGCCAAGCAGGTGGCGAAGGCATCCAAGGATCCCGCGGAACTGGGTGAGGTTCTTTCCAAGGCCTTGGAAACACTCGGGAAACGGTGGGCCCAGCCGGTTGACCTCGAGCGGACCCTCTGGAGCGCGGCTGCCCTATGCGACCTCGAGCTGCCCGACTCGCCGTGGCTGCTGCCCGGACTGATTGCCGAGGGCGGCCTCAACCTCATCGCCGGCGAGGTGGCGAGCGGTAAGACCTGGCTGGCCCTCGACCTCGGACTGGCTGCAGCGACCGGAGGCATGGCGTGGGGCCGACACTTCGGCACGCCGACGCCGACGCTGTACCTCGGCTGCGACAACAACTGGTCGACCCTGGCCCGACGCGTCAAGGAGCTCGTGGCAGGGCGCGAGATCCCCGGGCCGGCCGACTTCCACGTCTGCGACGCGGCGCTGGACCTCGGCTCACCCGAAGGCATCCAGACCCTCGAGCGGCTGGTGACTGACACCGGGGCCCGCATGGTAGTCATCGATGTCCTGGCGCGGTACATG
>Ga0315289_10002740_pt1 | contig 26932 bp, 38 predicted proteins | sample YL17G11_40_MG_FD_203452 | JGI IMG/M metagenome (GOLD analysis project Ga0315289, IMG submission 203452) | Sediment microbial communities from Yellowstone Lake, YNP, Wyoming, USA - YL17G11_40 | ecosystem: Environmental > Aquatic > Freshwater > Lake > Sediment | place: USA: Wyoming | collected...
CCGGGGACAACGTCTCGCTGGCCGGCGAGCTGATCCAGCCGATCGCCATGGAGGAAGGCCTGCGGTTTGCCATCCGGGAGGGCGGCCACACCGTGGGAGCCGGCGTCATTAGCGCAGTCGAGATTTAGTTGGCAGAGGAGTAGTTGATGCGTAAGGAAAAGGTCAGGATTCGGCTAAAAGCGTTCGACCACAGGATACTCGATCAGTCCGTAGAGAGAATCGTGGAGACCGCGCGTAGGACTGGCGCGAGAATCTCCGGCCCGGTCCTTCTCCCGACGGAGAAGGACATCTTCTGCGTGAACAGAGGCCCGAACATTGACAAGGAGTCAATGGAGCATTTCGAGATGCGAACGCACAAACGGCTGATTGACATACTCGAGCCGGGGCCGAAGACAATAGACGCATTGATGCGGCTGGACCTGCCGAGCGGCGTGGATATCGAAATCAAGCTGTAGCAGGCTGTGGCGGGCCGGGATTCTGCTGCGGATTCATACGTGGCTGGAGTTGGCCTGTTTGCGGCCTGGTTTTCCGGTTGGAGGAACGTGTGGGATGATTAAGTCTATTCTGGGGCGAAAGATCGGCATGACCCAGGTTTTTGCGGAAGGCGGCGTTGTCGTTCCCGTCACCGTTGTCGAGGCTGGGCCGGTCGTCATCACTCAGGTGCGCTCTGGGGAGAAAGAGGGCTACAACGCCGTGCAGGTCGGTTTTGGAGAGGTAAGCCCAAGGCGGGTTAACAAGCCGGTGGCGGGCCACTTTGCGAAAGCCGGAGTGGCGCCGAAGCGTTACCTGCGCGAGTTTCGCGTGGGCGAAATCGGCGACCTGCAGGTCGGGCAGGAGATCAGGGCGGACATCTTCCAGCCGGGGGACAAGGTCAGCGTCACGGGGGTCTCGAAGGGTAAGGGATTTGCCGGAGCGGTAAAGCGATGGCATTTCCACGGCGGGCCGAAGAGTCACGGCTCGATGGTACACCGGAAGCCGCAGTCCGGCGGCGCGACGGACGCAGCTCGAACCTTTAAAGGAGTCAGGCGGCCGGGACGCATGGGTGGAGAAACCGTGACCACCCGCGGGCTGCAAATTGTCAGGGTGGATTTGGAGAAAAACCTGCTGCTTGTCAAGGGCGCTGTGCCCGGCGCGAATGGCGGCTTGATTATAGTTTCAAAGATGGAGTGATGGAGTGTTGGAGTAATGGAGTACCGGGGGTCCACCCAACACTCCACCACTCCAGTACTCCAATACTCCAGTGTATTCGACGGAGGAATATAATGGCCGAGGTAGCTGTGGTGAACTCGGAGGGTGCAGAGGTAGGTAAGGTTACGTTGTCGCCGGAAGTTTTCGAAGTGCAGCCGCATATATCGGTGATGCACAGGGCCGTCGTGGCGCACCTGGCTAATCGCCGCTCCGGCACGGCTGATACCCTTACTCGCGGCGAGGTCAGGGGCGGCGGCAGGAAGCCCTGGCGACAGAAGGGCACCGGCCGTGCGCGGCAGGGGAGCATTCGCGCGCCTCACTGGACGGGCGGCGGTGTGGTATTTGGGCCCCATCCGAGGGACTACAGCCTTGGTATGCCGAAGAAAGTGCGCCGCCTGGCTCTGAGGTCTGCACTCTCGGTCAAGCTGGCTGAAGGACAGATCAAGGTCGTTGACGATCTGAAAATGGATGCAATCAGCACAAAGCGGCTGCTGGAAATCCTCGGCAACATGGGTGTGGAAGAAAAGACAATACTCGTCCTGGCAGAGCCGGACGAGATTATCAGGAAGTCGGCGAGAAACGTGCCCTGGCTGGCGGTGAGAGTCGCGCCGTCAATTTCGACCTACGACCTGCTGAACGCGGACACAGTTGTATTTGAGAAGGACGCGCTGGCGAAGATAGAGGAGGCTCATGCCAAATGAGGAGTCCTTACGAGATCGTCGAGCGCCCTCTGGTAACCGAAAAGAGCATGGCCGGAGCAGCGCAGGGCAGATATACTTTTCGCGTCCACAAGGATGCGAACAAGATCGAGATCGCGCAGGCGGTCGAGCAATTATTCAATGTTAAGGTCGCCAGCGTCAACACCATGAGGGTAAAGGGCAAGAAGAAGAGAATCGGTCGCCATCCTGAGGGTAAAACACCCGATTGGAAAAAGGCGATAGTGGCACTGAAACCCGGCTACAAGATCGAAATCTTCGAAGGGATGTGACAACCTAATGCCGGTTAAGAAGTTCAAACCGACATCGCCGGGCAGAAGGTTCGCAACAGTCGCGGCCTTCGATGAGCTAACGGCGAGCGAACCGGAGAAGTCGCTGCTGCGGCCATTGAAGAAAACCGGCGGGCGAAACGCGCAGGGACGTATAACAACGCGCCACCGGGGCGGCGGACATAAGCGGCTTTATAGGCTGATTGACTTTAAGCGAGGCAAGATCGGCGTGCCTGCCAAGGCCACAAGCATCGAGTACGATCCGAACCGGTCTGCGCGCATCGCGCTGCTCACCTATGCGGACGGCGAGAAGCGTTATATCCTCGCTCCGCTTGGCCTGCAGGTCGGCGATGTCGTTATCTCAAGCGAGACTGCCGACATCAAGCCTGGAAACGTGCTGCCGTTGAGGAATATCCCGGTCGGTACGATTGTACATAACATCGAATTGTCGCCTGGAAGGGGCGGACAGCTAGTGCGCAGCGCTGGCGCTGGAGCGCAGGTGATGGCAAAGGAAGAGCCATACGCCCATATCAGGCTGCCTTCCGGCGAGGTGCGTCTGGTGCGGTTGGCGTGCAAGGCGACTATCGGCCAGGTGGGCAACATCGAGCACGAGAATATCTCGCTCGGCAAAGCCGGCAGGACGAGACATCTCGGCATCAGGCCCACCGTCCGCGGCGTCGCCATGAACCCGAGGGACCATCCGCACGGCGGCGGTGAGGGCAAGTCCCCCATCGGACGCAAATCCCCGTCTACGCCGTGGGGTAAGCCGGCGCTCGGTCGGAAGACCAGACGCCGCAAAGATACGGATAGATTCATTGTCAAGAAGCGGAAGTAAGGAGGCTGCTGCGTGGCAAGGTCGCTGAAGAAAGGACCTTATGCGGATCCTAAGTTGCTGCGTAAGATTGAGGAGATGAACGCCAGGGGCGACAAGCGCATTATCAAGACGTGGTCTCGCCGCTCCACGATCTTCCCGGAGATGATCGGGCACACGATAGCCGTCCACGACGGACGAAAGCACGTGCCGATTTTCATCACCGAGAACATGGTGGGGCATAAGCTGGGCGAATTCGCAGTGACCAGGACATTCCGCGGGCACGGTGGTCATACAGATAGGTCCACCACGCTGAAGTAAGGGCTGGCAACGCACGCTCGGGCCCTCGTTGGGGGAGGCGCGAACCCGTTTCGGATTTCCCCATGTAGGTGGCGGCATGCAGGGCCAGCGTCGGAATCTTGGAGGTTGTTATGGAGGCTAAAGCGATCGGCCGTTACCTCAGGGTGACGCCGAGGAAGGCAAGATACGTCCTCGACACGGTGCGCGGCAAGAGCGCGAACGAGGCGCTTGCCATACTCAAATTCGTGCCCAATGAGGCGGCCAGATACATTCGGCAGATCGTCGAATCCGCGATCGCCAATGCCGAGCATAATTATGCCATGGACCGTGAGGCCCTGAGGATATGCCGTGCTTACGTTGACGATGGCCCCTCGCTCAAACGCATCCAGCCGAGGGCGATGGGGCGGGCATATCGCATCTTGAAGAGAACGAGCCATATTACCGTGGTTTTGACGGAAGATGAAACGTTGAAGAAAGCGGCTGCCAAACCCAAGGGCCGGCGGCTGATCGGTGGCAGGAAGGCGGCAGCGCAAGCCGCGCCTGCCGAGGCGAAGACACGCGCCACGCGCCGGAAGGCCGAGCCAAAGCCGAAGACGAAACCCGCGCCTGAGGCGCCGGCGCCGACTCCTGAGGCCAAAGCAGCACAGGAAGAGAAAGAGGAGTAGCAAAGGGGGGGAGCACTTGGGCCAGAAAGTTCATCCCATAGGTTTCAGAATCGGAGTCATCCGTGATTGGGAAAGCAAATGGTACCTGGACAAGGGCTACGCAGGCGCCCTGGTCGAGGATGTCCGGATTCGAAGGTCCATCAAGAAGAAATACTACGCTGCGGCTATTTCGAGGATCGAAATAGAGCGTGCAGCCAACAGGATCAAGATTACTCTGCATACCGCCAGGCCCGGTATCATCATCGGCCGTGGGGGCAGGGGCGTGGATGAGCTCCGCGCCGCCATAGAGAAGATGACCGGCAAGCAGGTGGTTGTCAACGTGCAGGAAGTGCGTCGGCCCGAGCTGGACGCGCAGTTGGTAGCCGAGAACATTGCCGGGCAGATTGAGAAGCGCATCTCCTACAGAAGGGCCATGCGCCAGGCGGTGCTCAGAACCATGAGGATGGGCGCCAAGGGGATAAAGGCCACCATCTCCGGCAGGTTGGGCGGAGCGGAAATGGCGAGAACGGAGTCGGATAAGCAGGGCAAAATCCCCCTCCACACGTTGCGCGCGGATATAGATTACGGGTTTGCAGAAGCGCTCACGACCTATGGCAATATCGGCGTGAAGGTCTGGATTTACCGTGGAGACATACTGCCCGGCCAGAAGCCGGAAGCCGTGACGGAGCTGCCCGAGCGGATTCCAGCCCGCTTCCCGAGAGGCGAGCGTCGAGGCGAGCGTCGAGGCGAGCGCGGTAGAGGCCGCGCCAGGCGTGCCGCTGCGCCGCCCGAGGGAGGAGGGCCATCCGATGCTAATGCCTAAGAAGGTCAAGCATCGCAAGATGCACCGAGGCAGCCGGGCGGGTAAGGCCAAGGGAGGCGTCACGCTCAACTTCGGGGAGTATGGCCTCCAGGCATTGGAGTCGTGCTGGCTCAGCAGCAACCAGATCGAGGCGGCTCGAATCGCCATGACCAGGCACATCAAAAGAGGCGGGCAGATCTGGATTCGGGTGTTCCCGGACAAATCGGTGACGAAGAAACCCGCCGAAACTCGCATGGGCAGCGGCAAGGGCGCTCCCGAATACTGGGTCGCGGTTGTGAAGCCCGGACGGATCCTGTTTGAAATGGCGGGCGTCACCGAGGAGCTGGCCAAGGAGGCCATGAGACTCGCCGCCCATAAGCTGCCCATCGCCACGAAGTTTGTAACCAAGAAGGATTTGGGTGAGGTGCATGAGGCTGGCGCAGCATAGACAACAACTTAGGCAGAGCTCGGCGGCGGAACTCGATCGCATGGTTCAGGAAGAGCGAAAGAACCTTTTCATGGCTCGCAGGGACTCTGCGACAAAACAATTGGAGAATTCCAGGAGAATCAGGCAGATTCGAAAGAACATCGCTCGCATTCTCACCATTCTTCGGGAGCGCGAGCTTGGGTCTGCGGAGGCGAGAAAATAGGCGATGGAAGAAAAGAGAGGACGGCGGAAGGTCAGGGCTGGGCGAGTTGTCAGCGACGAAATGGATAAGACCGTCGTTGTCGCGGTGGAATCCAGAATTCGGCATCCGCTTTATGGCAAAATCATCCGGCGGACCAAGAAGTTCAAAGCTCACGACGAGATGAACACTGCACACGCCGGCGATCTGGTGGAGATTATGGAGTGCAGGCCGCTCAGCCGCGAGAAGCGATGGCGGGTCTGCCGGTTGATCGAGAAGGCTAGGTAACGCGAGAGGTATTGTAAGATGATACAGCCGTATACGCGCCTGAAATCGGCCGACAATTCCGGCGCGCGAGAGATACTCTGTATAAGAGTGCTTAAAGGATCGAGCACACGGTATGCCGGTGTGGGGGATATCATCATCGGCGCGGTGAAATCGGCGACTCCCGGAGCCGCTGTGAAGAAGGGCGATGTCGTCAGGGCGGTCGTTGTCCGCACGAAGAAGTCCATCCGGCGGCCGGATGGCTCATATCTGCGTTTCGATGACAACGCGGCGGTGGTCATCACGCCGCAGAACGAGCCAAGGGGCACGCGAATCTTCGGCCCGGTGGCTCGTGAACTCAGGGACAAGAACTTTATGAAGATCATCTCGCTCGCGCCGGAGGTCCTCTAGCCGCTAGCCGCCTCGGGCGGATGCAAGGAGACTGAAATGGCTCTTAAGATAAGAAAAGGTGACCAGGTAATTGTCATCGCAGGCAAGGATAAGGGCAGGCGGGGCAAGGTTATCCAAACCCTGCCGAAGGAGAGCGCCGTAATCGTTGATGGACTCAACATGGTTGTCAGGCACCAGCGTCCGAAGCGGACCACCAGGGCTACGCCTGCAACACAGACGGGGCGTATCCAGAAGCCTGCGCCGCTGGCGATGGGCAAGGTGATGCTTGTGTGTCCGCGGTGCGGGGAGCCGACCCGCGTGGGAAGCGCCATCGGCGAAGGCGGCCGCCGGGCGCGCGCCTGCAAGCGGTGTCACGAGCTGATAGATGTCACCTAAGGGGAGTGAGCAATGGCGCGTTTGAAGGAACGGTATCTCAAAGAAGTTATGCCTGCGATGATGAAGCAGTTCGGCTATAAGAACATCATGCAGGTGCCCAGGATAGAGAAAGTAGTCATAAACATGGGCGTCGGCGCGGCCGTGCAGGAGCCGAAGCTGCTCGATGCCGCCGTCCGTGACCTGTCGTTGATCGCCGGACAGAGGCCGGTCGTCACGCGGGCAAAGAAGTCAATCGCCAATTTCAAAATCCGCACTGGAATGCGAATCGGCGCCAAAGTTACGCTCCGCGGCGAGAGGATGTACGAGTTTCTGGACAAGCTGTTCAACATAGCGCTACCCAGGGTTCGTGACTTCGGCGGCGTTTCGCCGTCTTCCTTCGATGGGAGAGGCAACCTTGCCATGGGCCTGCGGGAGCAACTTATCTTCCCCGAAATTGACTACGACAAGATTGACAAGGTCAGGGGAATGGATGTGATTATTGCAACGACTGCCAAGACGGACGAGGAAGCCAGAGCGCTGTTGAAGTTGATGGGAATGTCGTTCCGGGAGCGTTAGGGGGTTTAGATACTTGAAAGCGTACAAAGCTGATGCTATACGCAATATAGCGCTGGTTGGCCACGGCGGGTGCGGGAAGACTTCGCTGGCGGAGGCTCTTCTCTTCGCATCGGGAGGCATAGACAGGCTCGGCAAAGTTGACGACGGCACGACGACCTCCGACTACGACCCGGATGAGGTAAAGCGAAAAATCAGCATCAACGCTTCTCTCATTCCATGTGAATGGAAAGGCGTCAAGATCAGTTTCATAGACGCGCCGGGCTATGCCGATTTCGTGGGCGATGTCAAGAGCGCCCTGCGAGTGGTCGAGGGAGCGCTCATAGTGGTATGCGCGGTTTCGGGAATCGAAGTCGGCACAGAGACAGCGTGGGAGTTCGCGCAAGAGTATGGCGTTCCGAGAGCCATCTTCGTCAACAAAATGGACCGCGAGAACGCCGATTTCTACGCGGTCGCAGAGGCGTTAAGGGTGCGGTTCGGATCCCGCGTGGTGCCGGTTCAACTGCCGATAGGGTCTCAGGATACCTTCAAAGGCATAGTAGACCTTATCGCTATGAAGGCAAGGGTCGGCGCCGGCAAATCCGACGCTGAGGCGGAAATCCCCGCAGATATGGCGGAGGCTGTTGCGAAGTACAGAGAGGCGCTCGTCGAGGCGGCTGCGGAGAACGACGACGAACTCATCGCGAAGTACCTGGAGGGCGAGGAGCTGACCAGCGAGGAAATCGCGCACGGCCTAGCGGTAGGCGTCCGGATGGGCAAGGCGATCCCCATGTTCTGCGGGTCGGCTTTGAAGGATGTCGGCGCGTCCTCGCTGCTCGATGCAGTCGTGGCTGCGTTCCCTTCGCCCGCGGAGACCGAGGTAGTCAAAGGCGCGAATCCGCAGACCAATGCCGAGGAGTTGCGCAAGCCGCTCGATACCGAGCCGTTCTCCGCCCTGGTGTTCAAGACCCTGGCGGACCCATACGTCGGCAAGCTGACCTACTTCAGAGTGTATTCGGGGGTTGTGAAATCCGATTCGCACGTTTTCAACTCGGCCCGGAATGTGGAGGAGCGGGTCGGCCAGGTTTACTTCCCGAAGGGGAAGAGTCAGGAGGTTACCGCAGAGGTTTATGCGGGCGATATCGCGGCGGTGGCGAAGCTCTCCGAGACCGGAACCGGCGACACGCTCTGCGACAAGGCCAAGCCGATCCGGTACGCTGCGGTAGAGTTCCCGGCGCCGGTCTATTCTGTGGCGATCAGGGCGAAATCCAAGGCGGACGAGGACAAGCTCGGCCCCGCACTTGGAAAGCTGGCCGACGAAGACTCTACCTTCCGGTATCACCGCGAAGTGGAAACCGGCGAGACGCTGATCTCCGGCCTGGGCGAATCGCACGTCGAGATAGTCGTGGACCGGCTGAAGCGGAAGTTTGGCGTGGGTGTGGACGTTGATACGCCGAAGATACCGTATCGCGAGACTATCACAGCCGGCGCGAAGGCGCAGGGCAGGCACAAGAAGCAGACCGGCGGCCGCGGCCAGTACGGAGACTGCTGGATCGAGATCGAGCCGGTGGAGAGAGGCGAGGGCTTCGAGTTTGTGGAGAAAGTCGTCGGCGGCGCTATTCCCAGGCAGTACATCCCTGCGGTGGAAAAGGGAGTTCGCGAGGCCATGGAGCGCGGTATCCTCGTGGGCTATCCGGTAGTGGATTTGCGCGTCAAGGTATACGATGGCTCCTTCCACCCGGTGGACTCGTCGGAACTGGCGTTCAAGTTGGCCGGAGTCCTTGCATTCCAGAGCGCGGCGGCGAATGCGGCTCCTATTCTGCTCGAACCGATTTTGAACGTAGAAGTGATAGTGCCCGATGAGTACATGGGCGATATAATAGGCGATCTGAACGGCAAGCGGGGCCGGATTCTGGGCATGGAGCCGATCCAGGACGGCAAGCAGCGCATAAAGGCGGTCGTGCCGCAGGCCGAGATGCTCAGATACGCGATAGACCTGCGCTCGATAGCCAGAGGGCGCGGCAGCTTCAGCGCTGAGGTGTCTCACTACGAGCAGGTACCGGCGCAAACCGCCCAGCAGATCATAGAGCGGCGCAAGAAGGAAAAAGAGGAGTCGTAAGCTAGGAGGCGCTAGTTGGCTAAGCAGGCATTGATAGAAAAAGCCAGGCGAAGACCAAAGTTCAAAGTGCGGAAGTACAACCGCTGTTCACTGTGTGGCAGACCGCGTGGGTACATAAGAAAGTTCGGTATCTGCCGGATTTGCTTCAGGGAACTGGCGCACAGGGGGCTTGTCCCGGGTGTGACCAAGTCCAGTTGGTAGGTCCTTCGAGGGAGATGGAGGAAACCGCCCAAATCCAGCCTTGGTCCGTTCATCGGAGCCGGGCGCACGGAGGAAGTTCATGTCAATAACAGATCCAGTCGCAGATTTGCTAACCAGGATTCGCAATGCCAATTCGGCGGGCCACGATCAGGTGGAGGCCATGTCCTCCCGGCTCAACCTGGAAATAGTGAGGATCCTGCACTCGGAAGGTTTCATCAAGAGTTACGAAGTTATAAGGGACAAAGCGCAGAATCGGATTAAGATCAACCTGAAGTACGGACCTCGCAAGGAGAAGGTGATTACCAATCTGAAGCGCGTTAGTAAGCCCGGCCTGCGGGTGTATACGAAGCGCGGAGACGTTCCGAGAGTCCTGGGCGGCCTCGGCATAGCCATCATCAGCACTTCTAGAGGTGTCATGACGTCGCGGGAAGCGAGACGTCATGGCGTGGGCGGCGAGGTTCTGTGCTACGTTTGGTAGGAGGATTTGAGAAATGTCGAGGATAGGCAGCATGCCCATCCCGATTCCCAGCGGGGTAGAGGTGCGAATCGAAGACAGCGCCATCACAGTCGAAGGGCCGAAAGGCGCCCTGACAAGGAATATCCACCCGGACATGATCGTCAAGGTGGAGGATGGCAACATCGTCGTGCAGCGCCCGTCTAACAACAAGACTCACAGGTCGCTGCATGGGCTGACTAGAGCGCTCATCGCCAATATGGTCGAGGGAGTTACGGGGGGCTTTCAGAAGGTTCTGCAAGTATACGGCACGGGCTACCGGGCGGAGATCGCCGGCAAGAAGCTGACCCTGCAGGTGGGCTACTCGCATCCGGTCGAGATAACGCCGAGGCCCGGCATCGATTTCGAAGTCGGCCAGGACGTAGTCCAGTACGAGGGCCGCGAGACCAGGATACCGGTCATCACCGTCCGCGGGATTGACAAGCAGGTCGTCGGGCAGCAGGCCGCGGAGGTGCGCGCCGTGCGCAAGCCCGAACCGTACAAGGGCAAGGGAATCAGATATTTAACCGAAGTGGTGCGCCGCAAGGCCGGCAAGAGCGGCAAGGCCGCCGCAAAGTAGCAGGGGGTACGACGCAGATGTTGAAACGAGAAATACTGCGACGAGCGAGGCATGACCGAGTCCGCAAGAAAGTATCCGGCACGTCGGAACACCCCCGGCTGAACGTGTTCCGCAGCCTGAATAACATTTACGCCCAAATCGTCAACGACGAGCTGGGTCGGACGCTTATCTCCGTCTCCACCATTGACAAAGAGATTCGGGAATCCCTGAAGACCGGAGGGAACGTCGAGGCAGCGGAGAAGGCAGGCAAGCTGCTAGCCAAGCGCGCGCTGGATAAAGGCATCAAGCGAGTAGTCTTCGATCGCGGTGGCTACAAATACCATGGTAGAGTGAAGGCGCTGGCGGAGGCGGCTAGAGAAGGCGGCTTGGAGTTTTAGGAGGTTTTTATGCCCAGGATCAATGCTGATAAGTTGAACCTTGAGGAGCGGGTAATCAAGACGAACAAGGTTCAGAAGACTCACAAAGGCGGCCGCACGATGAGCTGGAACGCTCTCGTCGTCGTGGGCGATGGCGAGGGGCATGTCGGCGTAGGGCTGGGGAAGGCAAGGGCTGTCCCCGATGCGATCCGTAAGGGTGTTGAGGACGCGAAGAAGGCTATAATCAAGGTCCCGCTTGTGGGGACGACTATCCCACACGAGGCTCTGGGCCAGGCGGACGCCTCGCTAGTGCTTCTGAGGCCCGCGGCGCCAGGTACCGGCATCGTGGCAGGCGGATCGGTGAGGGCGATACTGGAAGTTGCAGGTGTCAGGGACGTTCTCGGAAAATCCCTTGGCTCGCCGAATGCCATAAACAGCGCCCGGGCCACTATGGACTGCCTCCGCCAATTGAAGCGGGCCGAGGAAGTCGCAAAGCTCAGAGGAAAGTCCATGGAAGAGCTGCTGCCGAAGGGGGTTCTGGCTGCGATGTCCGCCGCCGCTCCGCCGCCAGGGCCTGAGATAGCCGAGGAAGAAGCCGTCCGCCTCGGCGGAGGGGGCGAGGAAATTGCTTAGGATAACCCTGAAGAAGAGCGTCATCGGATACAGCGGGCGGCAGAAGGCAACCGCGAAGGCTTTGGGGCTGGGGAGACTGAATTCTTCCACGCTCAAGCCGGACAATCCCCAGATTCGGGGGATGGTAAAAAAGATCAGCCACCTGGTCGAGGTCGAACAGGTGGCTGAGGAGACGCCGGGAGGCAACTTAAAGTGAGACTATGCGATCTGAGGCCCGCAAAGGGTTCGGTGAAGGCCCGGAAGCGGGTCGGGCGAGGAATAGGTTCCGGTCACGGCAAGACGTCAACCCGCGGCACGAAGGGCGACAAGGCGCGGGGCAGCACCCCGCCCGGATTCGAAGGCGGGCAGACACCGCTGCATCGCCGGCTCCCCCAGAGACGGGGCTTTACTAATATCTTCAAGAAGGAGTATGCCATCGTCAATCTCGACACGCTGGCCAAGCTGTCGGAGGAGACCATCACCCCCGAGCTTCTGCTGGAAAAGGGCATTGTTAAGAAGATTAAGTCCGGCGTGCGAGTGCTTGGGCGCGGAGAGATAGAGAGAGCAATCACGGTGCGCGCGCATTATTTCAGCAAATCCGCCGAGGAAAAGATCAAAGCCAAAGGCGGCGCCGTGGAGGTGATTTAAGAGTGCTGGCGTCCATTATAGCGGCGTTCAAGCTTCCCGATCTGAGGAAGCGGATATTGTTTGTATTCGGTATGTTCGCCGTCTTCGTGGTGGGTCTGCACATACCCGTCCCGGGCATTGACCGCGAGGCCATGGCCAGGCTGGTTGAGCAGGGCGCACTGCTCGGATTGATGGACGTGTTTTCCGGTGGGGCGCTGAGGAAATTCACCATCTTCGCGATGGGGATAGCTCCTTATATCAACGCCTCGATCATCATGCAGCTTCTTACCGTTGCGATACCCAGCCTGGAGGCGTTGGCCAAGGAAGGCGAGCATGGAAGAAAAAAGATATCGCAATACACGCGATATCTTACCATCGTGCTCGCCGCTGCGCAGGCATTTGGCACGAACACTATACTGCAGCGGTATGGTGTGCTGGAGGCCACTCCTTTCTTGAAAGTTCAGATCATCATCACCCTTACTGCAGGAACGGCTTTCCTGATGTGGGTTGGAGAGCAGATCACTGACAAGGGAATCGGCAACGGCGTGTCCATCGTGATCTTCACCGGTATTGTAGCGAGCCTGCCGTATCAGATGCAGCAGACGATCAGCTTTGCGTTAGCCGGTGCGATCAAAGCCCACCAGTTGCTACTCGCCGCTCTGCTCTTCCTCGGCACCATAGTCGGAATTGTAGCCATACAGCAGGCTCAAAGGAAGATACCCATTCAGCACGTGAAGCGCGTTGTAGGCACCAAGATATACGGCGGAACAACGTCGTTCCTGCCGCTTCGTGTGAACTCGGCCGGAGTCATCCCGATTATCTTTGCTATATCAATCCAGCTATTCCCGCTGACTATCGCGCAGTTTATCGGAACCGGGTCTGGATTCGGACAGGTGGTCAGGGATATTGCGGACGCATGCCAGCCAGGCAGGAGCGCATGGGCTGCGTTGATATATGCCGCTTTCATAATATTCTTCACGTACTTTTACACAGCCGTCACGTTCAACGTGCCTGAGGTGGCCGACAACCTGAAGAAATACGGGAGCTTTATCCCCGGCATCAGGCCCGGAAAGCCCACGCTGGAGTACCTGGACCGCGTAATGTCTAGGATCACGCTCGCGGGAGCGATATTCCTGGCGCTTATCGCTCTGATGCAGTACTGGGCGCCGTGGATAACCAAGGTGGAGACATTCAGCCTCGTAGGAGGAACCTCGCTCCTGATTGTAGTGGGTGTGGCTCTGGAAACCATGCAGGCGGTCGAGGCTCACCTGCTGATGAGGCATTACGAGGGGTTTATCAAGTAGGCCATGAGGATAGTACTGCTGGGCGCGCCGGGAGCGGGTAAGGGCACACAGGCGGCGAAGATAGCTGAGAAATACGGTATCGCGCATATTTCAACAGGCGATATACTGCGCGAGGCGGCAAAGCAGGGCACGGAGCTTGGCCGCCGCGCGGAATCCTATATGTCGAAGGGCGAACTCGTCCCGGATGAAGTCGTGATAGGAATCGTCGCCGAGCGACTTCGGCAGCCGGACTGCGCGAGCGGCTTCCTGCTGGATGGATTCCCGCGCACGGTGGCTCAGGCGAAGGCGCTGGATAAGGCGTTGGCCGAGAGCAACTGCGCTTTGGACGCGGTTATAAGCCTCGAAGTAGATGAGGCGGAGGTCGTGCGCAGACTGGGCAGTAGGCGCGTGTGTGTAAAGTGCGGAGCAATCTCAAGCTCCGCCGGGACCGCACAGGCCGCACAGACTTGCGCTTCGTGCGGCGGAGAGCTGATCGTTCGCTCCGATGACCAACCGGAAGCAATTCGGCGCAGGCTGCAAGTATATAGGGAGCAGACTGAGCCGCTTGTCGAGCACTATTTCGAAGCAGGCATTCTTCGCCGGGTGTCCGCTGTCGGAACAATGGATGAGGTCTTTGATAGGATAAGTCAGGCGCTTGGCCGTTAAGGGCTTATGCAGTCATCCCGCCTCACGTGCTGGCCTGCGGATGAACCGTCCGATATGATTACACTGAAAACGAGGGAAGAGATAGAGAAGATGCGGGCAGCAGGCAGAGTGGTGGCTGCTGCCCTCACGGAGCTCGCGGGCAGTGTGGTTCCGGGCGAGACCACCCTGGACTTGGACAGGCTGGCGGAGGCGGTGATCAGGGGACATGGGGCGATTCCATCCTTCAAAGGGTACAAGGGTTACCCGAATGCGACCTGCATCGCAGTGAATGAGGAAGTGGTCCACGGCATCCCTGGGCCACGGGCGCTCGAAGAGGGTGATATTGTAGGCATTGATCTCGGCGCCATCCTGGACGGATATCATGCGGATTCTGCGATCACAGTACCCGTTGGCAAGGCTTCGCCCGAGGCGCAGAGGCTTCTCAAAGTCACCAGAGAGGCGCTGTTCGTAGGGATTCGGATGGCCGTGGATGGAAACCATCTGACCGATGTCTCGCATACAATCCAGCGGTACGTCGAAAGCCATCAATTTTCGGTGGTGCGCGAGCTTGTCGGTCACGGAATCGGGCGCGCGATGCACGAGGAGCCTCAGGTGCCGAACTTCGGCAAGCCGGGTAGAGGCCCGCGTCTGGAAGCCGGAATGACCCTCGCCATCGAGCCCATGGTGAATGCAGGGGGATATGAGGTAGAAACCCTGCGGGATGGCTGGACGATAGTGACCAAGGACCGGAGTCTCTCCGCCCATTTCGAGCATACCGTGGCCGTCATGGAAAATGGGCCGGATATCCTGACTCTGCGGCCAGGGGAGACGATACTCTAGTCCAGGCAGCGGCGGGCCTTGTGCGAAAGGTGCGTTTCAGGTATAATGAAAGTTCCGTGTGCAGCCCGACGCAGCGGAATGCCCTCGATGGCGAAAGGGAGGCGCATTTTGAAGGTAAGAGCATCGGTAAAGAAAATCTGTGATAAATGTAAAGTCGTTCGCCGGGAGGGCGTAGTGCGGGTTATCTGCAAGAACCCGAAGCACAAGCAGCGGCAAGGCTAAGCGGAGGTGTAGAACTTGGCGAGAATAGCGGGAGTAGATCTCCCCCGTGAAAAGAGAATTGATGTAGCGCTCACGTACGTTTACGGCATAGGCGTTTCCAGCAGCAAGAAGATACTGCAGGCGACGAGCGTAGACCCAGGCACCCGGGTCCGCGACCTGACGGAGGCTGAAATCGGCAAGCTCAGGGAAGTCATCGAGCGCGAGCATCGGGTGGAAGGCGATCTCAGGAGGCAGGTGGCTATGAACATACGCCGCCTGATAGAGATAGGCTCGTATCGCGGGCTTCGACACCGCCGTGGCCTGCCCGTTCGTGGGCAACGAACCAGCACCAATGCTCGTACCAGAAAAGGTCCCAGGCGCACCGTAGGCGTTAGGAGAAAGAAGTAAGGAGGTATCACAGTTTGGCTAGGAAAGCAACGGCTGGCAAATCTAAGCCTAAAGAGAAGAAGAATATCGCCCACGGCATCGCCCATGTCCAATCTACTTTCAATAATACGATTGTCGCTATTGCGGATACAAAGGGCAACATAATTTCGTGGGCGAGTGCAGGCACAGTTGGCTTCAAGGGCACAAAGAAGGGCACGCCGTTCGCGGCCCAGTTGGCAGCCGAAGCCAGCGCGCGGAGGGCCATGGAGCACGGCCTGAAACGCGTAGATGTGTATGTTAGAGGCCCAGGGTCGGGCCGTGAGACGGCGATAAGGGCGCTGCAAGCCGTCGGGCTGGACGTCAGCAGCATTAGGGACGTCACCCCCATTCCCCATAACGGCTGTCGCCCACCGAAGAGACGGAGAGTTTAGGGAGAATAAGAGGCTATGGCAATTGCTACGCAGGTATGCAGATTGTGCCGTCGGGAGGGCGCAAAGCTCTTTCTAAAGGGCGAGCGCTGCTACTCCCGGAAGTGCGCGTTCGAGCGTAGAAGCTATGCTCCGGGCCAGCACGGACAAGCAGGCACTAAAAAAATCAAAGAGTACGGCGTCCAGCTCCGGGAAAAGCAAAAAATGCGCAGGATATACGGCGTTCTGGAGCGCCAGTTCAGAACCTACTTGCAGGCAGCAATGCGCAGACGCGGCGTCACCGGCGAGACTTTGCTGCAACTGCTGGAGCTCAGACTGGATAATGTGGTCTACAGGCTTGGATTCGCGGTTTCTCGCGCTCAGGCGCGCGAACTGGTGAGTCACGGGCACTTCCTAGTGAACGGACGTAAAGTGAACACGTCCTCGTATCGGGTGAAGCCGGACGATGCAATCGAGGTCAAGGAGGCAAGCAAGGATCTGCCTCCCATCGTCTCAGCTCTCGACGTAACCGCCGGCAGCCGAGTCCCCTCGTGGCTCGAGCTGGATGCGGAGAAGAGGCAGGGCAAAGTCCTTCACGTTCCGACGCGCGACGAGATTGACACCCAGGTGGATGAGACATTGATCGTCGAGTTTTATTCCAGATAATACCGGATGCGCCCTGGCGGGAATGGGACGAATCCCGCCTTTTTGGATTGGAGACGAATAAATGGAACAGATTGTGCCGCGCATAGACACTTTGGCGCAGGACGAGACATACGGCAAGTTTGTCATGGAGCCCCTGGAGCGGGGATTCGGTGTGACGCTGGGCAATGCGCTCCGACGCGTCTTGCTATCCTCGATTCCCGGCGCTGCCATCACATCGGTGAAGATAGAGGGTGTCCTCCACGAATTCTCCACCATACCGGGGGTCAAGGAGGATACGACGGAGCTGATCCTGAACCTGAAGGGCCTATATGTGAAGGTCCACAGGGATGGCGTCGCAAAGCCGGAGCCGAAAACCATCTGGATTGACGTCAAAGGCGCAGGAGAGGTGACCGGCGCGGATGTACGCACCCCGGCGGATGTGGAAGTAGTAAACCCGGAGATGCACATCGCCACTATAAGCGACGAGAGCACCGGCCTCTCGATGGAGATGACCGTGGAAGTCGGCAAGGGCTACGTGCTTCCAGAGGAGCAGGAGCGAGCGAAGCCGACCATAGGCGTTATTCCTGTCGGGGCAGCGTTCACACCGGTCACAAAAGCGAACTTCATAGTCGAGCCAACCAGGGTAGGCCACAGGACGGACTACGAGCGCATGGTGCTCGAAGTTTGGACGAACGGCACCATGTCGCCGAGCGATGCCATCAACGAGGCAGCCAGGATACTCGATCGGCTGATAAGGCAATTCGCGGAGTTCCCATACGGTCACGCGATTGAGGGCCTGGAAGAGGAAGAGGCATACGGCAGAGAGCTCGAAGTCAGGCCTCCCGATGCCAGGATCGAAGAGCTGGACTTCTCAGTGCGGACGTACAACTGCTTAAAGAAGGATAATATCTTGACCATGGGTGAGCTGGTCCAAAAAAACGAGCAAGACCTCATGAACATCCGGAACTTCGGCAAGAAATCGCTGACTGAGGTCAAGGAGAAGCTGGCGCAGCTCGGACTGAGCCTGAAGAGCACCGCCGGAGCGGAGGCTGGTGCGGAAACTGAGGCGGAAGCCGAGGGAGCGGAAAGCGCTGCCGAATCGGGCCTGGAAAAGCCGGCGGAAAGCAGTGAGGAGTCCTAACGGGCTGGGGATCCGCGCGAATACGTAGGAAGGATATTCCGATCAGATGCGTCATAGAGTTGCGGGACGAAAGTTCGGCCTACCAAGCGACCAGAGAATGGCTCTGCTTAAGGGGCTTCTACGCGCCCTGATAAAGCATGGCGAGATAGAAACCACCGAGGCGCGGGCCAAGGACGTGAGAAGCATAGCCGAGAAGGTCATCACGACTGCCAAGGGCAACGACCTTCACGCCCGCAGGCAGGCGCGCCGCTGGCTCAATGACGAGGACCTGGTAAAGGTCTTGTTTGATACCGTGGCGCCGAAGTTCACGGAGAGGCCGGGCGGCTATACGCGCATCACCAAGATCGGCCACCGGCGGGGCGACGCCGCTCCTATGGTCAAGCTGGAGTTAGTCTCGGATTGACGGGTTGGCCGCTGTGCCGAACATCAAGGCAGTTATAGAGTACGACGGCACGGACTTCTGCGGATTTCAGAGGCAGCCGTCAGCGCCCACGATACAGGGGGAGTTGGAGCGCGCCCTGCGGGAACTCTTTTGTGAGCCGGCCGTCAAGGTAATTGGCGCAGGCCGCACGGACGCCGGGGTGCACGCCATCGGGCAGGTGGTGAGCTTCACGGCGCCTGAGGCGTTCCCGATAGATCGGATAAGCCCCGCTCTAAACGGCCTTCTGCCGGCGAGCATCAGGGCAAAGGGCGCCGAGGAAGTCCCGGCGCAGTTCCATGCCAGGTACTCTGCGAAGGCCAGGACATACGTTTATGCGGTGCTGAACCGGGCGGTGCCGTCCGCGCTCCTTGCTCGATATGCGTGGCATCTGACGCAGCCGTTGGACATCGGGGCGATGCGGGAAGCGGCGGGCGGGCTTGTCGGGGCTAAGGATTTTGTATCGTTCGGCATACCTGAGCGCGCGGGAGGAAGCACGGTCAGGCAGGTCTTTGACCTGAGGATAGCGCGGAGGAGAGACGCGGTCCTTTTCAAGATCAGGGCGAATGCGTTTCTCCGCGGCATGGCGAGGGCGATTGTGGGCGCCCTGGTGGAGGTCGGACGGGGCAAGCGCCGTCCGGGAGAAGTGGCCGAAATGCTGGCCGCGCGCGACCGCCGGGCGGCAGGTGTCAGCGCCCCGCCGCAGGGGTTGTACCTGACAAGGGTGGAGTATTGAGGAGAGACGATTTACATGAGAACGTACACGGCAAAGCCGAAGGAGATAGTGCGTAAGTGGTATGTGATTGACGCTACGGGAAGGCCGCTTGGCCGGCTCGCTTCGCAGGTGGCGAAAATCCTGCGCGGCAAGCATAAGCCCATCTTCACTCCGCATGTGGATACCGGCGACCACGTAATCATCATCAATGCCGAGAAAGTCACCCTCACCGGCAGAGGCAAGCCGGATGAGAAGATATACTGGCACTCACAGTACCCCGGCGGCCTTAAGTCAACCACGTATGGAAAGATGCTGGCGGAAAAGCCCGAGAGGTTGGTCATGCGCACGGTGAAGGGGATGCTGCCGCACAATACGCTGGGCGGGCAGATGCTTAAGAAACTGCGCGTATACAAGGGGACTGAGCACCCACACGCCGCTCAGTGTCCCGAGCAGCTCGATATTTAGGAGGAGAGACTGCATTGGCAAAACAGCAGGTTAAATATTACGCTACCGGCCATAGGAAGAATGCGACGGCGAAGATCTGGCTGAGCCCGGGCGCTGGCGATATCACCATCAATAAGCTCGCCGCCGCCGATTACCTGGGCCGAAAGACGCTGGAGATGCTTATCCGCCAACCCATGGAAGTCGTCGGCGTCACCGGGAAGTTCGACGTTACTGCAATCGTCTTGGGCGGCGGAATCGCCGGCCAGGCCGGCGCCATCCGCCACGGCATCTCGAAGGCGCTCGTCGAGGCCGACCCGGAGCTTCGGCCAACGCTTCGGAGGCTCGGCTATCTAACCCGTGATCCCAGGGTCAAAGAGCGCAAAAAGTACGGCCTCAAGCGCGCCCGACGCGCATTCCAATTCTCCAAGCGCTAATACCAACGATTGATGCCCGCCCTGGTTGCAGTTTACCAGGCGATCAGGCCGATAATTTAAACGGGGACGTTTCCACCCACGCCTGCTTATTTGTGGCGGGAACAGCAATCGGAGGTTCGGCATCTTGCAGAAGGCAGCCTTCCTTATCCTGATAGTCATGGCTGGGTTTGCTCTGTCCGGCGTGGGATTTGCGGATCAGACGCTGACCGTCACGCTCGATCCACCTCCGGGCGAGCCGCGGAGCGATCTGCGGCTGAACCACGAAACCCTCGGCGCCACACGCGAACAATCCAGCAAATATCAGGCCGTTACACAAGCTCCTAACGCATCGGGCAAGAAGGAAGTCGCCATCGGCCGGGTCGGCGTTGTCACTTCGTCAAAGGCCGATATCAGGTCGCGGCCCGATAGGAGAGGGCGGCTGCTGTTCGTCTGCCCGAGGAACACTTACCTGGCTATTGTCGGCGAGAACGGCGGCTGGTACGGCGTTCTGATGATTGATTCGAGCACCGGCTGGGTCGAGAAGAAGCACGTCGGCCTGCTCGACTACCAGGTAGTCAGCCAGCCTTCCCAGTCGAAGAGCCTGGGCGGCCGCGTTGTCAATACCGCGCTCAGGTGCCTCGGTATTACATACAAGTGGGGAGGCTATTCCCCCGGCGGGCTGGACTGCTCCGGCTTCGTGAAGGCCGTTTTCGCCAGCCACGGCATCAATCTCCCGCGCACCTCACGCGACCAGGCAGTGGTCGGGATCCCGGTCGGCTGGAGCCAGCTTCAGCCGGGCGACCGGCTCTACTTCGCCTGCAAGGGCGGCCAGATAGACCACGCGGGCATCTATATGGGGAATGGGTTCTTCATCCATTCGTCCGCATCCCGCGGCGGCGTGGCCGTGGACAGCGTCCTCAAGCCTTTCTACATGAGCGCCCTCGTCGCCGCCCGCCGAAGTTAGCATTCCGGCTGTAGGGGCGAGGTGACCTCGCCCACATAACCTTGTGCGGGCGAAAAAACTTCCTTTCTTTGACTTATGGGCGCGCCTTGTGGTATGTTCTGGGTCGAAGACGCCAGTCGAGGAGGTACGCGCTGTGGCAAAATTCGATCGGATCACAGTTGAACCGGGAAAGATGAACGGGCAGCCATGCATCCGCGGGCTGCGCATTACAGTCCGGCGCGTACTTGAGGCGCTGGTATGCCGCCGCCAACCTCGATGACCGCGTGATAGAGGTCCCGGCTGCGTGATGAAACTCCTCCTCGACCAGGGACTCCCCCGCTCACCAACCCGTCTCCCGAAGCAGCAGTGAGTGCCATTGCAGGAATAGTGTGACCGCGCAGAGAAGGCTATTTAGGTAGGTTAACCAGCACAAGCTTATAGGCCAATGAGCAACTCGTTCCGAGTCAGCATCAATCCAGAGTTACTTGTTTGGGCGAGAGTTACTTCTGGCTATAGCCCAGAGGAGATCGCCAAGTCGGTAGGTATAAAGCCTGAGGTACTGTTGTCTTGGGAGTCCAGCGACTCTATGCCTACCTGGAACCAACTGAAAGCCCTGGCGAACAAGACTAAGCGACCGCTCGCGGCATTCTACTTGCCTTCTCCTCCCGAAGTTCCAAAGCGTCCTAGGGACTTCCGCACGTACCCTGGCGCAGTGTTTGGCCAGTTTTCCCCCAAACTGCTCCAGCTCATCCGCGAGGCCCGCAGCCTCAGAACCCAGGCGCTAGAATTGTTGGACGCTGCAGATGAGCCTCCGGAGTTCCCACAATTGCCGGTATTCAGGATTAGAGATAATGCCGCTGAGTGTGCTGAGACAATAAGAGGGTTTCTCGGAGTAACAGTCGAGGAGCAGGTTGGGTGGGAAGATGGATACACTGCACTCAACGCTTGGAGAGAAATCCTCTTTGGCAAGGGCGTATTCGTTGTTCAACTCCCCATCAAGGGGGAAGAAGCTCGTGGATTCAGTGAGAACTACGATCGCTTAAACCTGATTGCGGTGTCCTCGCACGAAGATAACCCCTGCCCACGGATTTTCACCATATTTCACGAACTTTGCCATCTCTGCTTGCGCTGGGCAGGTGTTTCCGACCGCCGATCATATGTTGAGGACCGAGGCCATCATGCCACCATAGAGCGGTTCTGCGACCGTGTCGCCGGAGCCTTCCTTGTACCGCTGGATAACGAAACTGTGCGAGAACATCTAGAGCGCATAGTGGCTTCTGGGCAGGTTGATATGGCGGAGTTGCGGAAAGCCAGCAATCGACTCAAGGCTAGCCAGTCTGCCATATTGTATAGGATGGTTGAGGGCCATCTCATCGGGGACACTGAATATCACGACATCCTCGAATGCTGGAAGTCTCGCCCACTACGACCTCGCAGGTCCATTCTCGTACCCGTTCCACGCCGTCGATTGGGGTCAGTTGGCCGGCCATATGCCTCGATCGTCCTAAACGCGCTGGACGTGGGGAGGATAAGCACCCACGAGGCGTGCAATCTTCTTGGGATAAAGCCCAGATGGCTGGAAAGCATGCGAACAGAAACCTACGCTGGGGTAGCCTATGCCTAAGCGTGATGAGATCATATACTTCTTGGACTCGAGTGCCTTAATCGCCATGCAGAACGAGCTGTGGCCTATGAAACACTTTCCCGTCGTATGGGCCAACATTAACGATCTTGCCGACGCTGGGCGTTTGCTCGTCTTTGAAGCAGTTAAAGACGAGTGCGATGACGAGGAACTAGTGCGGTGGTTTGTCGAACACCCGAATGTGCTTATCGGACCATCCTCTGAGATAGAGAATTGCATGAAGCGACTCATGCAGGATCTGCAGTCTAGGAAGCGGAAACTGGTTGATTATGAAAGCCGGGAGAGTGATGCGGACTCATTTGTGATAGCCTGCGCAATGGCTCACAACTTAATAGATAGCGGATCCTTTGCCTCAGGTAGATACGTGCTAGTCCAACATGAGGGCTCAGCGCGTAGCTCGCCGACACGGGTCAAGATTCCCGATGTTTGCGATTGGTATGGCATTAAGTATATGAAGGCCCTTAATATTGTGAAAGAAGAAAACTGGATATTCTGCGATACGAAAGGCCTATGAGGGATGTCCCCTTCTAGGGCGATGATCGACAAAAGGCCGGCTCGCACAAGAGCCGGCCTTTCTGACTGCGGGCAAAGCCAAGTGGGCTGGCGATTTTCGAATCGCCAGCCATCCATTTGGGTATGTATCGGTAGGGTCACCCCTACCGTTCATCTCCGCGGTTTAGTTTGACTTCATCGGTCCCCGGTGGTATACTCGAAGCGGGAGGCACTTCGAGGAGGCGGTCGTGGTGAGATGCAGCAAATGCGGGCAGGAAGTCCCGTCCGAGTCCAGGTTTTGCCCGTCCTGCGGGCAGCCGATTTCGGCTGCACATTCTGAAATTACGGCATCCGAGCTTCCGAAGAAGCGGGCCGGAACCTGGGCCGCGCTCGCCGGCCTGTGCATCGTGGCGGCTGTCGCTGGCATCCTCGCGCTCAAGCCCTGGGGCGGCAAAGTGACCCAGGTGGAGCCCGTTCCAAATCCGCAGCACGCTCCCGTGGTTCACGCGCCGCCGCTGCCGAGTCCTCCTCAGCCGAACGTCCTCGAAACCGACGTGAAGAACCCGCCCCTGGATCTCAAGAAGGAGGAAAAGCCCGGGCCGCCGGTGGAAGTCGTCGCCTATCTGGAGCACCTCAAGCGCGTGGAGAAAATGCGCCAGGACGTCACCGCCAAGGAGCTGAACGACCTGGTGGCGAAAGCCCCCGATCTGATAGCCAAAGCGTTCCCCTTCGACGAAAACTTCGAGGAGTCTTCAGCCCCTCGCGAGCTGACCGGCCAGGCCAGCCGATTCACGCAGGAATGGCAGCAGATATCGGCGTATTTCCTGTCCGTCCGGCCGCCGGAAGCCTGCCGCCTCCTGGCATCGAGATACTACGACGCGCTTCGGGAGTTCGTCATTTTCATGGGGAAGTTCCAGGAGGCGACCGGCAAGCTCGATCTGGCGAAGCTCAAGGACATCAAGCGCGATCAGGTCAGCGTGGACCAGAAGCTGAACGGAGCAGACCAGGAACTCGCCCAGGTTTGCAATCAGAACGGCATGGAAAAAACCTTCACCATCCAGTCGGACACCGGGCAGACGCCGATTACGGGCTTCTGAGTCAACTTGACGCTGCCCTGGTTTCCGGCTATAATCCTAGCGTTCGCATGCAAGGAACCCCTGTTCGCCAGGGGTTTTTGTATACATGACGGCTTGGAGTGAGCGACATTGAGAATACTAATTACCGGAGCGGCCGGCATGCTCGGCGCCGACCTTCAGAAGGCGCTCGCGCCGGTCGGCGACCTGATACTCACGGATGTAACCGGGGACGCGACCTTCCTCGATGTTACGGATACCGAGCGCGTGCTGGCGACGGTCGGGGAAAATCGGCCCGACGTCGTAATCCACGCCGCCGCGTATACCGATGTGGACGGCTGCGAGCGCGATCCGGACAGGGCTTTCCGCGTGAATGCGCTCGGCACGTGGAACGCCGCCGCCGCATGCCGGCAGTCGGACGCCGCGCTAGTCTATATCAGCACCGATTTTGTATTCGACGGCGAAAAGGGCAGGCCGTATACGGAGTATGACGTTCCGAGGCCGATCGGCTGCTACGGCGCATCGAAACTCGCCGGCGAGACGCACGTCCGGGCACTGTGCCCGCGCCATTACATCGTCCGAACGGCATGGCTTTATGGAGAACATGGTAAGAACTTTCCGTACGCGATTCTCAACGCCGCGAAGACGAAGAAAGAGCTGTCGGTGGTAGCCGACCAGGTGGGCAGCCCGACGTTCACCGCCGATCTGGCCGCCGCGATTCGGGAACTGATTGGCAATCCCCTGTACGGGACATACCACATAACGAACAAGGGCGCCTGCTCGTGGTACGACTTCGCCGGGCGAATCCTGTCGCTCGCGGGCGTCAGCGATGTCGAGGTCAAGCCGATCAAGTCGGAGGACTGGCCGAGTCCCACGAAGCGGCCCAGGTACAGCGTGCTGGGGCATTGCGCTCTGGAGCTTCAGGGAAGGGATAACCTGCGCTCCTGGGAGGATGCGCTGGCGGATTTCATTTCCAGGTTGAGCCTATGAATTACAGCGAGACATTGAATCTACCAAAGACCGATTTTCCGATGCGTGCCGAGCTTTCGAAGCGCGAGCCTGAGATCGAGCGGTTCTGGGAGGAGATCGAACTCTATCAGAAGTCGTTGGAGAAGCCCGGCCAGGGTGACTTCATCCTCCACGACGGCCCGCCTTACTCGAACGGCCACATCCACATGGGCCACGCGCTCAACAAGACGCTGAAGGACTTCGTGGTCAAATACAAGACCATGGCGGGCTTCAGATGCGCTTACATCCCCGGCTGGGACAACCACGGGATGCCCATAGAGGTCGAGGTCCAGCGCGAGTTCCGCAGAAAGGGGAAGAAGCCCGACCGCCTGGAATTGAGGCGCCGGTGCCGGGAGTTCGCCGCCGGCTGGGTTGACGTGCAGCGTGAGGAGTTCAAGCGCCTGGGCGTCCGCGGCGACTGGGATAACCCGTACCTCACGATGTCCACCGAGTACGAGGCGACGATCATCAAGGTGTTTGCGGAGCTGGCGCTGGCGGGATACATATACCGCGGGCTGAAGCCGATCTTCTGGTGCCCGGTGTGCGAGACGGCCCTGGCCGAAGCGGAGATCGAGTACGCGCCGCACGTGTCGCCCTCCATATACGTCCGTTTCCCGCTCAAATCGGATCCAAAGGGCGTTTTCGCCGGGCTGCCGGCGGAGAGCGTATTCGCGATCATCTGGACCACGACGCCCTGGACGATCCCCGCGAACGTCGCGCTGGCCGTTCATCCCGATTACAAGTATGTTGTTGTGGAAACCGGCGGCGCCCATTACCTGATCGCGGAGGACTTGCTCGAGCAGGTACTCAAGGCAATCGGCGTCAGCGATTACAAAGTCATTCGCACCGCCAAGGGCTCCGAGCTGGAGGGAGCGGTCTTCGCTCACCCGATCTACGGGCGCGATTCGGTGGTCGTCCTCGCAAACTACGTCACGCTAACCGAGGGAACAGGCGTTGTCCATACCGCTCCGGGCCACGGGCGCGAGGACTTCGAGACCGGCCGGCAGTACGGGCTGCCGACTCTGAATCCGGTTGACGCATCGGGCCGCTTTACCGAGGAAGCCGGGCAATTCGCGGGCCTCACCGTCGAAGAGGGTAATAAGGCTGTGGTTGACGAGCTTGACAGGCGGGGCCATTTGCTGGCGCACACCAGCGTGGAGCACAGCTACCCGCACTGCTGGCGATGCAGGGGTCCGGTCATTTTTCGGGCCACGGTCCAGTGGTTTATGAGCATGGAACATGAGAATCTCCGGCAGAGGATTCTGGGGGCCATCGGGACGGTCGCCTGGTACCCGCCTGAGAGCATCAACCGGATCACCAGCATGATAGCCGGCTCGCCGGATTGGTGCCTGTCGCGCCAGAAAGCCTGGGGCATCGGCATTCCCGTCTTTTACTGCCGGAGCTGCGAGAAGGAGATTATGACGCGGGAGTCGCTCGATGCCGTTTATGCCCTCGTGCGCGCTGAAGGCTCGGATGCGTGGTTCACGAAGGAGCCGCACGACATCCTGCCTAAGGAGTTCAAATGCCCGCACTGCGGCGGCGCGGAGTTCACAAAGGAGACGGACATCCTGGACGTCTGGTTCGATTCGGGCTCGTCCTGCCATGCCGTGCTCGAGACACGGCCCGAGCTGCGCTATCCGGCGGATATGTACCTGGAGGGATCCGACCAGCACAGGGGATGGTTCAACAAATCGCTGGTAGTCGGGGTCTCCACAAAAGGCGAATCGCCGTTCCGCCAGTGCGTGACCAACGGCTGGATGCTGGACGAGCAGGGCCGCACGATGCACAAGTCCTGGGGGAACGTCATCGCTCCGCAGGAAATCATCGGAAGGGACGGCGCGGATGTCCTCCGCCTCTGGGTGTCTTCCACGGACTATTTCGAGGATGTCCGGCTGGGGAAGGAGATATTGAAGCGCGTAGGCGATGCGTACAGGCGGATTCGCAATACGTACCGCTTCCTGCTGGCGAACCTGTACGATTTCGATCCCTCGTCGGATCGCGTCGCTTATGCCGAGATGCTGGAGATTGACCGCTGGGCGCTCCACCGCCTGCAGATGCTCGTCCGGGACGTGATGCAGGCGTACGAGGGCTATGAGTTCCATAAGGTTTACCACTCTGTGCACAACTTCTGCGCCGCCGACCTGAGCGCGTTCTACCTGGATGTGCTGAAGGACAGGCTTTATACCTCCGCTCCGAAGTCGTTGCAGCGTAGGTCGGCGCAGACGGCCTTATGGGAGATTCTGTCGGCTATGGTCCGGATAATGGCGCCCATTCTCAGCTACACCGCGGAGGAAGTCTGGAGGTACATGC
>Ga0315289_10002741_pt1 | contig 26927 bp, 14 predicted proteins | sample YL17G11_40_MG_FD_203452 | JGI IMG/M metagenome (GOLD analysis project Ga0315289, IMG submission 203452) | Sediment microbial communities from Yellowstone Lake, YNP, Wyoming, USA - YL17G11_40 | ecosystem: Environmental > Aquatic > Freshwater > Lake > Sediment | place: USA: Wyoming | collected...
GGCTGAGCGCGCGCTGTTCCCGGCGCCCGCCGACGGCGCCGCGCCAGCCATCAACCCGCCGGGCTTCGCCTGGTGGCGGGCGGGAGGGGCGGAGAGCTACCGGCTGGAGGTGCGCGACTCGGCTGGCAAGGTGGCGTACGAAGCCGCCGGGCTGAAAGACCCGGTGCACCTACCGGCGCGGACGCTCGCGCCCGGCGAGTACTCCTGGGACGTGGAAGCCTGCGACGCGGCGGGCCGGGTGGTGGCCCGGCGGGGCGCGTGGCGTTTCCGCATCGCCAAGGGCCTGTCGGAGCTGCCCTGGGAGGATCCCGCGGCGTTGCTGGCGCGGGTGCCGCAGGCGCGTCCGCGGTACGTGTTCTTGAGGGACGCGCTGGCGGAGGTGCGGCGGTCGCTTCAGGGCGGGCGGCGGGCGGCCTGGGAGGCGCTGAGGCGCGTGGCGGAGCGCGCGCTGAAGACTCCGCTGCCCAAGCGGCCTGCCTACGACACCTTCGAGGGTAAGACGCGCCAGCGGATGGGTTACGCGGTCTACTTTCGCGACTTCCGCAGGTACATTGACGGCGCGGTGAGCCCGCTGGCGCTGGCCTATCTGCTGTCGGGCGAGGAGCGCTACGGCCTGGCGGCCAAGCGGATCCTGCTGGAGGTGGAGACCTGGGGCGTGGAGGGCGCCATGTCGGTGCTCTCGCCGTTTGGAGACGAGCCGGGCTTGAGCATGGCGCGGCACGGGCATCGCGCCTACGACTGGCTCTACGACTTGTTTGATGACAGTGAGCGGCGGCGGGTGCGCGAGATGACCGTGGCCCGGGCGCGGCAGGTGCTGCGACGGTTGCGGCGCGCCGACTACCTGGCCACGCCGGCGGAAAGCCACAACGGGCGGCTGATCGCCTACTTGAGCGAATACGCGGTGGTGCTCAAGGGCGAAGCGCCGGAGGCCGCGGAATGGCTGGACTACTCGCTGCGGGCGCTTACGACCTTCTACCCGCACTGGGGGGACTCCGAGGGCGGCTGGGCGGAGGGCGTCAGCTACGCGCTGTCTTACAACACGCTGTACCTGCCGGCCATCGAGGCGCTGCGGGTGGCCACGGGCTTCGACCTCTACCGGCGGCCCTTCTTCGGCAGCGTGCGCCGCTTCTTCCTCTACTGCGCTTCGCCCCAGGGTGAGATTAAGCCTTTCGGCGACGGCGCGGACCGCGGGGGCGTGGGTCCGGCGGGCGCCGTGCTGATGGCGCATCACGGGCGGCGCCTCGGGGATCCGGCCGCCGTGTGGTGGGCTCAACAGGCGGGCGGGCTGGCCGAGGGCCTCTCCGACCCGCTGGTGGCCATGCTGACCGAGGATACGGTGAAGCCCGCCCCGCCGTCGCGGATGCCCAACGCGGCGGTGTTCCGCGGCATCGGTTGGGCCGCGCTGCACAGCGCGCTGGACCGGCCCGGCGAGGACACCTTCTTTTTGCTCAAGAGCAGCCCCTACGGCAGCGTCAGTCACAGCCACGCCGACCAGAACTCTTTCTGCATCTTGAAGGGCGGGCGCGCGCTGGCCATCGCCTCGGGTTACTATGGGCCGGCCTACGGCATGCCGCACCACGCCGATTGGACGCGCCAGACCAAGGCCAACAATTCGGTGCTGGTGAACGGCGAAGGGCAGGTGGTGCGCTCGGTGGAAGCCCGCGGGCGGATCGCCGCCTTCCGGCAGCAGCAGGCGTTCAGCTACGTTTGCGGCGACGCGGCCGCAGCCTACGGCGGCAAGCTGGGGACGTTTCTCCGGCACGTGCTGTTTCTGCGGCCCGGCGTGTTCGTGGTGCTGGACGAGCTGGCCGCGCCGGCGGCGGCGCGCTTCGACTGGCTGCTGCACGCCCTCGAGAAGATGCAGGTGGACGAGAAGGCGCGCACCGCGACCGCGACGCGCGGCGGAGCGTCGCTCACCGTGCGACTGGACTGCGAGGCCGGTCTGGACTTCCACCTCACCGACCAGTTCGACACGCTGTACAACGAGGGCAATCCGCCGGAGTATCACGAACAGGTGGCCAACCAGTGGCACTTCAAGGGGACGCTCCAGCGTCCCGCCGCGGCGACGCGGATCGCCGCCGTGATGGTGGTGCGGGGTCCCAAGGAGGAGCTGGCCGTCGAGTGGCGGCAGCAGCCGGGTTGGAGCGGGGCGTTTGTCCGCACCGCGGGCGGCTCCGGCGAGGTCTGGGCGCAGCTTGCGCCCGGCGCGCCGCCGCCCCCCGGCGTGCCCGCGACCGCGCGGGTGGCAGGCCTCTGGCGACCGGCTGAAGGGGAGGCGGAGCGACTGATCGTGGCTTAGTGGATGAAGCCGAGCTGGCGCAGTTCGGCTTGCGGCTGCTGGCGGTCGAAGCGGAGGAAGGCGGCCTTCTGGCGGCCGTTCTCGAGGGCTACGCCGTAGGGCGGGTCCACGAACGAGAACGTCTTGCGCAGCAGCTCGGCGTCGGTCGAGATCAGCCCGCGCAGGCCGGTGGTCTGGATGAACTCGCGCGCGAACTGCGGCTGCGCGGCGGCTACGCTGATCACGGTGGTGTCCTTCCAGTGGTACTGAGCCATCAGCCGGGCCGCGGCGTCGCAGTGGGAGCATTCCGGATCGTAGAAGTAGAGGAAGACGCGCCCCTGGCGCAAGGGGAAAGGCCGGCCGTCCGCGGTGATGGTTTCCGGCGCAGCCACCGGGGCCTGCCGGGCCGCGATGACGCCGAAGCACGCCAGGGCAAAGACCGTGATGGCCGCCAGCACCAGGGCGGCGCAGCGACGGCTCTCGGCAGCCCTGGCCCACAGCCCGGCCAACACGGCCAGCAGGAGCATGATGACATCGCCGATGAAGAAAGCGGGCCCCACCGCGCGCTTGACCCACGGGAAGCAGTTGCACTCCTCGCCGCGCAACGCGTTGTAGTGGACGCCGATGTAGATCAGGAAGGCCACCAGCATCAGGCCGGCCAGCCAGGCGCCCCAGCGGCGGAACCGGGGCACCAGGATCAGCACGCCGGCGTAGGTTTCGCCGATCCCCAACAGCACCGCGGCCGGCAGGCTCCAATCCGCGGGCAGGTGGGACTGGGTCAGGCGCACCGCGGCGCTGAACGGATCGGTGATCTTCCAGACCCCCGCGACGATGAAGATGATGGCCAGCAGAACCGCCGCCACTGCGCTCGAGGCGGTCTTCCACACGGATGGCTCAAGGGTGGTGGTAAACGCCTCCCCTTGTGCCATACTGTCATCCATGCTCCCCATTCTAGTCCTATTAGTGGCGGCCAGCGTGTGGGCCCAGACCGCGGAGGTGGTCATTACGGGCGCCCGGATCTACACCCTCGACCCCGCTCAGGGCGTGGCCTCGGCGATCGCCATCCAGGACGGGCGCATTCTGGCGGTGGGCCAGGACGTCTCGAAGCACATCGGCCCCGGGACGCGCCGCATCGAGGCCCGCGGAGCCACTATCATCCCCGGCCTGATCGACAGTCACGTACACATGGAGGGCCTCGGGGACCTATTGGATGTGATCGACCTCCGCAGCGTGGGCAGGGTGGCGGAGGTGGCCGAATTGGTGCGCCGGGAAGCGGCGCGGCGTCCCGCGGGCGAATGGATCCGCGGGCGGGCCTGGGATCAGACCAACTGGGGCGGGCAGTTCCCCACGGCCCTAGACCTGGCCGGCGCAACGGCGGAGCACCCGGTGTATCTGACGCGGGTGGACGGCCACGCCGCGTGGGTGAACCGCAAGGCGCTGGAACTCGCCGGGATCAGCGCGGGCACGCCCGATCCGCCGGGCGGGAAGATCATCCGGGATGCGTCTGGCGCACCGACCGGGGTGCTGATCGACCGGGCCATGGGGCTGGTCGGGCGGAAGATCCCGCCGGCCGGCAAAGAGGTCACCTGGCGGCGGCTGGCGCGGGCGGCCCAGGAATGCACGCGGCTGGGGCTGACCACGGTGCATGACGCGGGAGTCGGCGAACAGGGCCTGGCGGCGTACCGCGAGCTGATCGCGCGCCATGAACTGCCGGTTCGTGTCTACGCGATGATCGGCGGGGCCGGGAGCCTGTGGCGCGACTTCCTGGCGCGCGGTCCGGAGGTGGGCAACCGGCTCACCATCCGCAGCATCAAGCTCATGGCCGACGGCGCGCTGGGCTCGCGCGGGGCGGCGCTGCTGGAACCTTACTCGGATGACCCCGGCAACACCGGCCTGCTGATGCTGAAGCGCGAGGACATCGAGCGGGTGTGCCGGGACGCGGTGAAGCGCGGCTTCCAGGTGAACACGCACGCCATCGGGGACCGGGCCAACCGCGTGGTGCTGGAAGCTTACGGGGCCGCGCTGGGCGGGCGCAACGAGCGGCGCTTCCGCATCGAGCACGCGCAGGTGATCGCGCCGCGGGACTTCGACCTGTTCGCCAGGTACTCCGTGATCGCCGCCATGCAGGCGACGCACGCTACCAGCGACATGCGCTGGGCCGAGACCCGCTTGGGTCCGGAGCGGGTGAAGGGCGCGTACGCCTGGCGGCGGTTTCTCTCGCTGGGTGTGCCGGCGCCGAACGGGTCGGATTTCCCCGTCGAGGAGCCCAACCCGCTATACGGTTTCTATGCCGCCATCACCCGCCAGGACCGCGCGGGCAATCCCCCGTCAGGCTGGCAGCCGGACCAGCGGATGACGCGCGAGGAGGCGCTCAAGAGCTGGACCGTGGTGGGCGCCTACGCGGCCTTCGAGGAGGACCAGAAGGGGACGCTCGCGCCGGGCAAGCTGGCCGACCTGGTGATGCTCTCAGCCGATATCATGCGGATCGCGCCGGCCGAGATCCTGAAGACGCGGGTGAAGATGACCATTCTGGGCGGGGAGATCGTCTACACGGACGCGCCATGATCCCGGGGCTGGTCCTGCTGCTGGCGCTGGCGGCGGAGCGCGTGGTTCTCCTCGAGGACGTGGTCCGGGTGCCGGCGTCGGGCTGGCGGGCCGTGGACCTGGCGCTGCAGCAGCGGCCGGCGATCATCGAGTGCCGGTTCGCCGTCGCCAGCGGGCGTTCCGGCGTGCGGGTGGCGCTGGTGCGCCGCGAGGACGTGGGGCGATTCCGCGAAGGACAACCCCACCGCGTGCTGCTATCGACGGCCTTCGAGCACAGCGGCGGATTCCGCTATGCTCCCGGCCTGGGCGACTATTCCCTCGTGCTCGACAACCGCATGGAGGGCCGCGGGCCGGCCGAGGTGCGCCTCCAGGTGACGCTGCTGTTCGGCAGCGGCGCGGAGACGACGGTTCGGGAACTGTCTGCCGGGCGCAGGGTCACGGTGATCGTAGTGAGCCTGGCGGTGTTCGCCGTGATCGTGTGGTACACCACGCGGCGGCTGGGCCGGGCGGTGCGCGCCGGTTAGCCCTAGCGGGCGAAGAACTCCCGGACCGCGGCGGCGGTGCGGGCGATGTCTTCGGGGGTGTGCGCGGCGGAGACGAAGGCGGCCTCGAACTGCGAAGGGGGCCAGTAGATGCCGCGCGCCAGCAGCCAGTGGAAGAAGGCGGCGAAACGCCGGGTGTCGGACTTCTTCGCGGAGGCGTAGTCGCTGACCGGCTCGGAGGTGAAGAAGAAGGTGAGCATCGAGCCGACCCGGTTGACGGTGACGTCCGGAGGGGCCGCGGCGGCCAGTTGCGCGGTGTGGCGCTCGAGTTGCTCGTAGACCTCGGGGTGCGCCTTGAGGTACCGCAGCATGGCCAGCCCGGCGGCCATGGCCAGCGGATTGCCCGATAGCGTGCCCGCCTGGTAGACCGGACCCAGCGGGGCAACCTTCCTCATGATGTCGGCGCGGCCGCCGTAAGCGCCGACGGGCAGCCCGCCGCCGATCACCTTGCCCAGCGTGGTCAGGTCGGGCTGGATGCCGTAAAGCTGCTGTGCGCCTCCGAGTCTCAGGCGGAAGCCGGTCATGACTTCGTCGAAGATGAGCAGCGCGCCGTGCCGGGCGGTCAGGTCACGCAGAGCCTCGAGAAACCCCGGCGCGGGTGGCACGCAGCCCATATTGCCGGCCACCGGCTCGACGATGACGGCGGCGATGTTCTCGCTGTGGGACTGGAAGGCCTGCTCGAGGGCGGCCGTCGAGTTGAACGGCAGGGCGATGGTGGTGTCGGCAAAACACTTGGGGACGCCGGCGCAGTCGGCGATGCCCAGCGTGGCGACGCCGGAGCCGGCGCGCACCAGCAGGGAATCGACGTGCCCGTGGTAGCAGCCCTCGAACTTGACGACCAGGTCGCGCCCGGTGAAGCCCCGCGCCAGCCGCAGGGCGCTCATGGTGGCTTCGGTGCCGGAGTTGACCAGGCGCACCATCTCGAGGGAGGGGACGGCTTCGCGGATGGCCTCCGCCAGCTCGATTTCGCGCTCGGTGGGAGCGCCGAAGCTGGTCCCGGAGGTCAGCGCCTGCTCCAGGGCGACGATGATCTCCGGCGGGCGGTGGCCCAACAGCAGGGGCCCCCAGGAGCAGACGTAATCGATGTACTCATGGCCGTCGGCGTCCCACAGGCGGGAGCCCTGGCCACGCGCGATGAACGGCGGCGTGCCGCCCACGGCGCGGAAGGCGCGCACGGGGGAGTTGACCCCCCCGGGAATGGACTGCTGCGCGCGGGCGAGGAGGTCCTCGGATCTGCGCAGCCTCATAGGGGGCTTTCGCCGGACATGGGGCTCTCGCCGGGCACCATGCGGCTGAGCAGGAAGTTGACGACGGTCTCCAGCAGCGTGCCGTGCAGGTTGCGTAGCAGGCGCGTCTTGAGCGTCAGGTAGTTCTGGGTGCCGGCGAAGAGGTCCTGCATGAGGGAGGCGAAGCGGGGGCTGCGGCGCATGAGTTGGATCATGCGCTCGGGGACGCTCTGGAAGAGCACCTTGCCCAGGAACAGGCGCTTGGCCAGGCCCGCGGCGAAGGCCAGATCGACGATAAAATCCCGCATCAGGAGGGCGCGGTAGGCGCGCGGCTTCTCGGCGGGGGCCTGGGCCTCGGCGAGCAGCACTTGGCTGGCCAGCTCGGCCGAGCGCAAGGCGTAGTAGAGGCCCTCGCCGGTGACCGGATCCACCAAGCCGCCGGCGTCGCCCACCGCCAGCCAGCCGTGGCCGGCCACGCGGTTGTGGCGCCAGGCCGGGGTTTCGAGCGAAGGAATCACGTGGGCGTAGAACTGGGCGTCCTGCCAGGAGATGCAGCGCTCCTGCATGAACTCCTCGAGGCGCGTCCGCAAGGCCTGCGCCGGAACGCCCTTGCCGCAGATGCCCACGGAGAGGTGCCCGCAGCGCGGGAACACCCAGATGTAGCCTTCAAGGTGCGGCAAGAACTGGATGTCGATGTGCGCCTGCTCGGCCGGGACGAAGTAGCCCAGGGCGGACATGGTGTCGGCGGCAGTCAACTCGGTGCCCAGGTTTCGCAGCGGGTTGCGGGCGCCGGTGGCGGCGATCACGAAGTCGGCTTCGAGCACGCCGTCGCTGGTCTGGAGCTTCCAGCGCCGGCCGTCATAGGTGGCTTCGCGGACCCAGGTCTTTTCGAGGCGGGCGCCGGCGCGGGCGGCGCGCTGCAGGAGCAGGAGGTTGAGGTCGTAGCGCGAGTAGATGACCAGCGGGTGGGCCAGGGCGAGCTTGGCCGCTCCCACGCGCGGCGCGGCCAGCACCGTCTCAGTCACCAGGCGCTTGGGCATGTCGTTGTCGAGCAGGAACGGGTAGCGGCTGTACGCCTTGTAGGTGACGCCGCCGCCGCAGGGCTTCTCCCAGGCCAGCTTGTCGTCGATGAGGATGGTCTCGAGGCCCGCCGCAGCCAGTCTCTCCGCCGCGAACGCGCCGGCGGGCCCGCCACCCAGAACTGCCACGCGCTTCATTTGGCCGTCCCCGCGGGCTTGGCCCGGCCGATGGGCGGATGGTCGGGCGGCAGGCCGGACGCGGCGGGCTTGGCGCTCTCCGGGCTGGCGGCGGCGCCGTGCGGAGAGCCGCCCGGCGGCGCTTGGCCCTTGCCCTTGACGACCCAGCGGCCGCCCTTGCGCTCGAGGGTGTAGCGCATCTCCATGCCGGAGCCAGCCGCTCCGCCCTTGGGACGGAAGGCCACCGTGGCGGCGGCTTCGTTCTGCCGGAAGGAAACGGAGGTGATGTCCACCTGGACGGCGGCCAAGTCCAGGTCCGAGCGGGAGGACAGGTAGTCCAGGATGCCCTGGCGGACGGCTTCCGGGGTCTGGTTGGTGCGGCTACACCCGAGCACGAGCAAGACTGGGAGGAATAGACCCAGGAAGCGCAGCTTCACATTCCGATTATAAGTCTTTACACTTGGAGGCAATGAACAGGCTCCACCTTGTGCTTCCACCGGCGGTGCTGCTGGCGGCCGCCACGCTGCTCCATCAAGGGGCCCGCCCACCCGGCGTGACCGAGGAGCGCCTGTGGCGCCACCGCAATCTCGGCAAAGCCTTCTATGAGAATCCCACCACGCACGCCCAGGCGGGAGAGGAGTTCCGCCAGGCGCGCGAGCTGGCCCCGGGCTCCTTCCGCGAGCGGCTCAACTACGGCCTGGCGCTGCTGCGCGCCGGCAGCGCCAAGGAGGGCATCGCCGAGCTGGAGAAGGCGCAGAAGCAGGATCCCTCCCTGCCGCACACCTGGTTCAACCTGGGTATCGCCTATAAGCGCGAGGGCCGCTACCAGGCCGCCCTCGAGCAGTTCGAGCGCATGGTGCGGCTGGCGCCCGGCGAGCCGATCTCGCACTACAACCTGGGACTGCTCTACAACCTCACCGGCAAGCCCGAACGCGCGACGGAAGAGTTCCACACCACCGCCAAGCTCGACCCGAGACTGGTGGCGCCGCGGTTCCAGATCTACACGGCGTACCGGCTGGCCGGCCGCGAGGAGGAGGCGGCACGCGCGCTGGCGGAGTTCCAGCGGGTCAAGCAGCTCCAGAAAGCGGCGGACGAGTCCGAGGATATGGAGTGGAGCTACTATGCGGAGATCTACGAACCGCGCGAAGCCGTTTCCCTGGCTGCGGATGCCGCGCCTCCGCTCAGGTTCGAGGCGCGCCCGCCAGGTGGAAGGCTGGATCCTCGCACGGCGGGCCTGCTGGTGGTGGATGCGGACGGCGACGGGCGGCCGGATCTGGCGGCTTGGTCCGCGAAGGGTCTTCAGGTGTACCTGGGCGGCACGCGGGCCCTGGGGGGCGTGGATTGGCCCGCGGGCGTGGTCTCGGTCGCGGCCGGCGATTACGACAACGACGGTGTGGCGGACCTGTGCGTGCTCGGGGAGGCGGGCGCCGCGCTGTACCGCAACGCGGGCGGCAAGTTCGAGAAGAAAAATGCGGCCCTCCCCGCGGGCCGCTTCCGCAAGGGCCTGTGGCTGGACTACGATCACGATTACGACCTGGACCTCGTCCTGCTGGGCGCCAGGTCTGTGGTGGCGCGCAACGAGGGCGCGGCGGGCTTCCGCGCCGTCGAGTTTCCCTTCGTGGCGGGCGAAGCCCTCGAGGCCGTGCCGTTCCGCCTGATCGCCGACGGCAAGGGTTTCGACTTCGTGGTCAGCTACCGCGACCGCGCGGGCGTGCTCTACCGCGACCTGCTCGGCGGCCAGTACGAGGCCGTTCCGCTGGAGGGTCTGCCGCCCGGCGCCGATCTGCTTCAGGCGGTAGACATCGACAACGACTCTTTTTTGGACGTGGCCTTCCGCGGTCCCAAGGCGGTGGGTTTGCTGCTGAACCGGCAGGGCAAGCTGGAGGCCGCGACGACTTCGGCGGCGGGTGCGTTCGTATTCGCCGACCTGACGAACCGCGGGGCCGTCGAGCTGGTGGCCGGCGCCGCCGTGTACCGGAATCGCGGTTTGGGCCAGTTCGCCGCGGCGGAGAGGCCGGCGGGGTTGCCCCGGGCGGAGGCCTGGGCCGAGGCGGATTTCGACCAGGACGGCCGCACGGACCTGGCCGCGCTGGCCCCCGACGGCAGCCTGCGCCTGCTCTTGAATCGCGCGGCCACCGGCAACCACTGGGTGCGCGTCGGACTGAGCGGCGTGAAAAACCTCCAGCTCAGTGCGGGGGCGGAGGTGGAGGTCAAGGCCGGGCCTCATTACCAGAAGAAGGCTTACCAGGGGTTGCCGGTGCTGTTCGGGCTGCGGTCGTACCAGGAGGCCGACACGGTCCGTATCACCTGGCCCAACGGGATGATCCAGAACCAGCCACGCCAGGCGGCCGGTCAGACGGCCAGCTACAAGGAGGCCCCGCGGCTATCGGGTTCGTGCCCCATGGTCTACGCCTGGAACGGGCGAGAGTTCCAGTTCATCGCCGACGTGCTGGGCGTGGCGCCGCTGGGCGCCAGCGCCGGCGACGGCAAGTATTTTCCGGTGGACCACGACGAGTACGTGCAGATCCCCGGGCGCGCTCTCGCCGCCGCCGGCGGCCGCTATGACATCCGCCTGGTGAACGAGCTGCGGGAGGTCTCCTACGTGGACGAGGTGCGATTGATCGCGGTGGATCATCCGGCGGGCCTCGAGATCTTCACCAACGACAAGTTCACGGCGCCGCCCTTCCCGGAGTTCCGTTTGTACGGCGTGGGCCGGAGGATCTACCCGCAGCGGGCCGTGGACGAGGGGGGGCGCAACGTGCTCCCCAAGATCCTGCGGCGCGACCAGGCCTACCCGGACGAGTTTCGGCGCAGCGGCTCGGGGGTGGCCGAGATGCACGCGCTCGAGTTGGAGTTCCCCGCCGGTGTGGCGCGCGACGGCCGGGCCATCCTGGCGCTGAACGGCTGGGTGGACTGGGCCGATGGCAGCACGTTCGGGGGCGTGGCACAGGAGGGCCGCGGGGGATTGATTCTGCCGTACTTGCAGGTGAAGGACGCCGCGGGGCGCTGGCGCACGGTCATCCAGGACATGGGCCTCCCGGCGGGCATGCCCAAGACCATGGTGGTGGACCTGACCGGCAAGTTCCTCGCGGCGGCGCGCGCGGTGCGCATCGTGACGAACCTGTGCGTCTACTGGGACGAGGTCTTCCTGAGCGAAGAGACCGCGGCGCCGCCCGCGCGCCTGACGGAAGTGGGGGCCGAGCGCGCCGAGCTCGAGTTCCACGGCTTCTCCGAGCTGGTCACCCATGCGGAGCGCCGGCAGCCGGAGACGTTCATCTACGCGGCCGCGACGCCCGCGGCTCCCTGGAACTCGACGCCGGGGCTTTACACGCGCTACGGCGAGGTGGGCGAGCTGCTGCGCCAGGCGGACGACCGCTACGTCATCATGGCCTCCGGCGACGAGCTGCGGTTGCGGTTCGACGCCGCCGCGCTGCCCGCGCTCCCGCCGGGCTGGAAGCGGGACTTCCTTCTCCTGGTGGACGGCTGGGAGAAGGACCAGGACGCCAACACCGCTTTCTCCCAGAGCGTCGAGCCGCTGCCCTTCCACGCCATGAGCGGCTATCCTTACGCGGCGGGCGAGCGGTATCCGGACGATGCCGCACACGCGGCCTACCGGAGGCAGTACAACACGCGCCCGGCGATGCGGCTGCTGGACGCGCTGGCGGCTCAGCGCGGCGCTGGGGCCGGCTCCGCCGGCTCCAGGGGCAGCGCCGGCTCCTCGCCCTGAAACCGGATGCTCTTGCGGTGAATGCGCGCCTGCTGGAGGCGACGCACCTCGGCGAACTCGACCTTCGCTTTGTCCTTCAGCTCGAGTGCCTGGTAGGCGCGGGCCAGCAGCAGGTGGATGGCTTCCTGTTCCGGAGCGTATTTTTTGGCGCTTTCCAGTAAAGGCAGAGCCGAACCGGGCTTGCCCTCGCGGAAGAAGATCTTGGCCAGCGCGTACATGGGGTCCGGGTAGTTGGCGCGCAGCGAGATGGCCCGCTTCAGCAGCTCCCGGCCGCGGGCCGTCTGCCCGTTGCGATCCAGCAGCACGCCCAACTGGTAGCTGGACTCGGCGTCCTGGGGCGCCAGCTTCAACGCTTTCTCGAGGTACTCGATGGCGGGCCCGTCGTCGTTGACCCGCAGGCGGAGGCGTCCCAGGGCAGCCAGCGCGGGGGCCGATTGCGGGTCCAGCTTGACGACCTCCTGGAACTCCTCCTCGGCCTGGGGATACTCCTTGGCCCGGTAGTGGAGCAGTCCTTTGAGCAAGTGCACCTGGGCCGGCCCCGCCCGCTGCCTTTCCAGCGCTTCCAGCAATTGCTGGCCCCGAACCTCGTCTCCGGCGCGGATGTGCGCGGCCGCCAGAGCGTACATCACCGACACATCGCCCGGCCTGGTGGCCTGCACCTTCTCCAGTTGGGCGATCCCGTGCCGAAAATCGCCAGTCTCGACCAGGCAGATGCCCAGCAACTGCTGGGCGCGAGCCTCGTCGGGGTGCGCCTTGAGGAACGCTTCCAGCGCTTCGACCGCTTTGGCGTACTGGCCCGACCGCAAGTAGGCCACCGCCAGGTTGAAGTAGACGGGCGTAAGCTTCGGGTCGATACGGAGGGCCTTCTGATAGGTGGCGACGGCTTCCTCGTATTTCTCCAGGCGGGCCAGGACCGCGGCCAGGTTGCTCAAACCTTCAGCCGAGCGGGGACTCTGCTTGAGGTATTGCCGGTAGATCTGCTCGGCGCGGGGATAATCGCCGCGCGCGAAAGCTTCCCGCCCGCTGAGGAGCAGGTCCTGCTCCCCAGCGGACAGGCAAGCTGCCAGACAAAGCAGCAACAGAACAGGCAAGAATGCCTATTCTACCTAGAAGTACAACTTCGCAGCGATCTGGATGATGCGCGGATCGAGCGTGCCGGTGACCGTGCCGAAGCCCCAGCGCCCGCCGCCGCCGCCGAGCGCGGTGGGCAGGTTGGTCACCTTCCCGGTCTGGTCGAAGGTGACGCCGTTGTTGAACCCGCTGAACTGCGTGTGGTTGGGAGCGTTGAACATCTCCAGGCGGACCTGGATAAACCGTTGCTCGTTCTGGGTGTAGGGGAAGCTCTTGAAGATGGAGAGGTCCCAGTTGTTCACGCCGGGGTTATAGATGTAACGCAGGGCCGACTCGAGACCGACACTGCCCTTCAGCGGCGGCGCCAGCACCGCCGAGTCCAGCCAGGAGTAAATGGTCCGCTTGTCGCGCGACACCTGCGGGTTGCCCTTGAGGACCACGCGCGCGCCGAGGGTCGGGTCGCCGGTGTAGCGGTGGCTCAGGTTGCTCAGGCCCGAAATCGTCCAGCCGACGTTGGTGGGACTGCCGGAGGTCAACGTCGTGATGCCGGAGATCGTCCAGCCGTTGAAGATCGCCCGGCCGACGGGGTTATCCAGGAAGTTGCCCCCCTTGGCCACCTTGGGCGTGTCGTAGATGTAGTTGAACACCAGGTACTGGCGCCGGTCGAACGAGAGCGGGGCGTAGTTCCCCATCCGGGTGTTGAGCGGAGCCAGACCGTCGCCGTGGCCTCCGGTCATGCCCAGCGCCTTGGACCAGGTGTAGGCAACACCGAGTTGCAGGCCTTTCGCCAGCCGGCGGTTCAAGGCCACCTGGAGCGCGTTGTAATTCGAGATGGCGGTAAACTGCCGGAGGTTGATGTCGCCATAACCCATGTAGGGGCGGAAGAAGTTCGTGGCCAGGGTGGTGCTGCCGTCGAACTTCGGCGTCACCGTCGGATCCTGGTTCTGCGGCAGCCAGGCGCTGCCGAAGCCGGGACGGTTCAGGCTCCAGGTGCCCGCCAGGTGGCGCGAGACCGAGCCGGCGTAACCCATATCGAGCAGCATCTGGAACGGCAACTGGTGCTGGATGCCGAAGTTCCAGTTATAGGTGGTGGGGATTTGGCCCTCTTTGGCGAAACTGTTCAGGCTAGAGGGGAACAACACGCCCTGCGAAGAGCCGATGGTGGCCAGGTTCCCGTAATAGACGGTCGGCGTGAGCGTGGAGGGCGGGTTCGGCAGCGTGTCGAACACGGGGTTCCCCTGGACCCGCTCGTAAAAGACGCCGGCGCCCAGGCGGAACACGGTCGTCTTAGCCCATGCGGGATTGTAAGCCAGGCCAAAGCGTGGGGCATAATGCAAGCCGCGACTGTCCATCAGGCCGCGCGGGTACCCGTTCACGCCCGCCTGCCCAACGCCGTTCACATAAGCGCCGTCGATCAACCGGCCGGTGCCGGAGACTAGCCCGCCGATGTAAGCGGCCGGGTAGAACTTGCCATCGTTCGGGTTGAAAGCCCCGGCGCTGCCCGTGGCCGGGTTGATGCGCCGCTGATACAGCACGGCGACCTTGCTCGGATCCCAAAGCAAGGGGTTGAACGCGGAGGTCTGTAGGTCGGCATCGAACTGCGGCTGGATGATGTAGAACCGCATGCCGATGTCGATGGTCACCTGCGAGCTAACCTTCCAGACGTCGGCGATGTACCACTCCACGTTGGTGTAGCGGTACAAGCCGTTGCGGATGATGTTGGACTGCTGGAGGGTGGTGAAGTTGCCCAGCAGCGCGTTGGAGAACGCCCAGCCCGTGTTGCCGGGGTTGCTGGTGTCGCGGCCGAAATCGATGCTGCCGTTGGCGGGCGTGAAGGCGGTCTGGTCCTTGCGGCTGCGCTGGATGTAGAAGCCCACTTTGAGCTGATGGCCGGCAATCACCTTGGCGAGGTTATCGGTGAAGTCGAAGGTGTTGTTCACGTTCAGGAACGGCGTGCCGTTGAAGCTGGTGGTGGGCGCGTTGGGAACGCCGCCGAACCTCCAGTTCTGCACCAGGCCGAGCGGATCGGCGTTGGGGAACGGCATGACGTAGCTCAGGTTCAGCTTCGAGCGCTGGAAGGCCTGGTCTACCGGCGTGATGTCGAGGCGGTTGCGGCTGGGCCCGAAGATGAACTCGTTGGTTAGGGTGGGGTTGATGATGGTGGTGAGGTTGGCGATGGCCGACAGGCCGGGCTGGCCGAAGTGCATCGGCCCGAAGGGGATGTTGTAGTCCGCGTTCCACTGCCCGTAGGGCATGATCTGGTCGTCTTTGTCGCGGATCACGCGGAAGTAGGCGCGCCACTTTTCGCTGATGTTCCAGTCGATGCGCGTGATGAGCTGCCGCCGCGGATAGGACGCCGAGATCTGCGACTGGTAGTTGTAGTCCGGCTGGCCGGAGACGTTCGGCGCGGGATACCAGCTCAGAATCTTGGCCCCGTCCGCATTCCACCGGTTTTGCGGAATGAGGTTGCCGGGGAACGGCTGCGTGGTGGTGGGGTCCGTGATGGTCACGGGACGCCCGTCGCTCTCATGGGTCTTCGAGAAGTTGCCCTGGCGCTCCTCGGCGGTCGGAACCGTGACGTACCGGTTGCTGTTGGGGATCAACTGGTTCTGCCACTCCCGGCCCACGAAGAAGAACAGCTTGTCCTTGTTTTTGTTGAATCTCCCGGGGATGTAGGCCGGACCGCCGATGTTGAAGCCCTGGTAGTTGTAACGGTACTTCTTCTTGGCGCTGATGCCGTCGGCGTTGTTGCGCCAGGTCTGGGCGTTCAAGCCTTCATGGCGGTGGAACCAGTAGCCGGTCCCGTGGAAGTTCTGGGTGCCGCTCTTGGTCACAATGTTGATGGCGGCGCCCGTGGAGCGCCCGAAGTCCGCCGGCTGGCTGTTGGTGATGACCTTGAACTCGGCCACCGCGTCGATGTTCAGGCTGGTATGCTGCGTGCCGTTGGACCCGGTGTCCATGTTGGTCACGCCGTCCAGGGTGACGTTGTTCTGGTCGCCGCGCTGGCCGTTGGCGAAAATGTTGCCGATCCCGCCCGGTCCGGCGACCTGCCCATTGAAGGTGCTAACCACGCCCGGCACGGTCTTGACCAGGTCGAGGTAGTTGCGACCGTTCAAGGCGAGGTTCACCGTCTGGATCCCGGTGACGATGCCGGAACGCTCCGCGCTCTGGGTTTGCAGTTGCACCATCGTGGCCTCGACGGTGATGGTCTCGGTCAGGGCGCCAACCTCCAGCGTGATGTCGCCGATGGCGATGCGGTCGTTGGCGAACAGCCTTATGTCTTTTCTTTCAAACTTCTTGAAACCCGTCGCCTCGACCGTCACCGTGTAGGTGGCCGGCGAGAGCGGGGTGATAACGAAATTCCCGTCCGCGCCGCTGGTCAACTCGCGGGTCACGGCGCCCTGGCCCTGGTTGATTAAGGTCACTTTGGCGTTGGGGACCACCGCGCCCTGGTTGTCCTTGACCACGCCGGAAATCGAGCCCGAGGTCTGCTGCGCCCAGGCTGCGGTGGAGACCAGCAGCACGATGCAGGCGAACAGCAGACCGTAGAATGAAGCTCTCTTGTAGGGAATCACCCTTTGCCTCCTCAACTGGCAGTCAACTCCCGGACACGCTCCGAGCACACGGGTGTCTTTCCGGGCGCGCCCTGAATCAAGCCTAGTCCAACGGCCCGCCCCAGTCAAGGGCTTTTTTTGTCACCAACTCCCAGTCGCTTCTGGGGTGTATGATGTCTCTGTATGTATCTGAAGCTGCTGGTTTTGCTTCCCCTTTCCGCCGCCGTTGCGGCGCAGAGGCCGGCCGCGGAGTGGAGATCGCAGGGGATCCTGCACGTGGATGATTCGCCGCACGCGAAGCTCAAGTCCGTGCCCGTCCGGGCGGTGAGGATGGGCGAGGGCTTCTGGGCCCCGCGCATGCGCGTCAACGTCGAAAGGAGCATCCCCACGATGCTCCAGCTCTTGGAAGAGCACGGCGTGGTGGACAACTTCCGGCGCCTGAGCGGCCGCAAGGAGGCGCCGCGGAGGGGGCCGCTCTACACCGACTCCGACGTCTACAAGTGGATCGAGGCGGCGGCCTTCGTGCTCCAGTCGGGCGACCGCCCGGAGCTGCGCGCCCAAATCGACCGCCTGGTAGATGAGATTGTGGCGGCGCAGGAGCAGAGCGGGTATCTGAACACCCACTATGTGGACGACCGCGCCGGGCTGCGCTTCGCCGAGATGCAGCGCGGCCACGAGCTGTACTGCCTGGGGCACATGCTCCAGGCCGCCATCGCCTATGGCCGGGCCGGCGGCAGCCGGAAGCTGCTCGACGCCGGGATCAAGTTCGTCAACTACCTGGCCGAGGAGTTCGGGCCCACGAAGCGGCCTTTGCTGACGGGTCATCCGGAGTTCGAGCTGGCGGTCATCGAGCTGTACCGGATCACCCGCGACCCGCGGCACCTGGAGCTGGCCCGGTACCTGTTGAGCGGGGTCGAGCGGGAGCGGCTGAAGCTGCGGGACTCCGAGATCCGCTACATGTTCAGCGGGAAGCCTTTCACCGAGCGCGGGCAACTGGAAGGCCACGCCGTGCGGGCCATGTACGCGGCCAGCGGGGCCACGGACTACTACCTGGAGACCGGCGATACGGCCTACTGGAAAACGCTCGAGCGGCTGTGGCGCGACATGGTGACGACGAAGATGTACCTCACCGGAGGTGTCGGCTCGCGCGCCCAGGGGGAGGCCTTCGGCGAGCCCTACGAGCTGCCCAACCGCCAGGCCTACACCGAAAGCTGCGCCGCCATCGGCAACCTGATGTGGAACTGGCGTCTGCTGGCGGCCACCGGGGAGGCGCGCTTCGCAGACGTTATCGAGCGGGCCCTGTACAACGGCGTCAACTCGGGCATGTCGCTGGACGGGACGCTTTACTGCTACCGCAATCCGCTCGAGCTGGGCCTGGAGAAGATCCGCAACCCCTGGTACGACACCGCCTGCTGCCCGCCGAATCTGGAGCGCATTCTGGCCTCGCTGGGCGGGTACATGTACTCGACCAGCCCGGAGGGCGTGTACGTGCACCTGTACCACAGCTCGGCGCTCGACTGGAAGGGCCTCCGGCTGGAGCAGAGAACGAAGTACCCGTGGGAGGGCGCCGTCGCAGTCGGGGTTTCCCCAGAGCAGCCGCGCGAGTTCACGGTGTTCCTGCGCGTGCCGGCCTGGTCGCCCGGGGCGACGGTGGCGGTGAACGGGCAGCCGTGGAAGGGCGCCATCCGTGCGGGCGAGTACCTGCCGGTGCGGCGCCGCTGGCAGGCGGGCGACCGGGTTCTCTTGACGCTGGAGGTGAAGCCGCGGCTGACGGCGGCCAATCCCCGGGTAAGCGAGACCGTCGGCCGGGTGGCGGTGGAAGCGGGCCCGCTGGTCTATGCCGCCGAGCAGGTGGACCAGCCGGGCGTGCCCTCGCTGTTCGACGCCGCGCTGATCCCGGGGGCCCGCCCCCGCGCGGCCTGGCGACCCGACCTGCTGGGCGGCGTGGTCCTCATCGAGCACCAGGGTGTGGTCTACGACAAGTCTTTGACCGAGGAGCCGCTCTACCAGGCGCTGGCGGCCGCCGGGGCGCGCCGCTCCCGCCCGGTCACCTTGAACCTGATCCCCTACTACGCCTTCGCCAACCGGGAGCTGACGGAGATGCAGGTGTGGCTGCGGCACTTGGCGAAATAGTCTGAACCGCACCGGGGCGGAGGACGCGGAGAAGAATCAGGGCACCTTTCTTGCCTCTCCGCTCTCGGCGGCTCGGCGGTGCATGCTCCGCTCCATGATCCCCGCGCCTTCCTTGATGATCACCAGTTGGTCGGCGGGGACGTTGGGGAAGACCTCGATGGCGCCGCTGGGCCAGCGGATGGTGAGGCCGGCGGCAGTGGCTGTGCCCAGGCCGAAGTGGAGGCGGCGATCATTCACCGACAGGTAGCCGGACTGCGCCAGCACCTCCTGGGCCTGCTGGCGGTCGCCGTAGCGCGCCGTGACGCGGGCCCCAATGGCGCTGCGGTTGGATTTCGTCCCCACCAGTTTCACCTTCAGCCAGTGGTGGTTCCCTGAGAGATCATTGCGCAGCAGCGAGGGCGGCTGGTTGATGTTCATGATGAGGATGTCGAGGTCGCCGTCGTTGTCGAAGTCGCCGAAGGCGCAGCCGCGGCTGGCGTGCAGGGCGGCCACGCCCGGCCCGGCCTCGTCGATCAACTGCTCGAAGCGGCCGCCGCCCAGGTTGCGGAAGATGAACCGCGGCATGCGGTGCGGGTACTCGGGGTATTTCTTCTCGACCTCGGGATAGACGCTGCCGCAGACCACGAAGATGTCCGGCAGGCCGTCGTTGTCCAGATCGGCCAGGCCGGCGCCCCAGCAGATGAAGCGGGTCTCGACGCCGAGGCCGGCGCGGATGGTCACGTCCTCGAAAACGCCCTTGCCGCGGTTCAGGTACAGGGCCGGAGTGTCCTCGCTGAAGTGGGTCTTGAAGATGTCCAGGCGGCCGTCGAGGTTGTAGTCGCCGACGCCCAGGCCCATGCCGGCCTGCTCCTGGCCGTCCTCGTTGAGCGCGATGCCGCGCTCGAGGCCCTCCTCGGTGAAAGTGCCGTCGTGGTTGTTGCGGAACAGCAGGCTGGGGGTGGAGTCGCAGGCCACGTAGATGTCGGGCCAGCCGTCGTCGTCGAAGTCGGCAGCCACGGCGGTCAGCCCGTAGGAGCCGGTGGGCTTGCCGATGCCGGAGGGAACGGTCACATCGGTAAAGGCGCCGTCGCCGTTGTTGTGGTACAGGCAGTGCGTCTCCGGCGGCAGGCCGCGCGGGCCGCAGTTGATGGGGATGCTCTTCCAGTTGCAGTTGGCGTCCTGACCGGTGCGGGGCACGGTCTTGAAGTCGAACTTGAGGTAGTTCGAGACGAACAGGTCCAGGTGGCCGTCGCGGTCGTAGTCCAGGAAGGTGCAGCCCGAACCCCAGCGCGGACCGGGCGCGAGCAGGCCGGCCTCCTGGGTGACGTCGGTGAAGGTGCCGTCGCCGTTGTTGCGGTAGAGGACGTTCTGGCCCCAGTAGGTGATGAAGAGGTCCTCGAAGCCGTCGTTGTTGTAGTCGCCGACGGTCACCCCGTAAGCCCAGCCACTGCGCGCCAGGCCCGCCTGCGCGGTGACGTCGGTGAAGGTGCCGTCGCGGTTGTTCTGGTAGAGGCGGTTGGTGGCGCCTTCCGGGACGCCGTCCAGGCGGCGGCCGGAGAGCACGAAGATGTCCAGCCAGCCGTCGTTGTCGTAGTCGAGGAAGGCGATGCCGGCGCCCATGGTCTCGAGGATGTAGTCCACGCGGTCGGGCGCGCCGTAGATGACGGGAGCGCGCAGGCCGGCCTGAGCGGCCACGTCGGTGAACTGGGCGTGGAAGGGCAGGCCCGAGGGCTTGCCGCGCGGGGTCGGCTTGACGCCGCGGGAGGCCATGCCGCCGCGTTGCGCGCCGAGCCTGGCGGCGGGCGCTCCCAGGAGTGCCAGCAGGCTTCGCCGGGTCATGGCATTCCAGTATAACGAGAGCGCGGCGGCACGGTATAATGGCCCGAGGCGAGAGGTATTTGTACCTATGGGCCGGGCAGCCAGTTCAAAGGCATGCGCGCAGGAGGCCAAGCGTGGTCATTGACGGAATCATGAACGAGATTGCGGGCACGACGGTGACCAAGCAGCCCATCAGCGCGCCGGAGGCGCTTAACGAGGCGTACCATTACGAGCGCCCGAGTTCCTTCTCCCGCGCCATGCGGGTGGAGATCGGCAACGTGGTGGTGCTGTTCATCTCGGGCACGGCCAGCGTGGACGAGCGCGGCCAGTCCGTGCACATCGGCGACTTCCGGGCGCAGACGCGGAGGATGTTCGAGAACGTGACGGCGCTGTTGGAGCGCGGCGGGGCCGGCTGGCAGGACGTGGTGCGGACCTGGTACTACTTGCGGGACATCGATCGCGACTACGCCGTCTTCAACGAGGAGCGCACCGATTTCTACCGGGAGCAGGGGCTGGAGCCGCTGCCGGCCTCGACCGGCATCGAGGCCAAGCTCTGCCGGCCGGAGCTGCTGGTCGAGATGGAAGCGGTGGCCATCTTCCCCAAGCGGCCCGAGACCGAGCCCCAGCCCTGACCCCGCGGGGCGGCGTTCCGAGGGGGCGACGATGCCGCGCGATAGTCTAGGGACCACCCGGCAATACCTGGGCGCCCTGCTGGCCGCGGCGGCTGCTGTGGCGGCGGGACCCCTGGTACGGCCGGACCTGATCCGCGCGCTGGCGCGCGAGCACGGCGGCATCGTCCTCACGCAGATTCCTGCGGGCGGCAAGCTGGAGAAGTCCCCCGCCGGCATGCTGCGCGCCGGCTATGGAGAGGGCGCCCGGCTGGTGCTGCTGCTCCCGGACGGCGCCACCCGCGTGCTGAGCGAAGGCTTCCACAGCGCCGCCGATCCGGACGTCTCCTTCGACGGTAAGCGCATCCTCTTTGCGGGCCAGAAGAGCGCCGCCGCCGACTGGAACGTCTATGAGATGGACCTGTCGGGCTCCGGCGTGCGGCAGATCACGCGGGGGCTGGGCGACTGCCGCAGCCCGGCCTACCAGGCGTCGTTGTTTGAGCTGAACGCCGACCGGCCCTGGTACCAAGCCACCTTCGTGAGCGCGGCTGCCGGCGAGCTGACCGAATACGGCGGTCTGCCCTCGACGAACCTCTATTCGGTGAGGCAGGACGGCAGTGCGGTGCGCCGGCTGAGCTTCAACCCGTCGGCCAGCTTCGATCCGTTTCAGATGCCGGATGGGCGCATGCTGTTCGCCAGTTGGCAGCGGCACAACCTGGAGCGCGGCCCGCGCGGGCGCATTGGGCTATTCGGGATTAACGTGGACGGCACCGACTACGCCGTCTTCGCGGCCGACGAGGGCCTGCGGGTCAAGCACATGGTGTGCGTGACGCCGCAGCGGCTGGCGGTGTTTGTCGAGGCCGCGAGCGCCCCCTGGGACGGGGCCGGGCGACTGGCCGCGGTCAGCCTGCGCCGCAACCTGCACTCGCACCGGGCGATCACCGGCCCGGCGGACGGCCTGTTCCATTCGCCGTCGCCGCTGCCGGATGGGGCGGTGCTGGTTTCCCGCCGGCCGGCTGACGGGACGGGCACCCACGCTGTCTACCGCCTGGACCCGGCGACCGGACGCCGGGAAGTGCTCTTCGACGACCCCGGCTACCACGACATCCAGGCCAAGCTCGTGGTGGCGCGCCCGGAGCCGGACGGGCGTTCCTCGGTGGTGGAAGAGAAGGATCCGACGGGGAAGTTCTACTGCCTGAGCGTGTACACGGCGGACGTGCGCCTGGCGTTCGGGACGCCCACACGCCTGCGCGTGGTCGAGGGACTGCCGCGGCGCGCGGGCGCGCAGCGCGATCCGCGCTCGCCGCTGCTGCCCACGCGCCTCTTGGGCGAGCTCAACCTGGAAGAGGACGGCTCGTTCAACATCCAGACGCCGGCCAACCTGCCCATCCAACTGCAAGTCCTGGACGCCGAGGGCATGGCCCTGCGGTCGAGCGCCTGGATCTGGGTCAAGAACCGCGAGTCGCGCGGGTGCATCGGGTGTCACGAAGATGGCGAACTGGTTCCCGAGAACCGCCTGGCCCGGGCGTTGACCAAGCCTTCCGTGCAGCTCACCTTGCCGCCGGAGAGGCGGCGCGCGGTGGACTTCCTCCGGGACGTGCTGCCTATACTTACCGCCAAGTGCGGCGCCCGGGCCTGCCACGGCGGCCAGACGCCCCCGCGGCTGGGCGGTGGCGCGCGAGCGGAGCATCTGGCACAATACGTCCATCCGGGCAAGGCGCGCACCAGCCCGCTGGTATGGCGGATCTTCGGCAGGAACACGTCGCGGGCGTGGGACCGCGTCCCACTGGCCGGGAAGATCGCCCCGATGCCGCCGGCGGGTCAGGCGCCCTTGGCGGCGGAGGAAAAGCGCACCATCGTCGAGTGGATCGACCTGGGGGCCGGCTGGGGGCCGCCCCGGAACGGAGTCAGGCCATGAAGCTGTGGATGGCGCTGCTGGCAACGTTGATGGTCTGGGGGCAGGCGAGGCTGCCCGTCTTCACGGACGTCACCACAGCGGCGGGGATCCAGTTCAAGCACAGTTACGGCGACCACCACCTGGACAACATCGTCGAGGGCACGGGCGCCGGGGCGTGCTTCTTCGACTACAACAACGACGGCTGGCTGGATCTCTACTTCGTCACCGGCACCTGGACGCGGAACGTCAGCGACAATGAAGGCCGCGACCTGCGGGGCAAGCTCTCCAACCGGCTCTATCGCAACCACGGCGACGGGACCTTCACCGACGTGACCGAGCAGGCGGGCGTGGGCGGCAAGGGCAACTTCAGCAGCGGCTGCTCAGCCGCCGATTACGACAACGACGGCGACGTGGATCTGTACGTGCTCAACGCCGGGCCGAACATCCTCTACCGCAACAACGGCGACGGCACCTTCACGGACGTGTCGAAGGCGTCCGGGCTGGACAACCCGCGCTGGAGCCTGTCGGCGGTCTGGTTCGACTACAACAACGACGGTTACCTCGACGTCTACGTCGCCAACTACCTGAAGTACGACGACGGGAAGTTCCGCGACTTCTACCCGGCCGCGGGCTACCCGGGGCCGCTCAGCTACAGTGGAGAGCCTGACGCTCTCTACCGCAACAACGGCGACGGCACCTTCACCGACGTCACGCGGGAGGTGGGCATGTACCGCCCCGACGGCCGCGCCATGAGCGTCACCGCCGCGGACTTCAACAACGACGGACGCCTGGAGGTCTTCGTGACCAACGACGCCATGGAGAACTACTACTTCGAGGCCACCGGCAAGGGGAGGTTCGTCGAGCGGGCGCTGGAAGCGGGCGCGGCCTACGGCGAGAACGGCCAGGGGGTGGCCAACATGGGCCCGGTGGTGGGCGACGTCAATCGCGACGGGTGGCTGGACGTCTTCATCCCCAACCTGAACTACTGCATCCTCTTCCAGGGGGGCCAGCGCGGCTTCCAGGACCTCACCCACCGGAGTGGCCTCTCGGTCGCGCTGGGGCAGTACGCGGGCTGGGGCGCCGTGATGTTCGACTACGACAACGACGGCTGGCTGGACGTCTTCACGGTGCACGGCGGCGCCCACCACGAATACGTGCAGGAAGACACCCTGATGCGGAACAAGGGGGACGGCGCCTTCGAGGATGTCTCGGCGCGTTCGGGGCAGTACTTCCAGGAGAAGTACGTGGGCCGGGGGGCCGCGTACGCGGACTACGACAACGACGGCGACATTGACCTGGTGGTGGTCAACCTCAACGACTACGCGAAGCTCCTGCGCAACGACGGCGGCAACCGGAACCACTGGCTGAGGGTGGAGGCGAAGCTGAAGTTCCCGAGCGGCGCGCGGGACGCCATCGGCGCGCGGGTGACGGTGACTACCGGCGCCCTGCGGCAGATCGAGGACCTGGTGCCGGTGCGCGGGTATCTCTCGCAGGGTGACCCCCGGCTCCACTTCGGCCTGGGGAAAGCCGGATACGCCGACGCGATCGAGATCCGCTGGCCCGACGGGACCCTCGAGAAGCTCGAAAAGGTGAAGGCGAACCAGATGTTGAAGCTGGTGCGGGAGGCGAAGGCCACCCCGGTGAAGCGATGAGGCTGCGAGCGCTGCTGTCCGGAGTGTTGCTAGTTGGCGGCACCCTCCAGGGCGCGCCGAAGAAGCCGGTGTACTTGGGCGCGCGGGCCTGCGGCGCCTGCCACACGGGCAAGGCCATCGGCCACCAGTACGCCCTGTGGGTGGAGAGCGCGCACAGCCGGGCCTACGCCGCGCTGGCCCGGCCGGAAGCGCTCGAGATCGCCAAGATCAGCGGCCTGCGCCAGGCGCCCCAGGAGGCGCCCGTTTGCCTGGGCTGCCACGCCACGGCGGCTTACGCCGAGGACTGGGAGAAGGACGACACCTTCCATCTCGAAGATGGCGTGCAGTGCGAAGGCTGCCACGGCCCGGGCAGCGAGTACATGGCGGAGGACGTCATGCGGGACCGGCAGGCGGCCATGAAGGCGGGCCTGGTGATGCCGGGCGAGCGCGAGTGCATGGTCTGCCACCTCGAGCGGGGCTCGCATGTGGCGGTGCTGCGCACGCCGCAGATCGACCTCAAGAAAGGCAGGGCGCAGATCGCGCATCCGCTGCCGAAGAATCCCACCTCTGGCGCTATTGCGGCGGCCGGCCCGGCGGGCGGCCAGCAGACGGCCGGCCCCAAGTATGCCGGTACGGTAGCCTGCGGGAAGTGCCACAAAGGCCCCGGCATGGGCCATCAGTACAGCGTCTGGCGGATGAGCCCGCACGCCCGCGGCTGGTCCGTGCTCGGCACGCCGCGAGCGTACGAGACCGCGGCCCGCCGGAAGCTCTCGGGCGAGCCGCACCAGCAGGCGGAGTGCCTGAAGTGCCACCGGACCGGGTACGGCGGAGCGCACCTGCCGTCTTCGCCCGTGGATGAGGGCGTGGGCTGCGAGGCCTGTCACGGCCCGGGCAGCGAGTACATGGCCGAGGCCCTCATGCGCGACCCGCGTGCCGCCCGCGCCGCGGGCCTGAATCCCGCGCCGCGCGAGGCTTGCGGGCGCTGCCACCAGGGCAAGTTCAACCCCCAGGAGGCTCTGAAGAAGATCGCGCATCCTACGAAGCTGCCGGCCGCCGCGCAGGAGCCACGCTATAAGACTCCGCTCAACCTGGCCCTGCGGCCCGGCGGCAAGGAGCTTTACATAGCTTGCGAGGCTTCTGATTCGGTCGTCGTGGTGGAGGTGGCCGCGCGCGAGAAAGTGGCCGAGATTCCCGTGGGCGGCAACCCGGCCGACGTGGCTTTCTCGCCGGACGGGCGGCGCGCCTTCGTGAGCAACCGGCTGGATGACACGGTATCGGTCATCGACGCGACGGCCCGCCGGGTCATCGCCACGCTGCGCGTGGGCGACGAGCCCCACGGCCTGATGACCGACCGCCAGGGCAAGCTGCTCTACGTCCTCAACACTTCTTCGGACGACATCTCGGTGTTTGATGCGGTGGCGCTCAAGTGGGTCAAGAACCTGAGCGCCGGCCGCAGGCCGTGGTCGCTGGCCCTCTCGCCCGAAGGCGACCGGATTCTGGTCACCAATACCCTGTCACGCTTCGCTTTTCGCGCCCCGTTTGATTCGGAAGTGACCGCCATCGAAACCGGGCGCGGCATCGTCGAGGACCGCCTGGTGGTTCCCGGCGCCAACCTGATGATGGGCGTTGATTGGCATCCTGGGGGCAAGTTCGCGCTGGCCACCTTGAACCGCACCAAGACCCTGGCGCCGATGACGCGGCTGCTGCAAGGCTGGACCATCACCAACGGCCTGGCCGTGCTGTGGCGGGACGGGCGCGTCGATGAGGTGCTGCTCGACGAGGCCGACCTGGGCTTCGCCGACTCGACCGACGTGGCCTGCACCCCGGACGGACGCTACGCCCTGGTCACCAGCTCCGGAACCGACCGCGTGGCGGTGGTGGACCTCCGCAAGCTCACGGCGCTGCTGGAGCGCTCCTCCCGGTACGAGCGGGAGCACGTGCTGCCCAACCACCTGGGCAAGACCACGGAACTCATTGCCAAGCACATTGCCACCCAGAACAGCCCGCGCGGGCTCCTGGTCACGCCGGACGGCAAGCTGGCCTTCGTGGCTAACTCGCTCGATGACTCGCTCACGGTGATCGACCTGGCGCGCCTGGAGGAGGCCGGCCGCATCGATCTGGGCGGGCCCAAGGTCATGACCCAGGCGCGCTACGGCGAGCGGCTCTTCCACAGCGCCGACATCACCTTTCACCGCCAGTTCTCCTGCCACTCCTGCCATCCCGACGGCCACGTGGACGGGCTGACCTACGACATCGAGGCGGACGGCATCGGCCTGAGCCCGGTGGATAACCGCACGTTGCGGGGCATCCTGGACACCGCCCCCTTCAAGTGGGAGGGCACCAATCCGAGCCTGGCGCGGCAATGCGGGCCGCGTTTGTCGGTCTTCTTCACCCGCATCCAGCCATTCACGCCGGAGCAGCTGGCGGCGGTGGACTACTACATCACCACCATCCCGCGCCCGCCCAACCGCTACCGGCCGCTGGGCGCCGTGCTGACGCCCGCGCAGCGGCGCGGCAAAGCCGTTTTTGAACGCAGCCTGACCAGCGACGGGCGGCTCATCACGGTCGAGAACCGCTGCCTCACCTGCCACCCGCCGCCCTACTTCACCAACCGCGGCCGCTTCGACGTGGGCACCCGGCACGTCACCGACCGCCAGGGGCGGTTCGACACACCGCACCTGAACAACATTTACGATTCGGCGCCCTACCTGCACAACGGCATA